>Ga0066649_10002210_pt1 | contig 11742 bp, 11 predicted proteins | sample CryGey132114_all_FD_59538 | JGI IMG/M metagenome (GOLD analysis project Ga0066649, IMG submission 59538) | Groundwater microbial communities from aquifer - Crystal Geyser CG22_combo_CG10-13_8/21/14_all | ecosystem: Environmental > Aquatic > Deep subsurface > Groundwater | place: USA: Utah... | reverse complement strand
CCGCCATTCTTGCGGTACTTGCCGTCATACGTGTAGCTGGCAAAGATATTGCCCATGGTGGAATCCTCAAACCCCGGAATCACGATGGGAATGTCCTTTTTATACGCCGCATACGTCCAACTGTCGCTCTCGTTGGCGAGCGGATCGGGTTTGATGAGTTTTTCGGCGTACAGTCTCCGGAAGTACTCATGGGGAAAGAACCTCTCCCCTTTCTTCTGGGCATGTTCCCACATACGCAGCAGATGCGGTTCCATGATGCGTACGCTCTCGTCTTCCGGCAGAAAAGTATCCGTGATGCGTCGCAGCCCCGCATCGCGGAGTTCCGCCTCCTGCTCCGGCGTCAGTTCCGTGTAACGGGGAATGTACGCGTAGTGGGAATGCGCGACGTAACGGTAGTAGGATTCCTCGTGATTGGCTGCCGTTGCAGAGACCAGATGGACTTTGCCCTGACGAATGAGCTCGGCCAGCAGAACACCGATCTGGAATGAACTCAATGCCCCGGCAATGGTCACCACAAGCTTGCCGCCATTCTCTATATGCTGCTTCAGCCAGAGAGCAGCTTGGAGTGTGGCCCCGCCATTACAGTGCTTCAGTGTGGCTTCGGCAAAATCGCTCACAGGATGCTTGCTCTTTTTGACAAACGGAAGAATGGATCCCGTGCGCCTGAGTTGCCGGGATTCGGGGACAATGTGCTTACGGAGCGACGGAGAAAGCTGGTCGAACTTCTTTTTCATGCGGCAAATATGGAAAGAGACCGAAAAGCAGACTTCAATACTCGTATATTCCGCTCGAAAATTCAACAGCATTTGCCGTATGATTCCTCCGTGATGGGAAAGCGGGTGATCATCGGCCTTGTCCAGATGGCCTGCGACCATGATGTCGCAGCGAATCTCGCAAGAGCGCAGCAGATGATTGCGGAGGCAGCGGACAAAGGAGCAAAAATCGTGGCGTTGCCGGAATTGTTTGCAAGCCCGTATTTCTGCCAGAACCCAAAAAACAACGACGCGTTCGCCTACGCACAACGGATTCCCGGTGCCATTACGAACCGACTCGCCGAAATCGCAAAGAAGTACAGCATTGTTCTCGTGGGAGGATCACTCTTCGAGAAAACCGCTGAGGGTTCGTACTACAACACCGCAACGGTGTTCGGCCCCGATGGGGCGATGCTTGGAACGTATCGCAAAACACATATTCCGCACGACCCTGCTTTCTACGAGCAGGATTATTTTGCCCCGGGGGACACAGGCATTCGTGTGTTTGAAACACCCTACGGCACCATCGGCGTCCTGATTTGCTACGATCAATGGTTCCCGGAAGCAGCACGCATCGCAACGCTGCAGGGCGCAGAGATCATCTTCTATCCCACGGCTATCGCAACGTCTCCTGATATCGCCCCTGTCGATGCATCCATTCCGGAAGATTGGGAGACGATGTGGCGCGCGGCACAGGTCGGCCATGCAGCGGTCAACAACGTCTACGTAGCCGCCATCAACCGTGTTGGAACAGAGGGCAATATGCGTTTTTGGGGCGGCTCATTCGTTGCGGATCCCAACGCACGGCTCCTGATCAAAGCCGACGACACTCCGCAGATCGTCCTTGCCGAAGTTGACCTTTCCTATCCAAAGAAGATGCAACAATCGTGGCGATTCCTTATGGAGAGGAGACCCGAAACGTACGGGGAAATTACCCAAAAGCGCACGTAGTCGCCTCCTTGTACAGCTCCGCCTTCAGGTCGGAGACATCTTCCGTGAAGGCAGGTGCAACACTCAACGGCCCTGCTGGGATAAGTGATGCAATGACAGATCCCCGCCGCAGAGTTTGCACGCTCTGCACAAGACCTCTTGATCATTATCAACGAGGCGGTAGCATGCCGCCGATGTCGTCCCTCTCTCCGTTGATACCTGGTTCCCCCGCCGCCGAAGGTTTCCGCATGCCGGCAGAGTGGGAACCACATGAAGCTACTTGGCTTTCGTGGCCGCATAACCATGTCACATGGGGAGATCACCTCGAAGGTGCCGAGGCTACGTATGTCAAAATCATTTCCGCTCTCACGCCGCACGAAACCGTGCACGTGCTGGTTGCAAATTCGGCGGTACACCAGCGCGCTCAACAACAACTGAGCAGCATACGCAATGACCAACATCTTGTGTTCCATGACATCGATGCGGGAGACACTTGGTTCCGTGATTACGGTCCCATTTTCCTCACCCGAGAGAAACCTCGGCACGAAATCGCATGGACGAAATGGATATATAACGCTTATGGGAATACGTATGAGGATCTGCTCATTGGGAATGACGCACCTCACAAGATGCCATTGGATGCATGGAAGCGGTTTGATTCCGGAATGGTTCTTGAGGGCGGTTCCATTGATGTGAACGGCACGGGAACGCTGATCACCACGGAGAGCTGCCTGCTTTCGCCGGACAGAAACCCCGGCATGACCAAAGCCCAGATCGAACACACGTTGAAAGATTTCCTTGGCGTGACAAATATCCTTTGGCTCTCCGCTGGCATCCAAGGCGATGATACAACGGGCCATGTGGATGACATCACGCGCTTTGTGAATCAAAACACGGTTGTTACCGTAACGGAAAAGGACCCTCAGGATGCCAACTACGTCCCTCTTGCAGAAAATCTGAAGCGTTTAAAAAGCATGAGCGATGAAAGAGGTGAACCCATCACCGTGATTGAAATGCCCATGCCGAGACCCTTCTTCGTGAAGGGACGACGCATGGCGGCAAGCTACGCGAATTTCTACATAGCCAATGGAATCGTACTTGTGCCAACGTACAACCAAGAATCCGACGAGATTGCTCTGGCAACCCTGCGCAAGTGTTTCCCGGATCGCAATGCGATGGGCATTGATTGCCGAGAACTCATTTGGGGATTTGGAGCAATACACTGTGTAACGCAACAGCAACCTCAGGGTATAGCTTTGGGAACGTGAGAGAGCAATATTCTTGTCCCTCCCGAGGGGTAGATCGCGCGCTCTGCACTCTGTGCCCACCATCGCAGTGCGCAGAGTTTTCTTCTCTCTCGCAATGTCATTGTGCCGGCGACATCTTGCGTACGTGTGATGGTCAACGATAATGAAGATCTCTTTCCTCTCCCCTAATGCCAAAAAAGAAGAAGGGTAAGAAGAAGTAATCGCGGATGCCTCTCCATTGCACCGTACGTGGCTTGCCACGAGTCGGTTTCTCAGGGCTCTGCCCTGCTCCTCAAACACTTCGGTGTTTCCCCCGCAAGGGGGTTTTTGTTGTGCGAGAGGTACAGTACCTCTATTCCTATTCCCTTCAAATATGCGCATATCCTGCCTCCTCCTCATTGCACTCCTCATTGCAAGTTGTCAGCCCGTATCTCCTGTAGCGGAGGATCCGATTGACCATGCGCTTTCCGCATGGGAATCGTCCGTACGCGATAGCGCACCCGATTTCGACCGCACGACAATGACGCTCGTAAACACACGCGCCATCGATGCGATGCCACGGGGAACCGTCACTCCTGGCTCTCCGCTTGAGGAAGTGACGCAACGGGCATTTGCCTCATCAGTCTCACCCGATGGGACGCAGACACTCGTTCTCCTTGCCGGTGAGGAACCCGACAGCGAAGTTCTCCTCATCGCGCAGAACGGAGAAGTTGAGCGCGTGCTCTACTGCGGGACCCCGTGCCGCTGGACGCACGTCGCGTGGGTAGATGACCATCGATTTGTCGTTGCAGGGTTGGAGGAGGCATTCACCGAGACCGGGGAATCCCCCTGCACAGAGGGCACTCCTCTCTGTGTACAACCGGTGTACTACCTCTTCTCCCGTGGAGACGAGACTGTTGAGCGCTTTGCAGGAACACCGGTTTCGCTGCAGGAGCTACCGCGGTAGCGATGTAAATTGCGCAAGAATGTGCTGGATCGCACGCGAACTTGTCCTATCCTCTTGCGCTACCATGCGCCTCACCAGAACATTCCACGTCGTGAGCGAAGGGGAAGACGGAGCGTATGAACGCAGATCCGTTCCCACCGCCGTCCTCAAGCAAGATCTCGCAATGTGGTTCAGCAATGGCTGTACGGGATCTCTGCCGGAAGGAGTGACGCCGCTGCGCACGAGCAACCGCATCTTCGTGGTAGGAGAGGAACCGGATGAGGGAACGCTCCTCTACCGAAACGGAGCCCGTGTCCACGAATGCACATCCGCCTATGCCGCACGGCGCAGAACCGCGCACCAGGCCGCTGCGTACGATGCCGAACGCGAACGCGGATGCACAGCAGAACGGCAACGGGCACTCGCGAGTATGAAGAACGCAGCGACGAGGGATTGTTCGGTCCTCACGCGGGAGATTGAAGCATCGCAAGCCGCATTCGATGCACTGGATGCGCGTTTGCAACGATTGCGCGAGGAAGTACGCCACGGTTGCATTCCCGTGCTCCGCAGTACGCATCAAGCGCGCTTTTACCCCTGCAGAGCGGCGGCGAAACAGTTCGTAGGAGAGGATCTCGGCGAGGTTCTCGCTCCTCTTTCCACACTGCGGGTCAAGCCCTTTACCGATTACCGCAGACGCATCCTGGAGCAGGCAGAAGCAATAGAGTGCATCCTGCTCAACGGAAAACTCCACAACAATCGCGCTATCCCCGCGGTGAGAGAGGCCCTCAACGCCGTGCAGGGCATACAGCTCCACGAATGCCTCCGGGAGCGCGTCGAGGAGCTACACTGGCTCCTCACCCGTTGCCCCGTGCACGGTGACATTGCGGCATCGATTCAGGACATACGTTCCCTGGTGATGGAACCGCTGTTTGCAGAGGAAGCACGACCTCTGGACCCCGAAGATCCTCTCACGATCACGCGCACTGCACGCGACTATATGGGAACACTCCTCATGCAGTGCGGGGAGCAGAGAGAACCTCTGCTGCGCACACTGAAGTCTGAGCTCACTCCTCTCCCTGGAGCAGAGCGGTGATGCGCAGGTATTGCTAATGCACAATAATTGTTTTACAGTAAACTTACGGTGACCCTCCTCTCCTCTAACCATAACGCACGCAGACGCTCAGAAGAGCACGAACCTGAGCAGATCGCCGATGATGTCTCCGCAGTGATCGACATCACGGATCTCAAGTCGCTCATCCGCGGCAACGAACGGGAACGCACTGAAACCCTGGCACGTCTCCTGGGCATCGAGGGAACGACGCGCGAAGGGATCGCCCATGCGCTGGGCATGCTCCCCGACCTTATCCGGCTCTCGTACCGCAACTCCCGCAAAGGTTGCGCTCTCTTGCGTGAACTCAAGATGTTCCCTTCCGAGCGGATCAGGGCAGCGCAGGAATGGGTCCTGCGTGCACAAGTGCGTGCGGACGTGCACGCGCTCGTCACACAACCGCAAAGGGAGCGCCCCCAGCAGCAGACGCTCTTCGATACACGCACGGACTACCATGACTTAGGATACTGAGGTGAAGGCGTACCACAGCACTCCTGCGCATGCGGCGGCGATGACCCACCGTGCCCGCCGCGACCAGGCAGCTGCCCACCAGAATTGCGGCGGCGTGACCCAGAGGAGGAGCGTATCTTCGGGGAGATGCTTGCGTGCCAGGCGCAACATGTTCTTCTTGTGCGCCTGACCCAGGACGAAGACCGTGAGTGGACTCTGCGCATGCTCAAGAACTTCGCGCAAAATCGCGCGGTCGCGCTGCGGGGAGGCAAGGAGAGCGTTGAACCGTTTCACGAGCGCATTGCGCTCCTGCATCGCCTCAAATTCCTCCTGTGTGAGCCTCTTGCCACCCTTGGCCCGCGCGCTGCGATAGGTGTTCTTGGCTTCACAATCGCGTATTCCCGCCTGGAGGATGGCGATCCCTTCTCCTACTGCGGCGTGCGCCTGCATTTGCTCAATGGGGAAGATCGTCACCTGCGGGTGGAGCGCCTGCAGCACGGCAAGTGCATTGAGGGCGGTCGCAGCGCGCTCCGCTTCCTCACCGTCGCGACGTTTAAGCGCACGGCGCCACCGCTGCGCGGTGGAAAGGAGAAAGTGTTCGGCTCCTTGTGTGGATAGATTACTGCGGTACTCCATGAGGAGCACATCGCTCAGACGAGCGTACCCATCGCCGGAGAACCCCTCCTGTCCGAAGGTTCCTACACCCTCCTTTTGGAGGAGCCGCTCGCACGCCGCAGCAATCCACGCCTGAATCTTGCCAATGCTACGCGCTTCCAGACGTCGGAAGCGTCCGGTGAGTACCGGGTGCATCTGCCCGAGCGCGATTACAAGACGTTGAGCTCCCCTGTGCTTCCCTGCAATGTCGAAACGCGCTCGCGGAAACATACGCGCACTCTTGAGTGTCGCAATGCGATCGGCGGCAACGCCGGTGTGCTGCCAGGGAAGAATCATGCGCAGATAGTGTAGCAAGAGTACCTGAAGAAACGCAGCCTCTAGCTTCCCCATAGAGAGGAGATCTGCCACACTAACGCCCCCCTGTGGCACAGAAGCCCATCCGTGAAACACAGGCAAAAGCACTCATCCGCGACCAATGGCCGCAGGAGTACGCAGCAGGCAAACCGGCAATCCGCTTTGCGGAAATCGACGGAAGCACCGACCTTCTCGCTCTCCCCCACAATCACCCGTGGCTCACGGAGGGGAAGGTGGTCGCCAAGGTTGATGAGCTCTTCGGCAAGCGCGGCAAGTTGGGATATGTACAGGTGGCCGAAACCTGGGAAGAAACGAAGATCTGGATGGAGGGCCTGCGAAAAACCACCGCGACGGTCGCCGGGCGCTGTGGTGTGCTCGAACACTTCATCGTGGAGCCCTTCGTTGAGCATGAGGAGGAGCTCTACCTCGCTTTCACGTGCGAACGCACCGAGGACGTCATCCTCTTCTCGCGGAAGGGCGGCATGGATGTGGAGGAGCAGGGTGCGTCCATCGTGCGCATCCCCGTTCCTCTAGGTACTGAGCCTGAACTTTCGCAACTCCAAGGGCTGGACACGAAACTCACGGCGACGATCCGCGGACTCTTCTCCCTCTTTCGTTCGCTCGATCTCCCCTCCGTGGAGTTCAATCCCATCGCCGTCAATGCGCGTGGCGTGTACCTGCTCGACTGCGTCGCCCGCGTCGACACGTGCGCCGCCTTCCGTCAGCGATCCACATGGGGGTTATTGAGCATCCCGGAGGGTTTTGGCAGCACGCGTACTCCCGAGGAGCTCTTCATCTCCGATCTCGACGCAAAGAGCGGCAGCTCACTGAAGTTTGTGTTGTTGCATCCTCAAGGCCGCATCTGGACGATGGTTGCGGGGGGAGGAGCAAGCATCATCTACGCCGATGCGATTACGGCGCAGGTCGACCCCAAGGAGCTGGCCAATTACGGAGAGTGGTCAGGAAATCCGAGTACCGATGAAATGGAGGCGTACACCGGCAAGATTCTTTCGCTCATCGAGAAGAACGACCGAGAGCAAGCACTCATCATCGGCGGCGGGATTGCGAATTTCACCGACGTGGCACGCACGTTCGCCGGCGTGATCGCCGCGCTTGAGGACCATGCACCCAAACTCAAGAACCTGAAGATCTTCGTGCGTCGTGCCGGTCCCAATGATCGCCGGGGCTTGAAGGCGCTGCAAGAGGCGTGCAATCGCCTGAGAATTTCCTGCGTTACGCATGGAGCGGAGCTCCCCATGACCGCCGTCGTCTCTGAGGCGCTCTCCGCTCTCCACCTGACTCCTGACTCCTGACCACTCCCGTGTCCCTCCTCTTCTCCCCCACAACTCTGGCTATCGTCTACGGACGCAAAATGGTCTCCGTGCAGCGGATGCTGGACTTCGATGTCCTTGCAGGGAGGAAGCCGAGCGTTGCGTGCATCGTGGACCCTGTGAGTAGCGCACCTCAGAAAACGTTCTTCGGTGCCAAGGAGTTCCTTCTGCCGGTGGTGCGCACGTTGAAGGAAGCACGCGAGCGCTTTCCTCAGGCCGACGTGCTCATCAACTTCGCTTCGCAACGCTCCGCCGGTGCCGTAGTGCTTGAGGGAATCGCACGGGAAGTGCGCGTGATCGCCACCATCGCCGAGGGCGTGCCGGAGAGCGATACGCGGCAATGGATCGTGGAAGCGCAGAGGAGCGGAACCACCCTGATCGGACCTGCGACCGTCGGCGCGGTGACTGCCGGAGCGTTCCGTGTCGGCGATACTGGCGGGAGCACGGAGCACCTGATCGCCAGCAAGCTCCACCGTGCAGGGTGCGTGGGATACGTGGGGAAGTCCGGCGGGATGAGCAACGAACTCTACCGCATGATCGCAGAGCACTCTTCGGGCATCGCGGAAGGCGTCGCCATCGGCGGCGACCGCAACCCGGGCAGCACGCTCCTCTCGCATATTCTGCGCTACCAGGAGGAGCCTTCGATTGCGATGATCGTCATGACCTCGGAAATCGGCGGACGCGAGGAGGAGGACATCGCCAAAGCTCTCAAGGAGAAACGGATCACGAAACCGCTCATTGCATGGGTAGCGGGAACCTCTGCAGAGCACTTCCCCAAGGACGTGCAGTTCGGTCACGCAGGCGCATGGGCGGCAAGCAGTGCCGAGACTGCGCAGGCCAAGAACCAGCTCTTAAAGAAAGCAGGCGCCCTGGTGCCGCAGCGGTTTGAAGGATTGCCCGAAATCATCGCAAAAACCTATGAAGCGCTCAAAGCGAGCGGTAGAGTGCAGGACCCCATGGAACCCATCCTCCCTGAACTCCCTTCCGATCGCCGCAGTGCGCATGTGCAGTGCACAATCAGCGACGACCGGGGAGCAGAGGCGACCTACGGCTCCACGCCTATCTCGCAGTTCATCCACGATGGCTCACTGGTGAAGACCCTTGCCCGCCTGTGGTGGAAAACAGACCTCACGCAGGAGGCGCTCACGTACCTGGAGATGATCCTCGTCGCCGTTGCCGACCACGGACCGGCTGTCGCCGGAGCGCACAATGCGATTGTCGCGGCGAGCGCGGACAAGGATACGGTGAGTGCGCTCTGTTCGGGGTTGCTCACCATCGGCCCGCGCTTCGGCGGCGCGGTGGACGCTGCCGCCCGCGCGTTCTTCGACGCCCATGCGCGCGGTCTTCGCCCCAAGAATTTGTGGACGCAATGAAGGAGCAGGGCGAACGTATCCCGGGGATCGGTCACAAAATCCGCTCGGTGCACAACCCCGATACCCGTGTTAGCACTCTCCTCGCCTTTGCGCAGGATCACTTTGGTGATCTCCCCCTCACGACCTACGCCCTGCAGGTGGAGCGCATCACAACGACGAAGAAGCCCAATCTCATCCTCAATGTAGACGGGCTCATCGGTGTGTCGCTCGTGGATATCCTCCTTCCGCAATTACCCAAGGATGTCGCCGATGGCTTCTTTGAAGCCGGATACTTAAACGGCCTCTTCGCGCTGGGACGCAGCGTGGGGATCCTGGGGCACATCTTCGACCAAAAGCGCCTCAAGTCCCCTCTCTACCGCCATCCGCAGGAAGACATTCTGTATGGAGAAGGGACACTCGACTAACTACGCATCTATGGAAGACATTGACGACGATTGCGAAGGCTCTGTACCTCTGCGCTGGCGTATCGCTCTCTCGCAGGAGGAAGCCCGGCAATGGGAAGGCAAGACCGATCTCACTGCGGACGACGTCATGGAATCCCTGGTGGAAGAAACGCTCCACACGATGCACATCGCCAGCGCGGGGATTTTCATCGAGCCTCTTGATGATGGCATTCCAGAAGACCCCAGTGAGGCCGATGGAGACGAGGTCTACGTACTGGAAATCGCCGATATTCCCCGGAACCTGCAGGAGGACGTACGAAGGAATATCGCCGTCCTCTTCGCCGATACGCGCATCACGGAGCTTGGTGAGGAGCGCGTCACGCCCTTCGCCGAGACGCTCTACTACTCCCTCCGTCTCCCTCGTGATCAGGCCGCCAATGGCGATGTCGATGACATTGCCGGAGAGCTCCGAGACATGATCCGCAGTGCGCTGCATGCAGGCAGCATTGATGTTCTTGTGGATGCAGAGCCCGGAACGAAGCGGAGAGAATTCTTCCTCAAGATATCCGGCGTACCACCAGACGACATCGCCTCCGTACAGGAAACAATTTCCTCGCTCTTCGACGAATATACTCATAAGCTTCGCGAAATTGATGAGGAAGATTGGTGCGATGCCACAGGAGAAGCGGCCAACGACGAGGAGGGCGAGGGATGGAAGCCGGATTCCTGGTCTTTAGACAACGAAACTTGATTGCTCCAAAGAAAGCAGCCACCGCTTGCGTTCGCTCCCGGCACCGTATTCCCCGACTCCCCCACGCGCAGGAACGACACGGTGACATGGCACAATGAGGAGGAGCGGATTTACCTTGAGTGCGCTGCCCACCGCCCGAGCTGCGTCCTTCTTCCCCACAGAGCACGCGAGCTCCCCGTACGTCACCGTTTCTCCGTAGGGAATCGTCATCGCCGCCTCCCACACCGCCTGCTGGAAATCCGTCCCCTGCATCACGAGTGCGAGGGAGGTAAAGCACTTTCTCTCACCGGCGAAGTACTCCTTGAGTTCCCTGACGCCATCACGCAACCACGGATGCAGGAGGTCTCCTTCCTCTCCCCCTTTACAGAAGGCTACGGAGCGGATACCGCGCAGTGAGGCTTCCACCCGCACGGGGCCGATGGGCGAGAGGAACACAGCGGAGATGATCTCAGTGAGCATGGGAGCATCATAGAGGAAGAACAGGACTGCGTGCGTTCCCCATGCGCCTACTCGCTCCTCCTACGAATATTGACGTAATTTGCCATTTAGCGTACAATTATCGTACGTACTCCCTCTTCCATGCCTGAACGAGAGAAGACTGAATCCAGAGAACTCATCCCCGGTAGCGGGACTCGGATAGCGTACCCGACGGGAATATCGGAAGTGCGCTCTCTGCTCACTGCCGTCCTTGAGGATGATCGCCGTGGACATGGTGACGAAGCTGTACCAACGGAAGTACGTGATGACGAACTCCCTCCTGAACAGAAACAGATGCTGCTGACCGCTCTTGAGAAACGACTGAGTCGACCCAATGCATGCAGGGCCAAGGGTGTCACGTATGCAAAGGTGGAAGCTATTCTAAACCGCAACCCCCGCCTATTGCGCAGTCTGTACTACGCAGAGCAGATGGGGGGATACATGGAGGTGACCTCACTCAATAACACAACGATCGTATTTGATGATGTTGCCCAAGAGCTGGATGTCGCAGCACAGATACATGCACTTGATACACTCGGAGGCACTCCAGTACGAGAAACGGCAGTAAAAGCGCTGGAATTGGACATCTACGCAATAAGGAGTTATTTGCACGTACCATCCGAAGATGAAGATCCCAGAGGATTGAACTACTACGAATTCCTCGTGTTGTGTACAGCGTACGGATTGGAACCGATGTCGCAAGATGTGTATGACTCCCTGCAGAATCAAACACCACTTGATCGCAAAACCACATGCTGGCTCAAGACGGAGAAGCCGCTATTGGACAAGAACTTAGCACGTCACGGTTTCCGCAACACCTGGATTGAGGGAAGAGGAAGTTCCGTGTTTGGTACACGACCGGCCGTTGATCGTCACTTCGACATACGTGGCGGCCGCTTCCGCATTCAGGGGAACATAGCGTAGTTGATTGTTTAAATGTGTACGCGGTGCACCTGTGCTCCTTTTTCACATTCCCTCTCATTCGACTATACTCCCTGGTATGTTCAACCTCTTCCGCTACGGCATCCATTTCGGCCCGCAACAGC
>Ga0066649_10002175_pt1 | contig 11847 bp, 8 predicted proteins | sample CryGey132114_all_FD_59538 | JGI IMG/M metagenome (GOLD analysis project Ga0066649, IMG submission 59538) | Groundwater microbial communities from aquifer - Crystal Geyser CG22_combo_CG10-13_8/21/14_all | ecosystem: Environmental > Aquatic > Deep subsurface > Groundwater | place: USA: Utah: Grand... | reverse complement strand
TTTTTCTTTTTCCAAAGCCGCAAGCTGCTCTTTTAACCTGTTAATTTCGCCAGCAGGCGAGGAAACCTGTTCTTCAAAAGCAATCTTTGTATTTTTCGCATCAAGCAAATCTTTCTTTAAAGATTCCATTTCCATACCGGCCTGATTTTCTTTACGCTTTAAATCATCCAGGGAGAACGTTAATTCTTTAATTTGCCTTTCCGCGGCTGAAAGTTTTTCCTGCATATTTTTAAGCTCCGACTTGTACTTTTCCGCTTCTTCTGAGGCATTCATTTTTTCTGATTCAATCCTCTTTAAATCTTCGGAAAGCGCGGCATTCTGGCTCTTTTCCTTTTCCAAAACCATATATATATACCCGGCCAGCCCTATGGAAAGAGCGCATAGCAATATAAGCAGAAATATAACTACCTTACCGCTTCTTTTCAACATTTTCCCCCTCCTCTATATCTGATCCTTATAATATTATTTTAACTTTTTCATTCATAAGAAGTTACCGCCGCAAAAAATCCCTATTATTTATATAGTTTAACTATTATTTATAACACCGTCAAGTAAAAACTCAAGTAAAAACCCAAGATCTGAATTTTAGAAAAATTTACACAAAACAAGCAATGCTTGTTTTGTGTAAATCGGCTATGCCGTTACAAACCGCTTTCCCGGCAATTGCTTAATCATTTTTTTCAGTTCTAATTGCGTAAGCGCCCCGAATACCAAGCCCATTGATAATCCGCATTTCAACAATATATCGTCAATATGCGCGGGAACAGCGGACAATAGGCCGTATACCTTCTCTTCATCCGCGGTTAAGTCCGAATTATGCTTATTAGGCGCCGCCTCGGACCCGCTTTTATTTTTCTTTAATTTAATCTCATTAATTTTATGGCGTAATAACGGCTGTAACTCTTCTAAAACGTCATCGGCGCTCTCTACCAGCTTTGCCCCATCACGAAGTAATTGATTAGAACCGCAGGAATTAAATTTGTCCGCCGCACCCGGCACGCTGAAAACCTCTTTTCCCTGCTCTATCGCAAGCCGGGCGGTAATTAAAGCCCCGCTTCTCTTAGGCGCCTCAATTACCACAACACCTAAAGATAAGCCGCTGACTATACGGTTGCGCATAGGGAAATTTCCTTTGTCAGGAGGAGTACCCATTGGAAACTCAGATATCAAAACGCCGTTTTTACTGATATCTTCAAATAACTTCTTATTTTCCTTAGGGTAAGCGACGTCCAGTCCGCATCCCAATACCGCTATAGTCCTGCCTCCGGCTTTAAGCGCGGCTGTATGCGCCTGCGTATCTATGCCGCGCGCCCCTCCGGAGACGATGGTCATGCCGCGCTCAACCAATTCTCTGCCGAGCCTGGAAGCCATTTCTCTGCCATAGAATGAACACTGGCGCGTGCCGATTATGGCTATAGAAAAATAATCATCCGGTAAAATATCCCCTTTGACGAATAAAACCTGTGGCGCTCCATAGATGAATTTGAGATTTTCCGGATACGCGCTATCAGAAGCGGTAATAATATCTACGCCATATTTATCAATTAATTTAAGCTGCTTATCCAGAATGTCCATTGGGGCGCCTTTGATTATGTTATCAGCGGTTTTCTTAGAGATACCTTCAACGCTTAACAAATCAATTAGATCCGCCTTAAAAACATTAGCTGGGTTAGAAAATTTATCTATGAGTTTTTTAAAAGTTATTGCCCCGACACCCGGGACAAGAGAAAATTCAAGGCAGGTTATCTTATCTTGGCTTAACATGAGGCAAGATAGTATTGATTATGGTATCGGCTACTTCAGCCACAACAAGGTCTGAACAGTCTATCGTATAATCCGCTTTGGCGTAAAACGGCGCGCGCAGCTTAAGCAGATCTACTATTTTATCTTTTGGGTTTTCCACATTTAAAAGCGGCCGGTGGCCTGCCGTGCTGGTCCTTTTTAAAATTATTTCCGGGCGCGCGGATAAGCAAATCATAATACCGCTTTTTTTCATAATTTCTATGTTTTCATCGTCTAAGACTATCCCGCCGCCGCAAGAAATAATCAGATTGCCGGATTGAGACACTTCACGTAATGCCTCTTTTTCTATTTTCCTAAAATAGGCTTCGCCGTCTTGGGCGAATATGCCGCGGATTTTACGCTTTTCTTTCTTTTCTATTAAATCATCTAAGTCAAAATAATCGCGTTTAAGCCTTTTGGCAAGTTCGCGGGAAACAACGCTTTTACCTGTCCCCATGAATCCGACAAGGTATATATTTTTTTTGTTTTCCATTTTAAAATTCTAACACAGTCAGGATAATCCTGCAACTTTATTACTATTCATCCCCCCTCAGCTCCCTCCACCAGAGCACTCTTATGCCTGAATCAAAACGCGGAGCTCCCGCGCCGCCAAAGGTAACCTTGCCGGCGATGGCATTAAGGTAATCAAATTCAGGCACTGGAGTAACTGTTACCACTTCTGATTCGCTGTCGGTTATTTCTATTTCGGCATTTCCTTCCGCAAAAGTAACCATATTATCAGTCGCGCTGGTTGAAGCGGTATTGTCAGCTCTGGATTCGCTAAGGGTTACTGTAAAGCGGGTGGATGAATCATTGGCGATATCGTTGCCGTCTGAATCAATAAGATCCGCTGTTACGGGAAGCGTTCCTACCGGGCCGGAGGTATCGCGGACAATGATTGTGCCCTCCTTAACTGTAAAGTTGGAGGATGTACCGGTAGCTGCCGAATAAGTGGTATCGGTCGCGGTAATGGAGGTGGTGCCTTTTTCACTGGCGGATATTCCCGAGAAGATATGTGTGCCTGAATCGCTGGATGCAAAAGAATAATTATCCGGTAAATCCAGGTATTCTGTCCCGGAAAAACCCACAGTACTGGCGTAATTTGAAACCGCATTGCCATTATAATCCTTGGCAGTAACTGTAGTAACAATCTCTTCGCCGGCGTAATAAAAGTCTCTGCCGCCTGAAGGACTGGCTTGAGTAACCTCTAACTCCAAAGGTAAAAATGTAAGCTGGCTTGATGTGCCGTCTTGGGTTGTATCCGTGGGATCGGTACAGGTTATGGTAATGATGCCGAATTTATTGTAGGTGAAGCTTGAAAGCGCGGCTATGCCGCTGGACCAATTGGAAGCGGCAAGGGCGCTTGTAGACAGGTTTCCTGACTGATTAGTTGACGGAGTAATGTAATTTATGGATAGTGCCGCGTTACCCTGATAGTTGGCAGTGGTATCTCCGACTGTATTCTTAGCGGTAATAGTTAAGGTAAACGGCTCGTTTACGGCAATGGTTGACTTTGAAGCCGAGAGCGTAAAGCTGTCCGGTACAAAGGTGATGTTATTGCTTATTCCGGTAATCGCGGTGTCGCTTGCGTCGGTAGCGGTGATAGTGATTACTCCGGCATCGTTGTAAGTATCAGTGATGGCGGCAATGCCGTTGGTAAAGCTGGAGGTAGATACGGTAGAAAGCGTCTTTGTGCCGCTGGAAGGAGTTACGTAAGCAAACGTGATATTGGCTGTTCCATTGTAATCCGTATCCGTGGTCCCGTCTGCCTCGCGGGCGGTAATAGTATAAGTAAATGCTGTACCGGCCACCTGCGGGCTGTCTACCGAGACTAAAAAATTGGCAATGGCTAAGGCGGCGGTGGCAGTATCGGTGGCGGCGTTATCGGTTCCGTCCTCGTTATCGGTATAGGTAACGGTAATGGCCTCATTGGCGGAGAGCTCTAAAGTGCCGTCATTGGCTTGGCTTGAGCCGTCATAGCCGGCTGTGGCAATACGTGAACTCATGAATATCTCGGTGGTGTTGCCGGTCTCAATAAGGGTAAGGGTTTCGCTGTCGCCGTTGGTGCCGCCGGTTACGGTTACGCCGGTTAAGGTATCGGCGGCAGTTGCGTCCAAATTCTCATCTTCATCCACCACCCTTACATAAATATCGTCCGTGCCGATGACAAAGGAAGCCTTTTCATTGCCGCTTGAGTCGGTAAGCAAGGCGCTTGTTGCCGGATATATAAGATTACCCGTTGCTTCGCTGATTATCCCGCCAGAATTGTCTATTCCCCCGTTAGAATCTACTTGCGCGTCATTGGTTGATATGGAAAGCGTGCCCGCGCCTGAATGGTTTAAATTATAAAACTTTTTGCCTGTGCCGGTGCCGCCGCTCGTTAATGTCTGCGTGCCGCTGGAGGCGTCAAAATCAATGGTGGAGGTATCACAGGTAAAAGTATCGTTGTTTGTCCAGTCACCCGCAACTGTCCAACTGGATGTATCGGCGTCTATTTCATTGGTGCCGGAGGCATTTGAGGCAAGAATAGCAACATTGCCGTTTATGTCTATTGTGGATGAGCCGCAGATTAATTTGCCATATAATGTGCTAAACTTGCCAATTTGTAAAGCGCCGGCAGTGATAGGGATATTATTTGTGTCGAATGTCCCATAAGACGCGAAATTCTGGCTATAATCGCCAACATATAAGGTTTTACTACCTAAATTAAGGCTGGTTCCACCCCCTAAAAGTCCGATAGCAGCCTCATCTTTACTCGCTACAACCACATTACAGCCATAGACGCGCGCGGTAACGGGTGCTGCTGTGCTTCCGGTATCAACAACATATTCAAAATATCCTGTGCCGGTAATGGTGCCGCCAGTGGAGATATGATTACTGCTATCTGTAACATACCGTATAAAGGAGATATCATCATTCATAGTGAGTGTGGCATCGCTGGCCAGGACGAGATCTCCACCGCTAGTCCAGGGAGGGACCCTGTTGCCCAGTACCAAGAAGGACTTATCAAGAGTGAAACTCGCGCCGGAATTAAGAGTAAGGTTATTGACCACACTCCCAAAAGATCCATTCGTAAGTGTAATATTGGCGTTGGTGTCAATAGTCAAATTATAAAAGGCATTATCCCACATCCCATTAGGATAAGCAAGGGTATTACTCGTTCCAATCATCTTCAGCGTGCTTGTGCCGTAATTAAACGTCCCGGCTGATGAATCCCAGTCGCCGCCGCAGGTGATGGTGGAGCCATTGGCGGTAAAACTTCCGTTAGTATTAATCGTCAAGTTTCCATCCACAGTTACAGCATAGTTTGAAGTAGTAGTGTCTAAGTCTCCGTCGGTAATCGTAACGGCGCCATTTACATCTAAGGCATCGGCTAAGAGAATATCGTCATTTCCACTTGCTCCGGCATTATTCAGTGTAAGATTATAAAATGACTGGCTATTACTGGTAATCGTCTGGTCAGAGATACCGTCAAAGGTAATGGTAGAGGTATCCTCGGTAAACACATCGCTATTCGCCCAGTTGCCGGAGACATTCCAGGTTGATGAGCCGGCGTCTAACTCATTGGTATTGGAAGCATCGGAGGCATTTATCGTTACGTCTCCGTTTACATCCCATGCCTCAGAGCCGCAGGTTAATTTAGCCGCGTAATCTGCCCATCCGGGCCTGCCCACAACTACAGCGCCCGCGGTAACCGGAATATTATTTACCGAATTATCCAGCGCGCCAAACCAGCTAAAATTCTGGTTCTCCTCACGGATATATAATGTGTGCGCGCCTATGTCTAAACTACTGCCTCCGCCTAATACTCCGGCACCTGTGAGCTCGAGACTTCCCACAGCCAAATCACAGTCATACACGCGCGCGGTAACCGGCGCTGCCGTGCTTCCGGTATCAACTAAATACTCAAAATGTCCCGTGCCGCTGATTGTGCCGGCAGTTGAAATATGCGGGCTCGCGTCATTAACAACGCGTAAAAAGGTCACGCCGGCAATATTTAGCGTAGCTCCACTGCCTAATGTTAAGTCGCCCATGGTAGCGCTCCCGTCTGCAGCCTGCCAAAAAAGTAAACCTATTGGTGAAAAAGTAGCATTATCCTGAATGATTATATCATTAATAATAACCATGGGGAAAGCACCAGCGCCCTTAACGCAGGTAACGCTCGCGCCGGTGCCGATAGTAAGATTATAAATTTGCGCCGTGTTCCAACTGCCTTGATAAGTAAGAGTTTTGCCTGAGCCTGTCATCTTAAGCGTGCCGGTACCATAACTAATCGTGCCGCCGGTCGCGTTCCAGTTTCCTGAAACCGTTATAGTATAAGAGGACTCGGTAAATGTCCCGCCTGATGAAATGGTAATATCATCGCATGCCGCGTCCGCGGCTAAGGTAACGGTATGCGAATCAATGGTAACGTCATCGCCGGCACCGGGATAATCTGTTCCTTCAACCCCCGGCGAAGCATTGCCCCAAGTAGCGCCGTCGTTCCAGTTGCCGCTGGCCGCGTCATTAAATGTCGCCGCCTCAAGCCCAGGCGCCAGCACTGCCAAAAAGAAGCAACCCGCCGCCAAAATCAAAAATAAATGGAGGCACTCCTTATAACTCTTTATTTTACACATAGATAAGAATATATCTTTCATCATGCGCCTCTTGGTTAAGTTGTTAGGTTAGAATCAAGCCTGTTCTGTTCCAAACCAGGTTTGGAACAGGTTACTCATCCTGCCTCAGCTCCCTCCACCAGAGAATACCCCGCGGACGGACTGGTTGAGAGGCTTGCCCGGCTTCTTTTTCCGGTTCATTCCGCTCAGGCACAAGCTCATGATAGGGAGCCTTCGGCGCTACAGCCGGCTTTTCAAACCTGCCAACTACAGCTACGGAAACACCGCTCAATATTAACACCGCGCCAACGCTCAAGATAAAATTACGCGCGAAAGGGTCGCTAAAAATGCCGAATTCGCGCTTCGGCAGGCAGTTAAGCACATTTTGTGATATATCTACCGGCCCTGGATGCGGCATATCGCTAAAAGCACCTTTTAAATATCTGTCTACCTTATTCATTTCTTGCCCCCGTTAGTTTAGATACAGCTCAAGCTAAATTTATTCCATATTTTTCCAGAATTTTTTCCAGCTGCGCGCGGCCACGCGACAGGCGCGACATTACCGTGCCTATTGAGCAATGCTGAATCCTGGCTATCTCCTGGTATGAAAACCCCTCTAATACAAACAATACCAGGGCCTGATAAAATTTCGGCTTTAAACTAACCAGCGCCTTTTGAATTAACGCCACATTTTCCCGCGATAAAACCTCCTGATAAGGCCCGGGAGACTGAGAAGCAAAATCTTTTAAATAATTCCCGCCTTCCGTCTGAATCGGCGCGTCCATAGAAAAAGTCCTAAATCTATTCCTATAAGTCGCGCTCTTGAGACGGCGGTAACATAAATTAAGCGCGATACGCCAAATCCAGGTATAAAACGTCGCGCGCAGGCGGAAACCTTTAATCGCCCGATAGGCGCAAATAAAAGCATCCTGAGTTACCTCTTTGGCATCTTCGGTATTTCGCATCAGGCGCAAAGCGGTAAAAAATATTCTCTCCTGGTATGTTTTTACTAATTCAGAGAAAGCATCCTTATCCCCAGCCCTGGCCTTCAAAATCAATTCTCTCTCGCCTGCCATAAAACCTTCTAACCTGTTCCAAACCTGGTTTGGAACAAATAATTAAGTAAAACCAAATCGGCTGTATTATCAACATCAAAACCACGGCCTAATAAGGCATATTTAACGCCTTTACGCTTTAATAAATCTTCTGTCGCTTTAGCTACTGTATCGCTACCCCAAGCAATATTTTTAAAAATATGCGGCATAAACCGGCTCGTCCCAAGTAAATAATACCCTCCGTCTAAAGACGGTCCGATAACACATTGGCTGGAATTCAGTTTATCAAACGCATTAATAATAAGCTCATTATCTATAAACGGGCTGTCCGTACCTATTGCGATAACTTTCTTTGCCCCCTTTTTAAAAGTGTCTTTAAAGGCATTAAACATCCTCTGCCCGAGGCTATTGCCGCATTGAGCGGCAAACTTTATGTCTGCGCCCAGCCAATTAATGAATTGCTCTTTTCTATTCTGAGGCATAAAATATACTATCCGAGCGTATTTATCATCTTCAGTTAAAGCAATAATCGCCTCAACAAATAATTTATACAATGAAGCTGCGTTCTTCCTGCCTATTGATTTAGCAAGGCGCGTTTTAACAAATCCCGGCATGGGATATTTAGCAAAAATCATTAAAACATTATCTTTTGATGCATGGTTAGCAAGCATATATATTTAACAACAAGAACCGGCTGTTGAATCAAGCGGCGAATCTGAAGGGACACAAGTGAATTGGCCATAATGTATCCGCCTGTCCCCCGTTACCTTAAAATGCTTGTTATGGCGGGTATTGGAAAGCATGGAAGCGGTATTGCCGCAGACAAGCATTGGTTTTCCTGTAACAAAAATATGCCGGCTGTCTAATTCAAATTTATGCGGGTATCCGTCAATGGTGCCCAGATACACAGCTGTCTGCCCGTAATCCTCGCAAATATCTTCTAAATCTTGCAGCTTGAAAGCGCGAATAGTGACAGAATAAAAATCTATTATGCCTGTTCTTGATTTAATTTCTTCATTATTAATATCGAGCTTTCGCTTGCTGACAACGCGGTAATCCGGACAGCCTACCTTGCTAAGGAGGCGCCTAAAATCCTCTATATATAAAGCTCCCCCCAGGCATTCGCCATAAATAACAGAGTCATTTTTTAATTCTTCCCTCAGTCGCGCGCTTGAAAACACATCGGAAAAATAAAGCTCTCCTCCGGGTTTTAGCACCCTGAATATCTCACTAAATACCTTTTCTTTATCCGGAGAGAGATTTATTACACAATTGGATATCACCACATCCATAGAATTATCTCTTATATCAATAGCCGCTAAATTCTCAATATATCCCTTCTTAAATTCGGTATTTACTTTCTTAAACCCGAATTTATCAGCCTGCTTCTTTTGGTATTTTTTCGCGGTATCAATCTGCTCGTCAGTCATATCCACGCCTATTACTTTTCCTTCTTCGCCTGCTAGAAATGAAGCTAAATATACATCGCGCCCGGAACCACAGCCTAAATCCAAAATAGTTTTTCCTTCTAATAACGGAGGAATAGGAGAGCCGCAGCCATAAAATTTGGAAACTATCTCAGGATCGATCATAGAAATTATTTCTTTATGCTGTTTAGGCAGAGAATCGCCTAAACAACAAGCGCTGGTTTTCAAATCTTTCGTGCTTTTTAAGAGTTGGCCGTAGTATTTCTTTATTTTAGAATAAACTCCCTCTTCTGATTTTTCTATCGCTCCCTGACAGCTTGAGCCGCTCCCTGCGGCACAGGACAGGCAATGCTCATCAATTATAATCTCTTTACCTTCTAAGCTGGCCGGATCAAGCCTATCGATAGTCAACTGTTTCCCGGTATCATCCTTTAAAGTAAGGCCGAGGGCCTGGTTAAAATCACAATCATAAATCTTGCCGTCAAAACCTACGCTTAAAAAAGAACGGCACATAATATTATCCAAAACTTTGGGATTAAAACTTTCTTTCAGTAATTTAAAATAGTTTTCATATTCTCCGTTTAAATTAAGATAATCTTTGAACCGGTTTATGGGCACATTGGTAATGGTAATAAGCCGGCTAAATTCTATGCCGTATTTTCCTCTTAACATATGTTTATAATCTTTTTCCAATTTTTCCTGCTCAGGCGGCAGATACGCCCCTTTAGGGTTATATACCAAGTCCAGGCTAAGCCCCTTTTCCAAGGCAAACCCCGCCTTATTTAAAACCTGCAACGCGGCTATGCTCTTATCAAATACCCCCTCGCCTCTTTGATAATCAATATTTTCTTTTAAATAACAAGGAAGGGAACAAATAAGATGAACCCGGTATTTCTTAAAAAAGTCCGGCAGGTGCTTTTTGCCTTCCTCAAATAGAACCGTCAAGTTCGAGCGCACTATAACCTCATCGGCCAATGGACGGGCCGAGGCAACAAAATAATCAAAATTTGGGTTGAGCTCGGGAGCGCCTCCGGTGATATCCAGCGTTTTTATTTTGTGCCGTGAAAGAAAAGACAGGACATCATCCACGATTTTTCTTGGCATTATCTTCGCCCCGCCCGGAGAAGCCCCGACATGGCAATGCAGGCAGCTCTGGTTACAAAGATTGCCCATATTTACCTGCAAGGTAGCAAGCTTGTCTCTTCTTAATAATGAGCTATAATCCAAATCGTATTTTTCCATAGTTGATAAGAAGGCATTCATTTATTCCTCCTGCGTATTTATCAAATTTTATTCTTCAATTTCTTCTTTTGAAGATATTTTTGAAGATAAAACACGCCCGCGAACAATAAAATCGCAACACCTATCACCCAGAAATTTTTCGGGTTAAATAAAACCTTTATAAGAGATGAGCCAAAAAAGACGAATGCAAAAGATACCGGCATTATGCCGAGCAATGTGGCAAAAAAATAATCGCGGAACTTAACACGGGTCAGGCCCAAGCTTAAATTCTGTATATCCCAAGCAACATTAGGGATGAGCCTGATTAAAAAAACAGTTAAAAACCCGTGTTTTTCTATTTTTTCATCAAGGCGGGCAATTCTTCCTTTAAAATACTTGCGGAGTAGTTCCCTGGCAAAATATCTGGCTAAGAAAAACTCAACCGTGGAAGAAATATTGGCGGCAATTTGAACGTATAAAAACCCTAAAGCCGCCCCCCAGACTACTCCAGCGGCAGCCGATAAAACCCCGGCAGGAAAAAATATCAATGGGCGCAATAAATATACCGCTATATAAACAACCGGACCCCATGCCCCCAGCGATTCTACGTGGCGCCTGAATTCTTCTTCGGAAATATTGGAAAAATCTATATTAAGAAAACGGAGTAAAAAAAATACGCAAAACAAAACTGATAAAATAAGCGCAAATCTAAACCAAAGACTTTTTATTGGCTTCATGCGCTTTCTCCTTATCTTTTCTTTATTATATTAAGGACGAATTTTATCAACGGATTATCAGCCATAGCTATTAACGGCTTAGCCGCGGTTTTCCTGACAATCTCAGAAAGCGTCGGGTATATAAAAAGTACTTCTGCTATCTTGGATAGCTTTATGTTGAAGGATTTGGCAATAAGCAGGCCTTGCATAATCTCAGAAGCAGAACTGCCTGTAATATGGGCGCCTAATATGTATCCTTTTTTATCGGTTATAATTTTAATCAAGCCGTTTTTTTCCGAGTCCGTAACCGCGCGGTCCGATACGCCGTATTCAGATTTATATATTTTGATACCGCGGTATTTTTTTTGCGCCTCTTCTTGTATCAAGCCTAAATGCGCAACCTCAGGATCTGTAAATGTTGCCCATACAATATTATCATAGCTTACTCTCTGCCAGGCGATGCGCCTAAAAAGCGCGTTACGCACGCATATACCCGCCTGATAAGCCGCCACATGGCTGAATTGATAAGGGCCTGCTATATCGCCGCAGGCAAAAATATTTTTATTGGTTGTCTGAAGGTATTTATTTACAATCAGGCCTTTTTTGTCATGCTTAACATTGGCCTTGTCTAAAGATAATCCTTCTAAATTAGGGGCCCGGCCCACGGCTACTAAAATATTTTCCGCAGATATTTCCTCTCTCCTCCCATCACCACTCTCAATAATAACCGTGACTAAGTTATCCTTTTTATATACTTTTACCGCCTTTTTACCTGCCAATATTTCTACACCTTCTTGCTTCAAAGAATTTTCTAAAACTGACGCTATCTCTTTATCTTCGCGGAATAATATCCTCTCCAGCATTTCGACAACATGTACTTTAACCCCTAACCTGTTTAAGGCCTGAGATAGCTCGATACCAATCGGCCCACCTCCCAAAACTATCAGGCTTTTCGGCAAAACATCCAAATCAAAGATATTCTCGTTGGTAAGATATCCTGCCTTATCCAGCCCTTCTATCGGCGGTATAGCAGGATGGGAACCAGTGCAGA
>Ga0066649_10002148_pt1 | contig 11937 bp, 9 predicted proteins | sample CryGey132114_all_FD_59538 | JGI IMG/M metagenome (GOLD analysis project Ga0066649, IMG submission 59538) | Groundwater microbial communities from aquifer - Crystal Geyser CG22_combo_CG10-13_8/21/14_all | ecosystem: Environmental > Aquatic > Deep subsurface > Groundwater | place: USA: Utah: Grand... | reverse complement strand
CGGCTTGGCTCTGCCGCGGTAGATCTATTGCTCAACAACCAATATGACAAGGCCGCGGGAATAGTTAACGGTGAAATAAACGTTATACCGGTTAGAGAGGCAATTAAGAAAAAGGATTTAAAAGTAGATAATTTTTACCGTCTGATAAATATACTAACTTGAATAATTAATGAAGATCAATTCGTACTCATCCGCCTGTGGCGGATGTGCTCATTGAGTTGTAAAATATATCCCTTGCCTAAGCATCGGGTAAATTTATTCGAAATTTACCCGATAGGCTGCGGGATCAATTCGCGCAAATAACTTACGTCGCTCTTTCAGAGCTTCCGTAAGTTATGCGCTCATTGAGGAGGTATTAAGGTGGCAGGTAACAATATCGATGTTTTGGTAAAAAATCTGATTTTAGAAGGTGATATAAATAAAAAGAAAGATTATTTTTTAAAAATTTGGCAGGCGGCCAAAGATGCCGGGGTTTATCCGGCTTCTATCCATGATTTTTATAAAGCGCGAGGCAGAAATGAATTTTCAGGATTTACCGTCCCGGCGATTAATCTACGCGGCTTAACTTATATTTTGGCGCGTGCGATTATCAGGGTCGCCAAGAAAAATAATGCCGGAGCTTTTATATTTGAAATTGCCAAATCCGAAATGGGCTATACTGATCAGCGCCCGGTAGAATATTGCGGGGTTTGTTTAGCCGCTGCCGTAAAAGAGGGTTATAGAGGGCCTATATTCGTGCAGGCAGACCATACCCAAGTAAATCCCAAAAAATACAAAGAAAACCCCAAAAAAGAATTAGATGGCCTTAAGCTGTTAATCAAAGAAGCCGTTGATTCAGGTTTTTATAATATAGACATAGATTCTTCTACTTTGGTAGATTTAAGCAAGCCGGATAAAAAAGAAGAACAGCACTTAAATTATGAGTCGTGTGCTGAACTTACCAAATATATCCGGAGCATACAGCCAAAGGGTGTTACCGTATCAATAGGAGGAGAGATAGGCGAAGTAGGGACCGCAAACTCTACCCCGGAAGAATTAGAAGCTTTTATGTCTGGTTATAACGAGTTGACAGGCAGGCTTGATGGCATTAGCAAGGTAAGCGTTCAGACAGGTACTTCGCACGGAGGGGTGGTTTTGCCTGACGGCAGTATCGCCAAGGTTAAACTTGATTTTGAAACGTTAAGAACTCTATCGGAACTCGCGCGCGCAAAATACGGCATGGGCGGGGCGGTACAGCACGGGGCATCAACTTTGCCTGACGATGCTTTTGGTAAATTCCCGGAGGTTGAGACTCTGGAAGTGCATTTAGCAACCCAGTTCCAGAACATGATTTTTGAAAGCAGGCATTTTCCGGCAAGTCTAAGAGATAAGATATATTCATGGCTTAAGGAGAATCTGGCGTCTGAGAAAAAAGAGACAGAAACAGAAGACCAATTTATTTACAAAACGCGTAAAAAAGCGCTTGGGCCATTTAAAAAAGAACTTACGAATCTCGGCGATGATATACTTGAAAGAATAGGGAAAGAGCTGGAAGAAAAATTTGAATTTTTATTTAAAAAGCTCAACATTGCAGGCAGCAAAGATCTTATCGAAAGATATATTAAGCCCGTATATATAAAGCCGGATATCAACTCTCATTCCGGAGAGATAGACGCATCAGGGGCGGATTAATCCCGCCGAAGGCGGGATTAGCTCCGAAGCGCGCGCAGTAGATTTCTTCTCTTACGAGAAGAAATCTACAAGCGTTTACGCCAGGAGTAAGTTAGGCTTTCTGTTGAAAGCGGGATGATTAAGGAGCAAAAATATGCGTTCAGACAGGATTAAAAAAGGCATAGAGCGGGTTCCGCATCGCGCTCTTTTATATGCCACGGGGATCAGAAAAAAAACGCTTGATAAGCCGTTTATTTTAGTCGCGACATCTTATAACGATATAATTCCCGGCCATGTAGGCATGCGTGATTTGGAAAGGTTTATAGAGCGGGGAATTTGCGCTGCCGGAGGCGCGCCTTTCTTTGTGGGAATTCCCGGTATATGCGACGGTATTGCCATGGGCCATGCGGGCATGCATTATTCGCTTGCTTCCCGTGAGCTTATTGCCGATTCTCTTGAGACAGTGGTGCAGGCTCATGCCTTTGACGCGATGGTATGCCTTACGAATTGCGATAAAATTACTCCCGGTATGCTTATGGCATCGGCGCGGCTGAATATACCGACGATAGTCGTGACCGCCGGCCCTATGCTTTCCGGCCGCCTGATGCAGAAAAAACTTGCTTTTGTGCATGATACATTTGAAGCTTTGGCGCGCGCAAAAAAAGGCGAAATTTCTGAGAAAGAACTCAGTTGCCTTGAACAGGAAGCTTGTCCCGGCGCCGGTTCATGCCAAGGGTTATATACGGCAAATACCATGGCATGCGTTACCGAAAGCCTGGGAATGTCTTTGCCCGGCTGCGCTACCTCATTAGCTGTGCTTGCCAAGAAAAAAAGAATAGCCGAGGAATCAGGCGAAAAGATAGTGGAGCTTGTACATAATAACATAAAGCCGCGCGATATAATGACAAAAGCGGCTTTTGAAAATGCCATAATGGTTGATATGGCTTTAGGGGGTTCAACCAATACAGTTTTGCATATTAAGGCGATAGCTCATGAAGCAGGCATAGATTTACCGCTTGAAACATTTGATAAGTTAAGCAAGAAAGTTCCGAATATCTGCTGTATAGAGCCCGCCGGAGAACATATGATGGAAGATTTGGAGTATGCCGGGGGAATACCCGCGGTATTAAAAAGATTAGAAAATAAGCTACATAATGCCATGACATTAAGCGGCAAGACTATAAAAGAGATTGCCGATGAAGCTGTTATTGTTGATGATAATGTCATACGTAGGCAAGAGAATGCTTACCGTAAAGAAGGGGGCATAGCGGTATTATTCGGTAATCTTGCGCCTGATGGCGCAGTAGTAAAACAATCCGCCGTATCCGCTAAAATGATGAAATTCAAGGGGCGCGCCCGCGTTTACGATTCGGAAGAAGAGGCGATGAAGGATATACTGGGCGAAAATATCAAGAAAGGCGATTGTGTGGTTATCCGCTACGAGGGGCCAAAGGGCGGGCCTGGGATGCGTGAGATGCTGGCACCCACATCCGCGATTGTGGGTTTGGGATTAGCAGAGGACGTCGCCTTAATTACGGACGGTAGATTTTCCGGCGGGACAAAAGGCCCGTGCATCGGGCATATTTCTCCGGAGGCTGCAGCCGGCGGAATTATTGCTTTGGTAAAAGAAGGCGATGAAATAGAAATCGATATACCCAATAGGAAACTTAACCTGTTATTAAGCGAGGAAGAAATAAAGAAGCGCAGAAAAACCCTTAAAATAATTCCTCCTAAGATAACCGGCGGTTATCTCGCCCGTTATGCTAAAATGGTGACTTCGGCGAGTACGGGAGCGATTGTGGAATAAAATATCCCTTGCCTAAGCATCGGGTAAATCTCTTCGATATTTACCCGATAGGCTGCGGGATTAATTCGCCCATACAACTTACGTCGGCTTCGCCTCCGTAAGTTGTGGGCTCATTAAAATGACTGGCGCAGAGATATTCGTACAATCTTTAATTAAAGAAAATGTTGAGGTAATGTTTGGTTATCCGGGAGGGGTTGTCCTTCCTATATTCGATAAGCTTTATGACGCGAAGATAAGGTTTATTTTAACCAGACATGAACAGGCGGCAGCCCATGCCGCAGACGGTTATGCCCGCGTAACCGGAAAAACCGGCGTTTGCCTTGCTACAAGCGGCCCGGGAGCGACCAATCTTATTACGGGGATTGCGACGGCATACATGGATTCTATCCCCATGGTTGCTTTTACCGGGCAAGTTAAGACTACGTTAATAGGCAATGATGCTTTTCAGGAAGCGGATGTTACAGGCATAACACGGCCGATTACCAAGCATAATTATTTGGTAAAGGATGTAAAGCATTTGGCTTGTATCATAAAAGAGGCTTTTCATATCGCATCAACCGGCAGGCCCGGGCCGGTATTGATAGACTTGCCTGTTGATGTACAGAATGCTGAACATGATTTCGTCTATCCTGAAACTTGCCGCATCAGAAGTTACAATCCTACTTATTTTGGGCACCCCGGGCAGATTAAAAAAGCCGTAAAGCTAATCGCCAAATCGAAGCGCCCTATAATTTACGCAGGCGGAGGCATAATTATTTCCGGAGCGAATAATGAATTAAAAGAGCTGTCTGAGAAAATAAACGCTCCCGTGACGACGACCCTTATGGGTTTGGGAGGTTTTGATCAAAGAAATAATCTATCTTTAGGCATGCTCGGCATGCATGGTACGGCTTATGCCAACTATGCCATAATGGAATCAGATTTGATAATTGCCGTAGGAGCAAGGTTTGACGACAGGGTGACCGGGCGTATTGACGCTTTCGCGCCTCATGCGAAAATAATACATATAGATATAGACCCCTCTTCTATTAGTAAAAACGTAAAAGTTGATGTTCCCATAGTCGGGGATGCTAAAAATATTTTAAGCGAGCTAAATAAGCTGGTTAATCCGTGCGAGAGTAAGGATTGGTTAAAGCAGGTTTTTGATTGGAAAGAAAAACACCCGTTAAGTTATAAAAATGACGATAAAATACGGCCGCAATTTGTATTGGAGAAGATTTATGAATTAACCAAAGGAGATGCTATAATTACCACGGAAGTCGGCCAAAACCAAATGTGGGCGGCGCAGTGGTATAAATACAGCTTACCGCGTACTTTTATTTCAAGCGGAGGCTTGGGGACTATGGGTTACGGTTTTCCGGCCGCGATTGGAGCGCAAATCGGCAGGCCCGATAAATTGGTGTTTGATATAGCCGGGGACGGTTCTATTCAAATGAATATCCAGGAGTTGGCTACAGCCGTAAATAATAGGCTGCCGGTTAAGATAGCAATATTGAATAACGGATATCTGGGCATGGTTAGACAATGGCAGCAGTTATTTTATCACCGCAGATATTCTCAAACAAAACTTATTAATCCTGATTTTGTAAAGCTCGCTGAAAGCTATGGAGCGGTTGGTATCCGTGTTAGTAAAAAGGAAGAAGTGGCTGCAGCGATAAAGAAGGCGATATCGATAGATAACACTGTTTTGATTGATTTTATTGTCGAGCCGGAAGAAAATGTTTTTCCGATGGTGCCTGCCGGGGAGGCAATAAACAGAATGATGGGTGGAATGGCATGAAGCATACAATACAGGCGTTGGTGGAAAACAGGTTTGGAGTTTTGGCGCGTATTTCCGGGTTATTCAGCGCGCGCGGCTTTAATATTATATCTTTGGCCGTTGGAGAAACAGAAGACCCTTCTGTTTCGCGCATGACTTTGCTGGTTGACGCAAAAGACGAAAGAATTCTTGACCAGATAAAGAAACAGCTTAATAAATTAATAGATGTTATTACTGTCGTTGATTTAACGGGCAAGGATTTCTTTGACCGCGAACTCATGCTTTTTAAAGTTAATTTTACAAAAGAAAATAAAAAAGACATTGATAAATTAGCAAAGGAATTCGGCGCTAAAATTTTGGAAACTAAGGATTCTTACGCGGTTATTGAAATATGCAGCGATCAGCATACGGCCCTGAATTTCCTGAAAGAAATAAAGCCTTTCGGCATAAAGGAATTGGTTAGGACGGGCAGGATAGCGATTATAAAATAGTTCATAGTTAACTGTAAACTTTTCAACCGGGAGGAGAAAAGCAATGGCTTTAAAAATCTACTACGATAATGATGCGGATTTAAATTTATTAAAAGATAAGACAGTGGCGATTATCGGCTACGGAATTCAGGGCAGGGGCCAGAGCCTGTGCCTTCGCGACAGCGGTATTAATGTGGTGGTTTCTGAACTTTCCGGTACGCAAAATTTTAAACAGGCAGAAGAAGACGGGTTTAGCCCGGTATCTGCTCAAGAGGCGGCAATAAAAGCGGATATTATACAGGTTTTGACTCAAGATCATCTCCAGGCAAAAGTTTATAACGAATCCATCAAGCCTTATCTTAAAAAAGGAAAAGTTTTGGTTTTTTCCCACGGTTTCAATATTCGTTTTAAGCAGATTAAACCGCCTAAAAAAGTAGATGTGATTATGGTGGCGCCTAAAGGCCCGGGTGCATTGGTCAGGCGGATGTATGAGGAAGACAAGGGCGTGCCATGCCTTTTGGCTATTCATCAGGATGCAAGCGGTAATGCCAAAGCGGTTGCGCTTGCTTACGCCAAGGCAATAAAAGGTACAAAGGCGGGGGTAATAGAAACAACATTTGACGAAGAAACAGAAACGGATCTTTTCGGCGAACAGGCGGTTTTATGCGGCGGCGTAACCGAGCTTATCAAAGCAGGTTTTGATACTTTGATAGAGGCGGGATATCAGCCGGAAATCGCCTATTTTGAAGTTTTGCATGAATTAAAATTAATTACTGATTTAATTCAGGAAACCGGCATATCAGGCATGCGTAGGCGTGTTTCAAACACTGCATGTTATGGGGATTTAACCAGAGGACCGAGAATAATAACTCAAAAGACGAGAAAAGAAATGCAGAAGATGCTTCGCGAAATTAAAAACGGTAAATTTGCCCGCGAGTGGATTAATGAGAACGAACAGGGCAGGCCATTGTTTAATAAATTGATGGAAGAGGGCGATAAACACCCGATAGAGGAGGTAGGTAAGAGGCTGAGGGAGATGATGCCTTGGATAAATCACTAAATTCCCTTGCCTAAACATCAGGGTAAATTTCTTTGAAATTTACCCTGATAGGCTGCGGGACAATTCGGCCTTTACGGCCGAATTGGATGCCTTGGATGAAACGTTAGATTCCCTCGCCTGAATAAGGAGAACGGCTATGAGAAATAATAAAAAGCTTATCATTTTGCTCGGCGGCGTTATTATAATTTTAACAGCCGCTTTTTATTATCTGCGTTTATCCAAGCCGCCGGTTCAGGTGGAAAATCTTGCCGATTTAGCTCCTTCGGGAGGATTGATATATGTTGCCGCGGATGATTTAAAAAGCTCCTGGGATAAGATAAAAGGCACGGATGTTTACTCCGGCCTGGCGCAGCTTCTTATGTTTAAGGATAATGATACTTTTGGGAAAATAAAGGAGCAGGCAAATTGGCTTAGCGAAAAAGACCTGATGGATGTTTTAGGCAAGGAGGTTTTTTTATCTGTATATTCTGAAGATACCAAGTTTGAAAGGCCGGATGTTGATATCGTTCTCTTAAGCAGGATAGATAATTCGGTTGCGCTTAAAGAGTCGCTGGCAAAGATTAATTCCAAAATTCAGAAGGATAAACTAATTACAAGGAATAAATATAAAGGTTTCGATGTTTCTATTGTTAAGCATGAAGGTTTACGGCATGAGTTTGCCTATTCCATCATAGGCGATGTGCTTATAATAAGTAATGCCAGGGGCAGGCTGGAAAAAGCCATAGATTTAATAGGCGCAGATTCTGAGGGTAGTATTTCCAGCGATCCAGGATTTTTAAGAGTTAAAAGCAGGTTTTCCGGCAGCTGGCGCGCATGGCTATATTATGATGTGAGTAAATTTTATCAGCTGGCAAAAAACTTAAGCCAGGACATGAAAGCCATATATAAAGCTCAGGAGAAACTCACGCCGTTTAAGAATTATTTTTTAACGGTTGATTTTAATGAGGGTATTTATTTAAAAGGCTGGGCTTATCTAGATCTCGAGAGCATAGAGGACCCGGAGATAAAAACTATTTGGGAAGGCATAAACGATGCTAATCTGGAGGCGTTAAAATTTATCCCTTTAGATGTTGCTTTATTTTCCGGAGGAAATTACGGCCAGGCGAAATCATTGTTTGCCTATTTTAAAAAGAGTATGTCAGGCGTCATTAATGGGGCGGTGCTTAATAAGGCCGCAAGTAATGAAAAAATTAATGCGCAGGAGTATAGCCCGGATAAGATTATTGAGCAATTGAATTCATTCCTGGGTTTTGATTTGGAAAATGATTTCTTGCCTTTTTTAGGGAAAGATTACGGTTTTACTTTAGCCGGGTTTAAAGCCATAAGTATACCGCTTGCGCTAGAGCAAGGCAGGGCCGGGCCGATTAATTTAAATTTTCCGGAATTATTTGTTTATGCGGATACAAAAGACAAAGATAAGATAGATGTTTTATTGTCTGGACTTTGGCAAAGAATAGCTGATTTAGCCAATGCCCAGGCGAAACTTCAGGCGGGTGGCCAGGCAAAGCCAAGGGAACAAAAATTACCGGCCGTGCAGGAGGGGGCGGGGCCGGATACAGAAGAACAAAAAGTTCCGGATATGCTTATTTATACGGTTGATGACTATTCTGGCATTAGCATACATGGGTTAAAAATGCAGAATACCGGTACTTTACCGGCTATGTTTAGCGATGATGTTTTATCTCCCTCATACTGTTTCCTGGGCAACTATTTGATAGTAGGTACTAATCAACCGCTTCTGAGAAAAATAATAAACGTGTATAATAAGAAATTATTAAGCCTGGTAGATAGCGTAAAATTTTCCCAGATTAGAACAAAATTGCATCCTGAGTTTAACGGGCTTTTTTATATTAATCCCAAGCAATACATTGAGCCGATGATAGCAATATTTAGTTCAATGAATAATTCTCTTGCGAATAATTTAAAAGAAAAAGAAATCAGGAAAAACATGCGGAATGCTGTAGATGTGTTAAATGTTTTAAAAGATGTTAATGTTATGGGCGCCAGTTCCATGTATGAGGATGGTTTTTTCGAATTTGATTTTTTTACCCCGGTTGAAGGGTTATAATCAAAATTACACAAAACAAGCAATGCTTGTTTTGTGTAATTGCTGAAAATATTATGGATAAAGTGATAATTTTTGACACAACATTAAGAGACGGTGAGCAGGCGCCCGGGGCAAGCCTTAATAAGGAAGAGAAAATTCAGATTGCAGGCGCCCTGAGTGAATTAGGCGTAGATGTAATTGAGGCAGGTTTTCCTGTTTCTTCAAAAGGGGATTTTCAGTCGGTTAAAAGCGTGGCTGCCGCCGTTAAAAAATCTTCCATATGCGGCCTGGCGCGCGCATTAAAAAAAGATATAGACGCGGCTTATGAGGCATTAAAGAAGGCGCATCGTCCGCGGATACATGTATTTCTTGCCACATCTAAGATACATATGAAATATAAATTAAAAAAAGCCAAAGATGAGATTGTCCGTCTTTCTTGCGATAGCGTTAAATATGCCTCTAAGCTGGTAGGCGATGTCGAGTTTTCTCCTGAGGATGCTTCTCGTACCGATCCAGAATTTTTATTCCGCGTGGTAGAGACAGTAATTAAGGCGGGCGCTAAAACCGTTAATATCCCCGATACTGTGGGATATTCAGAACCGCAGGAGTACGGTTCCTTAATAGCCGCAATAAAAAATAATGTGCCTAATATAAATAAGGCGGTTATATCGGTGCATTGCCATGATGACTTGGGGCTTGCTGTAGCCAATTCGCTCTCTGCCGTAAAAAATGGCGCCCGCCAAATTGAATGTACCATAAACGGCATAGGCGAGAGAGCAGGTAATGCCTCCCTGGAAGAAATAGTGATGGCTTTAAAAACCAGGCCGGATTTGTTTGGCGGGCTTTCTACCGCTATAAAGAGTGCCAGGATTTATAAAACCTCGCGCCTGGTAAGTAAGCTTACCGGTTTTACCGTTGCTCCCAACAAGGCAATCGTGGGGGCAAACGCTTTTAGGCATGAATCAGGTATCCATCAGGATGGAGTTTTGAAGAAGAGGAGTACTTACGAGATTATCAGCCCGCAGGATGTAGGGTTTTATGAAACAGGGCTTGTTTTAGGAAAGCATTCCGGCAGGCACGCGTTAAAAGAGAGGCTCAAGGCAATAGGGATAAAGTTAAGCGAGGTGCAGCTCGCGCGCGCTTTTGAGCTTTTTAAAAGCTTGGCCGACAAGAAAAAGCAGATTTTTGATGAAGACCTGATTGCCATAGTTGAAGATGAAATTAGGGTCAGTAGCCCTATTTGGCAGCTGGATGATTTCAGGATAAACAGCGGCTTTAGAGCAGTGCCTGAAGCCTGGGTAAGATTAAAAAGAAAAGGAAAAAATTTTCAGGCGGAATCTTCCGGTGATGGCCCTGTTGATGCCTGTTATAAGGCGATAGATAAGATTACCGGCCTTAAAGGCAGGCTGGTTGATTATTCCATACATTCCGTTACCGCAGGCAAAGACGCGCAAGGGGAAGTGGCTATTAAAATCCGCATAAAGAATGATATTATCAGCGCCAGGGCTGCTTCTACCGATATAATAGAAGCTTCAGCAAAAGCTTATATAAACGCGATAAACAAGTTTTCTTCGAAAGAGTTCCGCAATGAACCCCGCCCTTCCTAAGGGATGGGGCAGCATAAGAAAGGAAGAGCGGGGTGAACCAAAGATTAGTTGTTAGACTATGGCTGTTATTGGGTTTTCTCGCCACCTGCCTTATTTTTTTCTTCAGGGCAAATCTTAAGCAGGACTATATTGACCTCACAACAAACTTAAAAGTCAGAAGAGATAATCTTATCTACAGTGCTTTTCCCGACCGGACAGCATTTTACGGAATTGAAAATAAAAAGATTGAGTTAAAAGTAAAGCTGGCTCCGGTTTTTGATAATTTTACTGTTGATGAGTGGCAGGATTTTTGGCAGATTATTTATAAAATATATCCTGAGCTTTTCAGCCAGGGAGAAAGAATCCCTCCGTATAGTACCCAGCTTACCATAGATGAAATCAAAGAAGCGCTCGGCATGCGTTTTCCTTATCCTTTTACCTATTTTGATGACGGGCATTGGAAGCAGTTTTTTAAGATATTAAGAATTAAAAAGAAATAAATTAAGCTAAACCATTAGATAAAGATGGCCAGGAATAAAATATACGGATTAATCGGATACCCGGTGAAGCACAGCTTATCGGCACTAATGCATAACGCGGCATTCGCGCATTTAGGCATCAATGCAGAATACCGTTTGTTTGAAGTAAAGCCGGAAGAATTAATTAGTTTCCTGATGGAGCCGGATAAAGAATTTGAGGATGTTGAGGGTAGAAGCATTCGCGCAGGAGACATCTCGGGTTTTAATATTACTATTCCGTATAAAGTAAGAGCTAGGGAGATTTTGGAAGAAAAATTCTCCGTAGATAAGCTGACCAAAAAGGAAGATTTGCACTATGTTAGATTATCCGGAGCAGTTAATACCATCAGAAGAGATAAGCATATGTTGCGTTATTGGAACACGGATGCCCCGGGATTCCTAAAATCTCTGGATAGGGATTTGAAGTTTAAGACAAGCGGCAGGAGCGTAATGCTTATCGGCTGCGGAGGAGCAGGCCGGGCGATTATCGCAGCATTAACTTGGAAGCAGAGAGGAATTAAAAAAATATATGTAAATGATATTAATCAAGCGGCGATAGAAGCGGCGGAAAAACATTTTTCGCAATTTTTTTACCTAAAAGGAAAGTTGGAATTCATCAGAGATAATAGCCGGATATCCGAAAAGATAACATCTTGCCAGCTATTGGTTAACGCTACGCCTACCGGGATGAAAGACGCTGATCCATCGCCGATAGATAAGAGTTTGCTGCATAAAGAATTATATGTCTATGATGTGGTCTATAATAGAAAGACGCAATTAATTAAAGATGCCCAATCTTTAGGGTTGCCTGCTAAGGCTGGGGATGGTATGCTGTTATATCAGGGGGTGGATGCTTTTGCATTGTGGCTAGGCAAGAGCCTGTCCGTTGACACAATTGATATAATGCGCGGGGCATTAAATACGGCGTTGAATAAAAAATAGTTATGGTGCCAAGTTTTGCCGAAGCCAAAGATAATCTTGCTGAGCTTTGTACAACTAATGGTAATGGTAAAAATTCCGCAAAACATAAGCGAAATATT
>Ga0066649_10002137_pt1 | contig 11983 bp, 13 predicted proteins | sample CryGey132114_all_FD_59538 | JGI IMG/M metagenome (GOLD analysis project Ga0066649, IMG submission 59538) | Groundwater microbial communities from aquifer - Crystal Geyser CG22_combo_CG10-13_8/21/14_all | ecosystem: Environmental > Aquatic > Deep subsurface > Groundwater | place: USA: Utah... | reverse complement strand
CCGATACGGCTGGAATTCGCGCTGCATCAGATGAGATTGAAAGCGAGGGCGTGCGCCGAGCATTGGCGCGTGCTGAAGATGCTGATTTGAAGATTGTCATGCTAGATACAACAAATATTGATGCTGAGAGTTTGAAGTTGATAGATGAAAAAACTATTGTCATAATTAATAAGTCCGACTTGGCAAATCAGCAGCCCGATTTACCTCAAAATATTCAGCAAATTTCCATATCATTGTTGGGAAAAAATAACCTGCAAGAGATGCTAAGTATATTGGAAAAAGAAATTTCCTCGCGTTATGCACTGACCGAATCCCCCTCCATCACCCGCGCTCGTCACCGTGAGGCGCTGATAAAAGCGATTGAAGCGCTCGCCAAATTTTCGTTGGATAAACCAATAGAATTAATCGCCGAGGATTTGCGTTATGCGGCAAATGCAATCGGGCAGATTACCGGAAAGATTGATGTTGAGGATATATTAGATAAAATATTTTCCAGCTTTTGTATCGGAAAATAGCTGCTTGGAGTCGCTCTTAAGTAGTGAGGTTATTAAACGCTTCTTCAAGTTCAAAGAATGTTGGTTGAAGAATGGTAGGAACGCTTGCACGCCCATTTTCCACGGCGATTTGTACCGCTTGCCCATGCAAATAACCAACCATTACGTCACGAATAATATTGTAAAATGAGCCATCCTCTTCGGTGATTTCGGTCAAGCGGGAGGAAATCGGGCCAACCATCAGATATGAAAGGAAAACCCCAAGGAACGTACCGACCAGCGCACCACCAATCATGCCGCCAAGAACTGTAACTTCGGCATCAATATGCCCCATTGTCTTAATCACACCAAGAACCGCCGCCACAATCCCGATAGCCGGCAAACCGTCAGACATACCTTGCAGCGCATGTGGAACGTGCAATGCTTCGTGATGATGTTTTTCAATCTGGCGTTCCATGTGATTTTCAATCTGATGCGGGTCTTCAAGGCTCATTGTCACCATACGGAAAGTGTCGCAAATCAGGTCAACGGCAAAATGATCATGCATAATTTTTGGATATTTCTGGAAAATCTCGCTTTCGGCAGGATTCTCAATATGCGGTTCAATGGCAATTAAGCCCTTTTGTTTCGCCATTTTGATGAGTTGATAAAGCAGGCAGAGCAAATCTATATAATCTTTTTTCTTGAATTTTGAGCCTTTAAACGCAGTTTTTAAGCCTGTTAGGGTAGCTTTTAGCCAATGTCCACGGTTGGCTACAACATAAGCACCGCATGCGCCGCCAAAAATAATCATAAATTCAAATGGTAATGAATGTAGGATAATCTCGAAATTACCTCCGGCAAGAAGGAATCCGCCGAAAACCATCGCTAAAACTATTGCCCATCCGATTAAAATTGCCATAATATCCTCATGCACAAGTAAATAGCAAAAAGGTTAAATATTTATTATTGCCGTGCAGAAAATTTGAAAAAAATTCAATTTACTATTTCTTCATCTATTTCTGCTTTAATTTCCTCATGGCAGATGATGACAAACCCTCAAATAACCAGCGCCCGATAATAATCAAGAAGGTTAAGAAAGTGTCGGGTGGCGGGCATCACGGCGGCGCGTGGAAGGTGGCTTATGCCGATTTCGTAACCGCGATGATGGCGTTTTTCCTTTTGCTATGGTTGATTACACAAGTTCCGAGTGAGAAATTATCCGGTCTTGCAGATTATTTTACGCCATCAGCAGGTTTGAAAAACAAGGTCGGTGATACCGGAAAAGGCGGGCAGGGACGTAGCGAAACCGGAATCCTGCAGGATGCGGGCGCGATGCCGAGTATTATATATGGTGCGCCGGATAATATTGGTGATATCCAGAAAGCGCCGGAAACTAATGTTGAGGAAACTGCGGATTATGAAGGTGCTCCCGATGAAATTGAGCCTTATAATGATGCTACGGATGAGGGTATTAAAATTGATCAGAAAGAGGATGATGAAAAGCTGGAAGTGAGTGAAAAAGAAGCCGAGATGATTGAAGCGGCGCTAGAACAAAAAAGATTTGAAGATATTGCCGAGGAGATAAAAGAGCAAATTGAAGGCAATGACGAGCTGAAAGAATTTGCCGAGAATCTGCAAATTGACCAAACCGATGAAGGATTGCGCATACAAATCACCGATGTTGAGGGTATGTCGATGTTTGAAATGGGCAGTTCACGCCTAAATATTGAGGTTGAGCCATTGCTTGCCAAAGTTTCCGAGATTATACAAAATGTCGATAATATGGTAGCAGTTATCGGGCATACTGATTCTCACTCATTCGGAAAAAATGCTGAATATACTAATTGGGAGCTTTCCACCGATAGGGCAAATGCCAGCCGTAGATTCCTGATAGAAGCAGGTTTGACCAATAAGCGGATTCATAAGGTGGAGGGCATGGCGGATAAAACGCATTTCGTTCCGGATGACCCATATTCACCGCAAAATCGCCGTATCAGCATTATATTGATAAAGAAATCTCTGGTGCGCCCGCAATAGGCACAGGAATCTCCGGATAATAATATTAATAATAATATGGCGGATAATAATAGCAATCTAAATCGCTCTCGCCTTCTTCGCAGCTAAGGTCACTATCGCCCTCATCAAAAACATAATCCCAGTCAATATCATCGGGATATGGGTTAGGATGCACCGATTTACATGCAGAAATTTGCAGAGAAAATAAAATTATTAGGGTAAAAACAAAAAATCTCATTGGCGTATGATAGATAATATTATAGTTTAGTGGAAGGATAAAATTATGACTGATTTACTGGAAGAAAGAAAACGCAAGGCCAGCTTATGGTTTGCGGAGTTGCGCGATAAAATCTGCATCGGATTTGAAAAAATTGACGGAGAAGGCAGTTTTGAACGCAAAAAATGGACTCGTCCCGAAGGCGGCGGCGGTGAAATGTCGGTGATGAAAGGCAGAGTGTTCGAGAAGGTCGGCGTTAATATCTCTACCGTTCATGGTGAATTTTCTGAAGAATTCCGCAAGCAAATTCCCGGTGCGGAGCAAGACCCACGCTTTTGGGCAAGCGGGATTTCGCTGGTGGCGCATATGGCATCTCCGCATGTTCCGGCAGTGCATATGAATACGCGTTTTATCGTGACTACAAAGCCATGGTTTGGTGGCGGTGCAGATCTAACTCCGATGTTTCCGGAAAATCATTCCGCCGATAGGACGGATTTTCACAAAGCATTCAAAGATGTTTGCGATTCTTACGACAAGGAATATTACCCGAAATTTTCCAAATGGTGTGATGAATATTTTTATTTACCGCATCGCAAAGAACCGCGTGGAATTGGTGGAATTTTTTATGATTATCTCGATAGCGGAAGCTGGGAAAAAGATTTCGCCTTTACTCAGGATGTCGGCAAGGCATTCCTGCAGATATATTCCGATATTGTAAAGCGTCACAAAGATAAGAGCTGGACGGAAGATGAGCGTTTGCATCAGCTTCGCCGCCGTGGGCGTTATGTGGAATTTAACCTGCTCCATGATAGAGGCACAAAATTCGGGCTGATGACGGGTGGAAATACTGAGGCGATTCTGATGTCTATGCCGCCCGAAGTGCGCTGGGACTGAGAAATCCATCCTATTATCAAAATTTCCTTATAGAAAATTTATATGAAAAGGTTTTGATTTGTAGCCACAAAGGATTTATAGTCAATTTTGACATTATTTTTTGTAACGAAACCAAGGAGATATTATGATTAAGAATAAATTATTTGCAGCAATAGCGCTTGCAGGCTTTGCTTTATTGGCAAGCCAGCCATCTTTCGCCGGAACTGACAAAAGTGCGGTTATGGATAAGCGCGGCAACCCCGTGACCGATAAGCGCGATAATTGTGTGCGCCATGATTGGAATGACGGAACAGATGTTTGTGCGCCACCACCACCGCCTGCACCAGCTCCGGTTGCAGCACCTGCGCCAGTGCCAGAGCCAACTCCGGCAAGGCAGCTATTAGTTGATGATAGAACGGTTTATTTTGATTTCAACAAATCGGAATTAATGTCTGATTCTGTTGCAAAGCTGGATAATCTGGCTGAAGTTTTAAAAACTTCATATGACGTAAAATCTGCAAAAATCGTTGGTTATGCAGATAGAGTCGGTAGTGAAGAATATAACATGAAATTATCACAAAAACGTGCTGAAGCAGTTCAGGATTATCTAACCAGCAAAGGCTATATCAACACCAGTATTGCTCAAACAAGCTGGCTTGGTGAAGCTGCGCCAAAAGTTGAATGTGACGGAAATAAGGTGACAAACGGTCTGATAAACTGTTTGGCAGAAAATCGCCGTGTTGAAGTTCAGGTTGAATTTATTCAATAGCTAAAATTCATATTTTTTCGAGGATAGCTAGTCTATCCTCGGAGAATATGCGACTATCTTTCTCAGTAAAATTTTCCAAATTCTCGGTGAAATATTCCTCACCTTTCCCCAAAGATTCTGCGGATTTGAACCAATAAATACTATCCACCAGACTTTCCCTCAGCATATTATTTGCCAGTTTTGAGCCTGCTTCCACCATCACTCTGGTGATGCCTTTTCCCGCCATAGCTTTGAGTGTTGCTTTCAAATCTTTATCATAAAGCCAAACCTCATTGCCTGCAAAGATTCGGGAGTTATGCGGGATTTTTGATGTGCCTATCACCGCTTTAACTGGTGAGATTTCTTGCAAACCCGGCAAGCGGCAATTAAGCTGCGGGTCATCATCGAGAATCGTTTTTGTGCTGGTTAGAATAACATCATACTGCGTGCGCAAAAGCTGGACATAATTGCGCGCCAATTCACCCGTAACCCATTGCGGTTGACCATTCCCGTGCAGGAATTTACCATCGGCGGAAGTAGCGACCTTCAGCATCACATATGGTAATCCGGTTTTGATTTTTTTGATAAAACCGCGATTTATTTCTGCGGCTTCCTTTTCATAAATTTCGCTAATAACTTCAACTCCGGCCTTTTGCAGGGCTTTTATTCCCTTGCGATTTGTTCTTTTGTCCGGGTCGGCCACGGCAATAACGCAAAGTTTGATTCCTGCTTCTGCCAGCAACCGCGCACAAGATGGAGTTTCGCCTTCATGCGCGCAGGGCTCAAGCGTAACATAAGCAGTTGCATTTTGTGCCTTTTTGCTGGCTTGCTTGAGTGCCAGAAATTCAGCATGCGGTCTGCCGTTTTTTGCGGTGCAAGCGCTTGCAATAATCTCATTATTTTTGACAATAACACAGCCGACAGAGGGGTTTGGATGGGTTTGCCCCAATCCGCGCTTTGCCAGTTCCAGAGCAATTTTCATGTATTTATGATGTTGCATATGCAAAAATTAGGGCTGGCTTTAAGCCTTTTTTGGTTTTTTTGAAGCTGCGGGTTTTGCCTTCTTTTTATCCTGATGTTTCTTGATGAAGCGCTCAAAAGCCTTAGCATCCTTGAAGTTGGAATAAACGCTGGTATAGCGGATGTATGCCACGTCATCAAGTTCGCGCAAAGCTGCCATCACTTTTGTGCCGATAACCGAGGTCGGCACTTCATTTTCACCGAGGCTGGCGATTTCACGGATAATTTTATTCACTAATTGCTCAATTTGGTCTTCGGTAATTGGGCGTTTGCGTGCGGCGATATTGAGGGAACGCAGCAATTTATCACGGTCAAAAAGCCGGCTTGCTCCGCTTGATTTTTTGACAAATATTTCGCGCACCTGCACGCGCTCAAATGTGGTGAAGCGCCCGCCGCAATTTCCACATTCACGGCGGCGGCGTACGGAAGAGCCGTCATCGGTGATGCGGGAATCTTTAACTTGCGTATCTTCATTTCCGCAAAATGGGCAATGCATAATTAGTGACCAGAGTTTAGTTGTTAGAGCTTAGTAGCTCTTTTTTCACCCGAACTCAACTCTAAACTCTCTAGGCATGAATCTTAACTCTAAGAAAGAATAATAAATCTTGTCACAAAAGCGCAATATCTGGTTGCTATAGCTTTTTGTAGATACTTACAATAATTAACAAAAGGAGAATCTCATGGGTGATAACAATGAAGAACAATATCCACAATATCCCACCTCAGTCAGGGGTTATGAAGATAATCTAATCTTTTATGCAATGCATATCTCAGTTGGCGATGGATATTTGAAAATAAAAGATGCGGTAGAAGCTGTAAAAGAAAATCCTAGCGATGAAAATAAGAAAGCACTAGATGAAAAGATTAAAGGTTTAGATCCTGTTCAGAAAAGAGCATTTGATATGGGTACGCATACGCTGATACCAACGAAGATTTTTACTGAGGGTCAGGAAGCTTTGCTGGATTTCAAGCCCGGTGAGAATCCAGAAGGCGTTAAGGCTATTAATGAGTCGATAGAGAGGTTGAAAAAGAATGGCGAGAAATTCCCTGAGTCCAACCCAGAAGCATTTGCGCAGGCTGATGCTTTGCTGGGGAAGGGTGAAATTACTGTGCCTAGCATTAATGCAAAGCAAGGGCAAAAAGCTGAAAAAGCGCCAGAATAGCGAAGCTGTTATTAGAAGAGTTTGCTAGGGCAAGTCTCTAATAAATCGGGAATTCTTTGCAGAGTTCACGGACGATTTTCACGGTTTTTTCTTCGATTTCGTGGTTATCTTCGTTGTTGGTTGCGAGTCCATCAAGCACATCGGCGATTAAATGCCCGATTTTCCTGAATTCCTCAACCCCGAAGCCGCGTGTTGTTCCTGCCGGAGTTCCCAGTCTTACACCGGAAGTGATGAAAGGTTTTTCCGGATCGAACGGGATTGCATTTTTATTGCAAGTTAGTCCGGCGCGCTCAAGGCTTTCCTCGGCATCTTTTCCGGTCAGACCTTTCGGGCGCAAATCCACGACAACCAAATGCGAATCCGTGCCACCTGTTGTAATTGCCAAGCCGCGCTCAACCAGAACTTCACCAAGGGCAATTGCGTTATCAATAACTCTCTGTCCATACACCTTAAAACTTGGGTCGAGAGCTTCTTTAAAGGCAACAGCTTTGGCTGCAACGCAGTGCATCAAAGGGCCGCCCTGCAAACCAGGGAATACGGCTGAGTTGATTTTCTTGGCTAATTCTTCGCTATTGGTCAGAATCATGCCGCCGCGTGGGCCGCGCAATGTCTTATGAGTCGTGGTTGTGACTATATCAGCATGTGGAATAGGCGAAGGATATGTTCCTGCGGCGACTAATCCGGCGAAATGCGCCATATCAACCATCAAAAAAGCCCCTACAGAATCAGCAATTTTGCGGAAACGGGCAAAATCTATTTGGCGCGGATAGGCTGAGCCACCGGCAATAATCAATTTTGGCTGATTATCCTTGGCAAGGCGTTCAACCTCATCATAATCAATCAGATTTGTATCTTGTGTAACGCCATATTGCACGGCGTTGAACCATTTTCCGCTTTGCGCCGGAGCTGCTCCATGCGTTAAATGCCCGCCAGAAGCAAGTGACATCCCTAAAATCGTATCACCCGGTTGCAAAAGCGCCAGAAAAACAGCACCATTTGCCTGCGCGCCGGAATGTGGCTGAACATTGGCGAAAGCTGCGCCGAAAAGCTCCTTTGCACGTTCAATTGCCAGTGTTTCTACCACGTCATTATATTCGCAACCGCCATAATAACGTTTGCCCGGATAACCTTCCGCATATTTATTGGTGAAAACCGTGCCCAAAGCCTGAATAACCGCAGTACTGGCGATATTTTCCGATGCAATCAGCTCAATTTGGTTTTGCTGGCGTGAAAGTTCACCTTCCAGCGCGGTAAAAACCTGTGGGTCAGCTTGTTCGAGATTTGATTTAAAAAAGTCTATATTTGATTTCATTTTAGCTACAGCGTTGGACATTGTTCCTCTTTAAGGTTTGCTTTTATATTTATTATGAGCCGATGTTTCTATACCTTATTTGCCAGTTTTGCAACTCTATATTCATCCTTCATACACATCTTTGCGGTGCTGAATGGTTGTGACGATGACCTTCTCATCTTCAATTCTGTATATAATCCGATAATCGCCAACTCTCAATCTTCTGAGTCCAATTAAGTTATGGCGCAACGGTTTGCCGAATTTTATCGGATTGCTGGCTAATTTTGATTCAATTTCCTTCAATATTCGGATCAGGGCGGGTTTTGGGAGTTTGCGGATTTGTTTCTCGAAAGCTTTGTTATCGGGGAAAATAATCTGATAATCTGACATCGGGCTGTGATTCACAATTAGTTGAGATATTTGCTTTTAAAATCTTCAACTCCAATGAAATTCCCATTTTCCTCTGCTATCATTTGCTCGGCAAGCTTGGACATATTAAAATCCTCATCATACTTCATCGCTTCCATAAGCAGCGTTTTTGCAGCACTGGCAACGCTTTCCTGTGTACGCTCAGCATAATCGGCAATGTCTTTATACATTTGCTCGCTTACAGTGATGTTGATTCTTGGCTTATTTGTCGGCATGGGTAGAAGTGTAACACTTCTGTGCCAATTTGTCAACTCTTTCTGCATGTCTGCCACCTTCAAAATCTGTGGTGAGGAAAGCATTAACAATATCTATCGCCGTGTGCAGGTCGGTTAGGCGTTCACCGAGGGCGAGCATATTTGCATCATTGTGCTGGCGGGCGAGGGTGGCATCTTCTGGCGTGCGGCATAATGCGCAGCGGATTTTCGGGTTACGATTAGCGGCAATGGAAATTCCGATACCCGAACCGCAAATGATAATTCCGCAATCAGCCTCGCCATTAGCAACTTTCTCGGCGGCTTTATAGCCAAAATCCGGATAATCGGCGCGCTCTTCGGAATCTGTGCCGACATCAATCATCTCATGCTCTTCGAGAAAGGCTTTTAGCTTTTCTTTGAGTTTAAACCCTGCATGGTCACTGCCGAATACAATTTTCTTCATATGGATTTATTAAATGAGATAATCGGAAAATACAAGAAATGAGTTTAATCTTTCTTTAACATAAACCGATTAAGAATATTCCTGATGACAGATTTTTTAATGTTTGCTGCAATTTTTATAATCGGCTCGGTTTTCGGTAGTTTTATCACTGCTGCAAGCTGGCGATTGCCGCGTGAAGAAGATATGCTGAAAACGCGCTCGCAATGCCCAAAGTGCAAAGCCACTCTCAAAATTCCTGATTTAATCCCGATTTTTAGCTGGCTGCTCTCACGCGGAAAATGCCGCTATTGCAAAAGCAAAATCTCCCCGCGCTATGTGCTGACGGAAATCATCACCGGACTTCTATTTGTGGCTTTATGCTGGAAATTCGGGTTAAGTGCGGAATTCCTGATATTCGCCGGATTGGGCGTGGCGTTGCTTATCCTGATTATCAGCGATTTTGAAACATATATTATCCCCGATAGCACAACAATTGCAACAATTGCGCTGGGTCTGATATATCAATACCGCATTGGTGCAGATTGGTTCGATATGCTTTATGGTGTTGGCGCGGGAGTGGGAATTATGCTGGCACTGCGCTACGTATTCTATTGGGCACTAAAGCGCGAAGCACTGGGCTGGGGTGATATCAAATTTATGGTGGGAGTGGGGATATGGCTGGGCTTTCCGCCGCTAGCATTCTTCATGATTATATCAGGGGTAATCGGTATTGTAATCGGCGTTATATGGAAAATTCTATTTAATAGTGAGGAGTTTCCTTTTGGGCCGTCACTGGCTATCACTCTGTATTTTATGGTAATTTTTCCAGAGATTCATCAGGCTTTATTATGCGGTTTTTGCAGCTAAAATAACACAGTGCCGGAGTTTTACCGCTTTGACTCGCCAATTTGATAAAAAACAAATGTCTATATTTTCTGAATGGTTAAGATAAGACAAATATATATTGAGAGTGTTTTGAAAATGAAGAAAATCGGAATTTTATTTGTGGGCTTGTGTTTTATTGTAAGTTGTTCCGGTGGTATGGAAGACCTTGCAAGTAAGGATAAGCTTGATCGTTACGGTAAGTTGAGTCGCGATGATTACAAAGATCAGCTCGTTCCGGAAAGCAAGCCGATTACTAAAATTGAAACTAAAGCGCCACCAATTCCAAAAGTGCAAGATGTGCTGATGAAGCCGCAGCCGCCAAAACTTGGTGTGAACAAAATTGTATCGCTTTCAATCACTGAAGATGTGCCGCTAAAAGACGTTTTCATCGAGCTTTCAAGGCTTGCTGATATTGATATTGAGGTTGACCCGGGCATTGAGGGTGGAGTGATTTTTAAGGCAAAAGACAAGCCTTTTTCTGAGGTAGTTGAACGCCTTGCTGATTTAGCAGGGCTGAAATATTCAATGGAAGGTGGAACTCTGCGTATTGAGCGTGATTTGCCTTATATAGAAAATTATCCGGTGAATTTTATCAATATGGTGCGCAGTAGTTCGGGCGGGATGAACGTTAGCGCCGATATCTTATCTGCCGGTTCGGTTACAGGTGATGGTGTTACTAGCGGTTCTAACAATGACATCACGGTTACTGCCGATGGTGATATCTGGGCTTCGGTAGAAACTGGCCTTGCCGCAATTATTGCTGGTGAGGAGGGAGAAAATAATTTTGTAGATATCAACCGTCAGGCATCTCTGGTAACTGTTCGCACAAATGCAGCGAATCATGAGAGGGTGAATGCATATCTCAATTACGTAAAAACATTTTATGCTCAGCAAGTTCTCATCGAGGCAAAGATTGTTGAAGTCCAGCTTGCAGACCAGTTTAGAAGCGGTATTGACTGGAGCTTTGTTGATGGAACTGCCAATCAGGGTATTGTAATTAATAGTGGCTATACGGGTGGTAATCCGATTGCTGATGCGGTTAATAATATTACTACAATCGCGTTTGGCAGAAGTGATGGTGATATCACCGGAGCGATTGAGCTGGCAGAAGTTTTCGGTACAACCAGAACCTTGTCTAGCCCGCGCATTATGGCGCTGAATAATCAGGCTGCGGTGCTTACATTCGTGCGTAACAAAATTTATTTCGATATTGAGCTGGAAGAGGAAGAGGAAGAGGATGATAGCGGAACAACCACAACCACTCTGAATATCAGCTCTAGCCCGATTGCGATTCCTATCGGAGTAATTCTGAACATGCAGGCGATGATTGATACAAAAAATAATGAAGTCATCATGAATGTACGTCCAACCTTATCACGTCTTTTCGGCGATGGTGTTCCTGACCCGCAAGTGGCATTGCTGGCTCGCTCGTTCGGGGTTGAAGATACTATCCAGAATATTGTGCCGGAAGTAGAAGTGCGTGAGATGGATTCTATATTCAGAATCAGAAACGGTGAAGTTTTGGCGATTGGCGGGATGATTGAAGAAAGAACCGAAAACACCGATAGTGGTTTGCCATATGTTAGTGATATTCCATTGTTGGGGAATGCATTTAAGAGCGTAGACAAAGAAACGGTAGCAGTTCAAACGGTGATTTTCCTGAAAGCGACAATTGTTCCAAGTTATGGAGTGGATGAATTGGATCAGAATTTCTATAATAAATTCACCAATGACCCGCGTCCCCTAAAGTTTTAATCTGATTTTTTAATTTAAACGGTGAATAAATAATATGAAGAATCTTGTAAGATATATACTTCTCACAGCGCAAAGAGATTTCCTCTTCCTCGGTTTGGCATTGGCGATGATTTGTGCGGCCAGCCTTGGTATCTTTCTTGGCAGCAATGCACTTTCCGAGCAAATACAAATGTCGATGGTATATGCTGCCGGTGCAGTGCGTTTAGTGATGATATTGGGTTTAGTGATTTTCACCGCTTTCAGCATTCGCCGTTTTTTTGAAAATCGCGAGATAGATTTGATGTTAGTACGCCCCATTTCACGCGTGAAATTCATCTTTGCATTCTGGGTTGGGTTCAGTCTGATTGCGCTGGCATTTGTACTATTCACTTCAATCTTATTTTATTTCTTCACCGTGCCAAATCTTGAAGGCTTCGTGATATGGAGCTTGAGCCTGCTCCTTGAAACAATTATGGTGTTGGCATTGGTAATGAC
>Ga0066649_10002136_pt1 | contig 11984 bp, 13 predicted proteins | sample CryGey132114_all_FD_59538 | JGI IMG/M metagenome (GOLD analysis project Ga0066649, IMG submission 59538) | Groundwater microbial communities from aquifer - Crystal Geyser CG22_combo_CG10-13_8/21/14_all | ecosystem: Environmental > Aquatic > Deep subsurface > Groundwater | place: USA: Utah... | reverse complement strand
TGCCGAGGTTAATCCGGCAACAGCGCGCGCCAGAGAAACCGTTCCCGATTCAAAAGGTGGCATTTCAAATGCACCAAGCGGGCCATTCCATACGATTGTTTTCATATTACCCAGCTTTTCCTGCGCGAGAGAAACGGTTTTTGGCCCGATATCAAGCATCATGCCATCGCCAATATTCACCACACCAACAATGCTGGATTCGGCATAGGCTTTGAATTCCTGCGTCACCACCCCATCTACGGGCAATAGAATCTCGCAATTTTTTTCCTGCGCGCGTGCCAGAATTGCTCTTGCAGTATCCAGCAAATCATCTTCATATATGGATTTGCCGATATTATGCCCTTGCGCTTTGAGGAATGTATTCGCCATCCCGCCGCCGATTACCATCAAATCAACCTTATCAAGCAGATTATCGAGCAGCGAAAGCTTGGTTGAAATTTTTGAACCGCCAATAATAGCAGCTAGCGGCTTTTCCGGATTACCGAGGATATTTTCCAGATTCTCCAGCTCCTCCTGCATCAAACGCCCGGCTGCATGCGGCAAAATTTTGGTAATACCCGCAACTGAAGCATGTTCACGATGTGAGCAAGAAAATGCGTCATTCACATAAACATCGCCAAGATTTGCAAGTTTTGCGGCAAATTCAGGGTCATTCGCGGTTTCGCCCTCATAAAAACGTAGATTTTCAAGCAATAGCAGCTCGCCTTCCTGCAATTTCTCCACTGCGTTTTCCGCTTCCGCGCCAATGCAATCCACCGCGAATTTTACATCTCTTCCGGTGGTGATTGAAAGACCATCGGCAATCGGTGCGAGTGAAAGGCTTGGGTCAAACTTGCCTTTAGGACGGCCAAAATGGCTCATCACAATCACTTTTGCGCCCCTATCCAGCAATTCTATAACAGTTTGCGAGGCACGTCTGATGCGTGTCATATCGGAGATTTTCCCGCCCTGAATCGGCACGTTCAAATCGGCACGCACAATCACGCGCTTGTCACTAGCCTCAATATCATCAATTGTCAGGAATTTTCCCATGCGCTTCTTTTATTACCATAGCCGAGCGCGGTCAAGCATAGTGTTTTGACTAATTCTCCTATTGCATTAGCGGTGGGGAAATTCTATAAGCGCAGAATGACAAATTGGACAGCAAAAATTTTGGGAGTTGCCGCAGCTTCGCTAGTAATGACCGATGAAGCGCAGAACACCCCGATAGAAGCATATCGCGAAATTTCTGCTTTGCCGTCAGTCCCGTGGTTGCGCAACACTGCGTGGGGAGCTGCTAAGGCAGTTGAAGATTTTAATAAGGATGCATCTTCTAAGAATTTGAAAATATCACAAGCAAATGTTAATGAATTTAGGTTGGCACTGGCGCATTTTCGTGAATCTTACCCAAGTGCTTGGGAAGCTATGAAGCCAAAAGCCGAAAAGTTTTTGGATGAGTTGGAAAAATTCGCAAAAACCGGCAGTAAATCCGGCGATATATTAGTGGCAGATATCAAAAAATGCAGAGAATTAGGCTTGGGCGAAAAAGCCCCAGAAACGCCAAAAATTGAGCGCTAAAAGCCGATATTAATAAGTATCCACATAGCTTTGTATAATTTTCTCTTTCTCGCGCATAATCGCATCGCGGAGCATCGCAAACATCAGCCCTTCACCGCTTAAATTATCCAATCTGGTGTGGATGGCCAAGCCCTTATAATGCGTTTTCTGGGTTATTCTGATTCCCGAAGCTTGGTTTTTTGACTTCGACTCACCATTAGTTTCGCCGAAATTTGCATAAATTATGTTATGCGCGTTTTGTTGTTTGTTCATACCCTATATTAAAGCATATTTTGTTCCAATATTCAATAGATTTGGTTAAAATGTCTTAAATATTTAATATTTCATTAAGGATTAAGGATTTAGCAGCGTGGGGTATTAACTCACCCCATTACTCACCAATCAATCACTCATCCACCTGTGCTTCTTCGACTAGGATTCTCAGGCGTTTTAGCAGCTCTTCGCGGGATAGCAAAAATCCGTGCTGCTCCCAATAAACTTCCAATTTTGAGAGAATTTGGCCAATCTTCCTGCCCTCTTTCAAACCTAGCGCCATCACGTCATGGCCATAAATCGGAAAATTCGGGATTTTCCACTGAGTTGCAAATTCCAGCACCTCATGCAGCTCATATGGCAAACGCCCGCGCGCCGCTTCAAGATAGGCGATATCACGGAATCTATCTTTGCCAAGATGACGCATAATAATTTTTGGGTCTTCCATAGCAATATCATCGGATTTGATTGCCTTGAGGGTTTTTGTATGCTCACCGGAAAGCTTCCAATGCTCGCATAAAGCCTTCACATCATAGCCCTCAATTGCTGCGAGACGGCGTATCGGGTTTGGCTTATCCTCAATTGCAATCAGATTTCGCAGGATATCAAAGGATACATCACCGGGGAAAATAAAATGCAGCACACCGCAATTTTGCATATGTGCCAAAGTTTGCGGCGCATTATCAAGGCATAAGATTTTGAACATTTCGCTATGCAATCGTTCACCTGATAGATAATTTATGTGGGCAGAATAGCGTGAGAACAGGCGAGCAAGCCCATCATCTGGGGCATTTCCACCACCAAATTTGCCGGAAAAACGGAAATAACGCAAAATCCGCAAATAATCTTCCTTTATCCGCTCCTCCGCATTGCCGATAAATACAATTTTGTTTGAACGCAAATGATCCATCCCGCCGAAGAAATCTGTCAATTTGCCGTCAATACTCAGATAAAACGCATTTATGGTGAAATCACGGCGCGAAGCATCCGCCTCCCAATCATCAACATATTCTACCACTGCCCGCCGCCCATCAGTTGAGACATCGCGGCGTAATGTCGTTACCTGAAACTGATAGCTGCCGATAATCACCGTCACCGTACCATGCTGAATTCCGGTTGGAATCACGCGGATATCATGCTTTCCGCAATGGTATATCACTTGCTCAGGCGTAAAAACCGTAGCAAAGTCAATATCGCTTATCGGCTGTTCGGCAATCAGATCACGCACACAGCCGCCAACGAAGCGAATATTATCGTTGCCGAGAATCCGCGCTAGTTCTTTTGTTTCAGCAAATACGAGTCTATTTAACATTTATTAACTATATTATAGTATTATGGGCTATGGGGGAATATAAGATGCCTAACAAAGAATTTGAAGCCATTTCTATACCTAAATGGAAACTAGCACTGCAAAACACTGCCAGCAAGGTTTATCGCGTGTTTAAATCTCCGGAGGAATTTGAGATGATTGAAGCCGATAGCGCGAGCGAGGCTGTGCAAAAGTCCGGCATAAAGGATGTTTACAAAGTTCTGTTCGGAGAAATGGATAATGTTGGCGTTATTGACCAATCTATGCTTGCCGAGGATAGTGCTAGCTGATATATCCGTCCGTTATGGACGAATCTCTACAAACACTAACCGATTTTGCTGAATATCTCGCTGATGAGGCGGGTAAGGTTATTCGCCCGTATTTCCGTCAGAATTTTGCCGTATCGAATAAAGAAAACGGAACTCCGGTTACAGATGCCGATAAAAAAGCCGAAGAAGTGATGCGCAAACTTATTGATATTAATTATCCAGATCATGGAATTTTCGGTGAAGAATTTGGCGAAGAAAATACCGATAAGGAATATGTCTGGGTGCTAGACCCGATTGACGGCACAACATCATTTATTTCCGGTCGCCCGACTTTTGGGATATTAATTTCGCTTCTTAAGAATAAAAAACCGATTATCGGAGTCGTAGACCAACCGATTATTGCCGAGCGCTGGGTTGGGGCTGATAAAAAAACCGAGCTGAATTATAACAAAATCCGCACGCGTAAATGCAATATGCTGGAAGAAGCAGTTTTTGCCACAACTTCGCCCGACCTTTTTCAGCCAACCGAAAAGCCGATGGTTGAAAATATCGTCCGTCACGCAGAAATCACCATTTATGGCGGGGATTGCTATTCATACGGGCAATTAGCCATGGGCGGGGTTGATGTGGTGGTGGAAAGCGGGCTGCAACCATATGACTTTATGGCGCTGGTTCCGGTGGTGGAAAATGCCGGAGGAATCATCACCGATTGGAAAGGCGAAAAGCTGAGCCTATATTCCAAAGGCGATGTGATTGCCTGCGGCGATGCGATTCTGCATCAGAAACTAATTAGCGAATATCTGGGTTAATCGCGCCTACCCATCCGATGCCGCTAGAATCTTTATTATAAGTGAGCAGAGATAGTCGCTATTCGTCACCACATAAGCTGTAGATGAGGCGCAATTTGTATAGGCAGGAGAATCAAATTCATAAATCTTTGCCCCACGCACATATCCTGCCGCAGGCAAACCATCATCCATTTTCTTATCAATTGCCATAGCCTGAGTTGGAGTATAGGGATAAACCCCGCAATCCGGCGCACATGCTCCACCATTCGTAGAACCGCCAGTAGTTGTGAGTCCAGTTAACCAATAAACATTTTCATTTTGAAAAGCGTTTGCGGGCTCATTAGGGCTGCCAACTAAAATTCCAGCATTAGCCCGCCCCATTGCCAGCTTTGGTACATTGGTTTCAACCATAATTCCGGGGCTCACCGTTGTTGAATATTGCTCAGTTAATTCAGTTTGCGAAAGATGATTCCAGAAAGCGGCAATTTCCCCAGTGAAATAATTATCATCACCACCCGTACTTTCAATTCTGGTGTTCTTATCACCGCTAGGAGTCAACCTATCAGTGTCCCCCGGCAAGCTATTATATTTCACTCTAAAATTAGAAATTGCTGCATCAAATTGCTGTATCTGCCGCACTTGCGATTGTATCTCTGCCGTTTCAATCAAACTCTGTGCCACCAAAATCCCACCAATCAACAGCCCGATGATTACGAGGACGATTGATAGTTCTACTAATGTGAAGCCTTGCTTAAAACTCCCCTCCCTGAGGGAGGGGCTGGGGGAGGGTTTATAATTACTCAGGCAACCCCCCTCAATCCCCCCTAATAGGGGGGAGGATTTTTGCGGGGAAAGCGCGCCAAGGGTGAAGCCACTATTTTTATTCATGCCCATGTTTAAAATTCCTGCTCGATATTGTATATATATATTTTGCTCTCTGCCGGATCGCCGTCATCTGAGGCTTTTTGGAGTGCAGCCACGACTTCATCAACCTTGCCATCTTCAACAATAACTTCCACTTTTATTTGCGGCAGGAACTCCACAAAATAATCCTCGGTCAGATATGATTTATCATTGCTTGAGCTGCCATGTGATGAGCGGATATCCGTCACAGAAATTGCCTCAATTCCAATTTCCGAGAGCCTATCCTTGATATTATCCAACTTGAATGGACGGGCTTTTGTTTCTATCTTTTTCATCATTTCACCTTATTAATTTATACTATCGCTGAGGTTATCATCGCTATTTTCCTCAGCTTTGGGTGGATTAAGCAGCGCGGTATTATCCACAAATGGAATATAAACCGAGAAGACGCTACCCACACCAACCTCACTTTCCACCTTCAGAATGCTATTATGACGGCTCAAAATATGTTTGACAATTGCTAGCCCCAAACCCGTACCACCTAGCTTGCGGGTACGCGCCGTATCTACACGATAAAAACGCTCGGTCAGTCTGGGAATATGTTCCGGTGGGATGCCATCGCTCTTATCAATCACCGAAATTTGCACGGCACGGTCATATTTATCACTTAGCTCTACCGGTAATTTCCGCGTTACCTGCGCTTTCACAATAACTTCGCTATCCTTATGCCCATATTTTATGGCATTTTGGATGAGATTCACAAATACCTGAGTTATTTGCTCCTTATCACCACGTAATATCGGCAAATTCTTGGAAATATCCAATGTGACGGTCACATTCTTTTGCTCAGAATGCCATTTTGAGTGGCGCTTCACCTCATTGAGAATATTGGGAATCTTTAATTCGCCCTCAGGTGCGCTAGTATCTGCCTCAATTTTTGAGAGTGAAAGCAAATCGCTAATCAGCCTTTTCATCCTATCCGCCTGCTCCGACATAATATGCAGGAATTCCGCGCGGGCAGCACCATCATCCTTAGCGCTAGTCTGCAATGTTTCAATCAGCCCGATAATTGAAGCAAGCGGCGTTTTCATCTCATGGCTGGCATTCGCCACAAAATCCGCTCGCATACGGCGGATTTGCTTCAATTCTGTCAAATCATGCAAGGTTAGGATAGTATCGGTATAGGATGGTGAATTGGTCGGGAATTTGGTGACTTTTGCGATGAAATCACGGCGGATTTCTCCATCCAGATTAAATTCAACATCGCTCACCTGCTTCACATGGCGCAGCGCGGTTATCAAATTATCAATCGGTAGGATTTCCTGCAAATGCTTTCCGGTTAATCTATGCCCAAAAAGCTGACGCGCCATGCCGTTTGTACGCATAATTATCTGATTCTCATCCAAAATAAAAAGTGGGTCAGGCAACACTTCAATTACAATTTTATTCTCCGCTAAGGCTGCTTCGAGTTGGGTTTTCCGCCTATCCCATGATTCATTCAGATTTTCCACCGCGCTGGAAAGCCCTTCAAGATTGTTCAAAAAGCTCAAATCCGGTTCTGAGGCGGTTTTATCCTCCGCCAGCTTGTTTACATAATCAGTAAGCGCATGGATATTCGCTATGTAAGGATGGATAAAAAAGGTGGTGGCAGCAGTAATCGCAACAATGGCAATCAGCGCGTGGTCGTAAGACATTCTGCCCATCAGAGCATATACGGAAATTACCGCAATCGGGGCGGCGCAAATCAGCAACACCGCCTTGACGAGTTTTATTAGCTCCTGCTTCTTAATTTTCATATTAATAGGGATTATAGCTGAAAACCCGAATTTTTGAAATTTAAATAGAAAATCAGGCGATTATCAGGTGATTTTATAGGAGGCACAAAAAAGGCCACCAATGGCAGCCTTTTTCGATTTATTATAATAGTTTTTGTGGTTTTGGGGGAGGCTCTAGAAGCCCATACCGCCCATTCCACCCATACCGCCCATGCCTGCCATTGCAGCAGCATTAGCAGCACCCGCATCGTCATCACTATCTTCATCGGCAACCATCGCCTCAGTTGTGATAAGCAATCCGGCAACAGATGTTGCTGATTGTAGCGAAGTACGAACAACCTTTGTCGGGTCAATAATACCGGCTTTAACCAGATCTTTATATTCAAGTGACTGGGCATCGAAGCCTTTTGTGCTGTCTTTGCTTTCGAGCAGCTTGCCTGCCACAACCGCACCGTCCAAACCTGAGTTTGTAACGATTTGGCGAAGTGGAGCTTGCAAAGCACGCTTTACAATGTTGATTCCGGCTTGTTGGTCTTCATTGATTGCAGAAAGTTTGTCCAAAGCACGAATCGCATAAAGAAGCGTTGTTCCGCCACCCGGCACAATCCCTTCTTCCACGGCAGCGCGAGTTGCGGCCAGCGCATCATCAATACGGTCTTTTTTCTCTTTCACTTCAACTTCAGTTGCACCGCCAACTTTTAGAACGGCAACACCGCCTGCAAGTTTTGCAAGGCGTTCTTGCAGTTTTTCGCGGTCATAATCAGAAGTTGTTGATTCAATGTGAGATTTGATTTGAGAAACGCGGGCTTCAATTTCTTTCTTTTTGCCTGCGCCGTCAACAATAATGGTGTTGTCTTTATCAATCTCAACTTTCTTGGCTTGACCAAGCATATCAAGAGTTACAGATTCAAGCTTGATTCCCAATTCCTCGGAAACAACTTGTCCACCTGTCAGAATCGCAATATCTTCCATCATTGCTTTTCTTCTGTCACCAAATCCAGGGGCTTTAACTGCTACAACTTTCAGTCCACCGCGCAAACGGTTAACCACCAATGTTGCAAGAGCTTCACCTTCCACATCTTCAGCAATAATCACCAATGGGCGATTGCTTTGTGCAACTGCTTCAAGAACCGGTAAAAGCGCTTGTAGGCCAGAAAGTTTTTTGTCGAAAAGAAGGATATAAGCATCTTCATATTCAACTGTCATTTTTTCAGCATTTGTTACGAAGTAAGGAGAAAGGAAGCCGCGGTCAAACTGCATACCTTCAACAACTTCAATTGTTGATTCCATGCCTTTTGCTTCTTCAACCGTGATAACACCTTCTTTGCCGACTTTTTCCATAGCTTCGGCAATCATTTCGCCGATTGCAGAATCGCCATTTGCAGAAATTGTTGCAACTTGGCTGATTTCGCCTTTGCCTTTGATGGATTTTGAGGCTTTCTCAATTTCCTGAACGGCAGCTTCAGCAGCAAGGTCAATCCCGCGCTTCAAATCCATCGGATTCATTCCGGCAGCAACTGCTTTCACACCTTCCTGAACAATCGCTTGCGCCAGAACAGTTGCAGTTGTTGTACCGTCACCAGCATTATCGCCGGCTTTGCTAGCAACTTCCTTAACAAGCTGTGCGCCCATATTTTGGAATTTGTTAGAAAGGCTGATTTCTTTTGCAACGGTCACACCGTCTTTAGTGATTTTCGGTGCACCGAATGATTTGTCGATTAGCACGTTACGACCCTTTGGCCCTAATGTTACTTTCACGGCATCTGCCAGAATATTCACGCCTTTTAGAAATTCAGCGCGCGCTGCAGAACCATGTATTACTTGTTTTCCTACCATTATATTTCTCCAATTTTATATTAGTTATAATTGCTATATTGATTACTATGCTGCTTGTGCAGATGATTTTTTGTCGAGAATCGCCAGAATATCTGATTCTTTGAGAATCGTAACGTCTTTCCCGTCAATTTTAAATTCAGAGCCACCCCATTTTGTGAATAGGACAGTATCGCCAACTTTCACATCTAGTGGGATGCGCTTGCCAGACTCATCGCGTGCGCCTTCGCCCACTGCAACAACTTTGCCCTGAATCGGTTTTTCTTTTGCGGTATCGGGGATGATAATTCCGCCACTTGTTTTTTGTTCTTCTACGCGCTCAATTGCAACGCGGTCTCCTAATGGTCTAAAAGATGCCATAATTTTTACCCTCTATATATATTTGTTTGAATTTATTAGTCTTAATAATCTAAGAGTGGGTAAGATTTAGTGAGATTTCAGACAAATTCAAGGGGTTTCTCGGAAAAAATTTTTATTGGGCAACTGCCAGAGTTTGATTAGCTGGATTATTATGCGTTGCTCCGATTCTTTGAGAGTCAATTTCACCCGTAAAACCAGCCTCGCGGGGTTTTTCAAATCTATCATTTACACTTTGGAATTGGTCAGTTGCGATTTGCTCTACCCTGTTTTCCGGATTTTGATGATTCGGATGAGTTGAATCAGCTACAACCGCTTCGATAAACGCTTTTTCAGCATCACGAGCTGCTTGTAATAATGGTTTGATTTCTTCACTTCCAAGGTCAATTTCAGGAAATTTTGAATCATTAGTGACATTTGCCACTTCCAACAATTTCACAATCGCCGCAAATAACTCGGCACGCAGACTGTGTCCAGCAGCTTGTGTTGATCCAAAATGCGGTTCGCCATATTCAGTAACTTCAAAATCATGACCCAAGGCATATTTTGCAGCTTCTTCGCGGGTTAATGGGCCAGTGATTGTTGTTTGAGAATAATCTGTCATTTTCTATTTCCTAAAATTCAATGGGGGGGATTGTATATTAAGATTAGTTAACATTCAACTGTTTTTTGGGGCAAAAGATGATTTATTTAACAATCAGCATATTACCCTGAATCTCCACAATCTCAACTTCAGCGCCTTCTTTTGCCGGAGATGCTGCCTCAGGATGCAGCCGCGCCTTCATGGTAACGCCACTCCATTTTGCTTCACCTTGTTCACCCTGTTTGAGGGCTGATAGCAAAACCGCACTTTGCCCTATCATATCTTTATATGGTTTTGGATTCTTGTTTTGTTGCCAGTTGCGCATACGCTTCCACAGCAAGCCCGCCCAAGCAAGGCTACTTCCGAGAAACACAATCCACTGCCATAAAACAGATTCGACCACACCGAATGACATCAGAAAGCCAAGTGTCAACGCGCCTAAGCCGACAAATATAAATCCGATATTAGATGCTACCAGAAATTCAAGGGAGAGCAGGATTGCGCCCGCCAGAAACCAAATTTGTTCATGTGTTAATTCCATATTAAGTATTATAATTATTACGCGCTAGTTGTGCAATAGAAAACGGAATTCTTGCCCCCAAAACCCTAAAAAGCTGGATATTCAAATCTTTCCTGCTACATTTCCCCCATCAACCAAACTAGGCGCTACATTGTTGCTCAAGCTTTATAGGATTATCTGGAAAATCGGCAGCCCGCTCATAGAATTATATCTATGGCGGCGCAAAAAGCTCGGCAAAGAAGACCCGTATAGATATGAGGAGAGGCTCGGTGTGCCTAGCCTGCCGCGCCCCAATACCAAATTAGTGTGGATTCATGCTGCAAGTGTTGGCGAAGCTGCATCGGTCTTACCGGTTGTTGAAGAAATGCTAAACGGCAATGCTTGGCTGCAAATCATGGTGACAACCGGAACTGTGACCTCGGCAATGCTGATGGAACAACGCCTGCCGCATCGCGCTTTCCACCAATATGTGCCGATTGATAAGCAGGAATATGTTGAAGAATTTATTGATTATTGGCAGCCCGATATGGCGATTTGGGTAGAATCTGAATTCTGGCCGAATCTCATCCACACCACCAGAGAATGGGGCTGCCCTATGGTTTTGCTGAATGCCAGAATCTCGGAGGAGTCTTTTGAGAAATGGTCAAAATATAAAAACTTCTTCCGCGATATTCTTGATTGCTTTGACCTCATACTGCCGCAATCACGCGAGGATGCTAATAAGCTGAAAGCCTTGGGCGCAAGAAAAGTCCGCTATTTGGGAAATCTGAAATATGGCGCAAATGCACTGCCTTATGACGAAGCTGAGCTTGACCGCCTGCAAAAAATGATAGGTAAGCGCATGGTTTGGGTTGCAGCAAGCACACATCCCGGCGAAGAAGAGCAAATCATCAAAGCGCATTTGAAGATAAAGGAAAAATCCTATGGGGTTTTGACCGTAATCGTCCCACGCCACCCAAGCCGAGGCAGCCAAATTCGTGCTAATATGCCGGATTGGATAAATACCTCTCTGCGCTCGAATAATGAGAAGATTCTCGATGATACGGATATTTATATCGCCGATACGCTGGGCGAATTAGGGCTGTTTTATCGCCTTTCACCGATTGTATTTGTTGGTGGATCGCTCGTTCCGCATGGCGGGCATAACCCGATTGAACCGGCGCATTTTGAGTGTGCAATTGTCAGCGGCCCTTATATGGATAATTTTTCCGAGATAATGACAGAGTTTGATAAGGCTGGCGCGGTTAGAATCGCTACTAATTCAACCGAGTTGGCACAAGCTGTTTTTGAATTATGGCATAATCCGCAGAAACGAAAGGCAATGTCGAGCCTCGCATATAAACATATAAATAAGAAGTCGGAGGTTTTGCAGAATATCGTTGATGAGCTGGAGCAATTTATATGATGAAAAAATCTATAAAAACTCCCAAGTTTTGGAGAAAACGGGGGTTCTGGTCAAAAATCCTTTCGCCATTTGCCAGAATATATGCTTCACAAACTGCAAAACGCCTGAATAATAAAGGATATAAAGCCAAAATCCCTGTGATTTGCATCGGCAACTTGACCGCAGGCGGGGCAGGAAAAACCCCAACCGCAATTTTTCTGGCAGGGTATCTAATCGGGCAAGGTAAAAAAGTTCATTTCCTCACTCGTGGCTATGGCGGTGCAGAAAATAATCCGGCGCGGGTGGAAAATAACGACACGGCAGAATTTGGTGATGAGGCGGTTTTGCTTTCAACCATTGCGCCAACATGGGTGGGAGCAGATAGAGGCGCAACCGCAGAATTAGCCGAAAAAGACGGCGCAGAGATTCTGATTATGGATGATGGATTTCAAAACCCGACATTGGAAAAGGATTTCTCCCTCATCGTGGTGGA
>Ga0066649_10002121_pt1 | contig 12034 bp, 16 predicted proteins | sample CryGey132114_all_FD_59538 | JGI IMG/M metagenome (GOLD analysis project Ga0066649, IMG submission 59538) | Groundwater microbial communities from aquifer - Crystal Geyser CG22_combo_CG10-13_8/21/14_all | ecosystem: Environmental > Aquatic > Deep subsurface > Groundwater | place: USA: Utah... | reverse complement strand
ATAAAAAACAAATGCCCAGTCCGTAAACCTGGGGCTAATTTGGCGATAAAGCCGGGAGACTGAGATGAATCAGATAGAGATATGTCCTAGATATGAATTTACCCCTTCATGTCAGACAGTTTTGACGGGGTTATTCAATCGAATTCGAAGGCTGATTCAAAGCGGATTAAGCATGGGTTTTGTGCTTTTTTTGGCACTTGCCACGCTTTCTGTTTTAAATCAAGGCGTCGAGTTCATTCAAACGTCATTGGCAAGCGAGCAACAGGCGTTATCCAAGCCGGTTTCACGTCCTTTGATTCGGAACCAGGCGGCTTGGCAGCCGGTCGCGTATCAATTGTCAAAGAAGCGTCCGGAATCAAGGCGTGACGGTGCTCGCACGGTCATCAGGGAATCAACGGATTTCCTGAACTCCGTCCGGCATTTAAGCCGCGCACTTATCCGCCTCGGCCAATAGGCGGTACAAGGGAGGGACTTTGTTCCTCCCTTCAGATTTGAGATCAATGAAAAGAGTTGAGCAAGGAGACTGATGAGAAGTGATGCGGAAGTAAAACCACGAGAACCAGAAGCAAGCACACTCATTCCTGAGTCCGGGGAGGAGGCGTTTGCCTTGACGGCGCGCGACATTCAGATGTTTAAGATGGCGCACGAGCAGCGCTTTGTGATCTATCATCAGCTGAAGCGCGCCTTCTGGCCTGATCGGTCAGACCGGGCGAACGCGTGTTACAAGCGGATCACGCGGCTTGTGAACGAAGGGTACTTCACGATTGAACGCACGGATATGAAGAAGCGCCTTTCGATCTACCTCATCACCCAGAAAGCGCACGCGGAGCTTAAAGCGTGCGGTGAGGATTCGACGCTCCCGCTTTACACGCGCACGGGTGATTTTGAGCGTTCTTTGAACCATGACCTGAACGTCAACTCGATCCGCATTCTCTTCCGGGAGTTTGGGCTTGACCAGTGGACAAGCGAGCGGGTGCTCAAGGAACGGGATCACGTGGCGTGGCACGTCCCGGATGGCGTTTTAAACGTTCACGGACGGCGGATTGCCGTTGAGTTTGAAAATTTCTTGAAAGGCAGGCGCCGCTACGAGGAGCTTTTCCGCTCATACAAAAAAGGCGGACGTTATTACCTCGTCTTCATGATCCTCAGGGAGGATCTCCGCGATTGGTTGTTTGAGATGGATTACAACGCGCAGCAGGTCTGGTTTCTTAATTACAACGACCTGATGAAATACCGCCGGCTGGCCTTCCTTGAAAACAAGCGGGGCAGACGCCCTTTAGAGCGGATTTTGAAATGACCCATGCGGAATCCGCGGCAGGCAGAGGAGCCATTCGTTGCCAGGGTCTTAAGGCAGGTCTTCATCGGTTTTCCGCTCGCGCTTGCGGAGAAAATCGAAGGAGTGCTTCGGCAGCTTGAGAAGCCGAAGAAAGCTTGGTGGTTTGTTCTGGTGATGGGCGCAGTCTCGGCCGCGCTGGTGCTGGGCGGCGGAGCGTTCTGGCGTTTCATCGCGCGGATTTTCGGATTTCATCTTTGGGATCCATCCTGGAAGATTATTCTGGGGCTTGGCGTTTTTTATCTGGCTTACTTGGCAGGCCTGATGCCTGTTTTTCTCCTTGTCGCTTGGTTTAACCGCGAAGCAAAAGATAGTTTATTCAAGCGCCGTCACGAGAAGCGCCCTGCATCAGATCTTCTAGTCCGCCGTCACCGTTTGCGCTCCACGCGCCACCAAGTGTATGCCGGAGAAAGTTTTTACCGCAGAAAACCCGTTTACCTCACCAATGACCAGCGGGTGATGCACACCCATGTTCTGGGATCCACGGGCACGGGGAAAACCGAGTCCGTTCTCCTTCCCATCCTTGCCCACGATATTGCCCATAAGAAGGGGGCCATTGTGATTGACGGGAAGGGTGATAAGGAGCTTTTGGATCGGATCCTCTACCTCGTGGAAGCAACCGGCAGGATGAATGACTTCCACTATTTTTCCCTTGCCCATCCGAATGAGTCCCATACCTACAATCCGCTGCTCAGGGGAAATGCGACGGAACTGAAAGACAAACTGATCGGCAGCATGGCTTGGAGCGAGGTTTTCTATCGCGACATGGCCGAGCAGGCGGCTCTCACGCTTCTCAAAGCCTTTCTTGACGCAGGCCGCTACGTGACGTTTCGCGATCTTTACACCTGTCTCACCGATGAACATTCGCTGGGGCGGCTTGCCAAGGAAGTCACAGACGTGAGCATTCAAGATGACCTTGCGGTCATGGTCAGGCGGTTTAAAGACAACAAGAAGTTTCTTTCAGGGCTCATGGCAAACCTCTTCATTGCCTCGCGGAGCGAGTTTTCAGCGCTCCTAGATGTTCCAGAACCTGAGATTGACCTCCTGCGTGTCTATGAGCAAAACGAAATCTGCTATTTCGCCCTTGATCTTGAGCGCTATCAGGACACCTCAAGGCGCTTAGGACGAATGATTCTGCAGGATATCCGCGCAGTCTCAAGTTACGTTAAATCAGACATGTCGAAGCTCAACCGCCATTTCTTCCCGGTTTTTGTCGATGATGCCGCTTCTTTCCTTGATCTTAATTTCATTGATTTTCTCAATAAAGCACGCGCGGCAGGCTTTGGGATCATGCTCCTTCATCAGTCCTTGGCGGACCTTGAGTTCCGGGGCGCCATGAATTTCCCGAAACAGGTCATCGAAAACACGAACATCAAAATCATTCTCCGCCAGGACGACCCCCAATCGATTGAACGGCTGGCCAAGATCGGGGGAACGAGCCGGACCATGATCTCGACATATCAAACGGAGGAGAAACTGCTGGGGAAGGGCTTGACCGGCGTGGGCTCGATCCGCGAAGGGCAGACGTTCCGAATCGATCCCGATCTCATTAGGGCGCTCAGACTCGGGGAAGCCGTCATGCTCTGGAAGAGCCCTTCCTTCTTTACCGATTACGTTCAACTGGATTTCATCGGCTATCCGACGTTCAAGGGCGTTTGGCCCGTCTCGAAGAAAGGAAAATCGGCCGGAACCCGCAAGCCTACCAAGAAAACTCAATCGGTGCGCCCGCCAGAAGAAAGCACAGATATCCTTCAAACGCCGCCTGAGGGCCGGGAAGATGATTCGGAATACCCCTTCGAGCGGCTTGATAACCTGCATAAGACGCCTGCCATGCCGGAGAAAACAGAAGAGACCGAAGGCCCTTCAGCCTAACTCGATCTGCCGGCATTCTAATCTGACTTTCATGACACCAATCAATGAGGAGTAGCGCCCGGGCCTCTGGCTCATGGACGCTTCTTTCATTCATTTTCACAAGAGGAGGTGATTCGATGAGGAACTAATTCGACTCCAACACCAATTTAGATTTTTCAAAAAAACTAAACCAACAAGGAGAACAACCATGGAAAAACAAGTGGTTTACAAGATCACAAAAAACGAAGACGAGGCCATTCACATTTCGACCGGCGTCTTCAAAGACAAGTCCTACGCTGATTTCAGAATCTTCTTTAGGACCAAAGAAGACGGCGAGTGGCGGCCGACCAAGAAAGGCATCACCTTTGAGGTGAGCCATCTGGCCGAGTTTCTCAAGGGCGTTCAGGAGCTCGAGAAAGCGGTGAGTCAAAACGCTTAATCAAGCGCCTGTCATTGAAAAAAGCACAAAAGGGCGGAGAGCTTTCTCCGCCCTTTTTATTAACCGAAAGGAACTTCAAACATGAAAACCGTGATTGTGACGGAAGCGAAAGCCAAAACATTAACCAGTCTCCTGAATCGCTTTAGGCGCTTCGGATGGCAGATTGAAATCCGGGGCTGATATCAACGGCATGAAGGAGATGGCTATGAGACACATCATTAAAAAAGAAGTCCATCGCAAGCTCCTGGGTGAGTGTGCTTCGCTCGCCCAAGAGCTTCGCCGGAGGCGCCGGATGCGGTTCGGAAAGGCGCTCGATCTCCTTGAGAAAATGCAGGGACGAATGATTGAACGCGGGTCCTGGGAACGGGTTTAACGCTATTTGGACGCTTCGACTCAAAATGGAAAAGGAGGGTTTTGGAATGCTCGCACGAATCAGCCTGCTTGAAGCAATGAATGAGATCAATGCCCGATTTGCCGGCTCGAAAGTGGGGTTTGTTAATGGCTATCACGACCAATGGTTTCTGGGCGGCTGTGTGGCCGTTGACACCGAGGAGAAACAAACGCTCCGGCTTCAATTCTGCCAGGGCCGGCATGTCGGAAAGATTCATTCAAACGGCGGGTTTCCTGTTTGGCTGGATGTGACTGCCAGGGCAAGGACGAGGTTCATGAACGGTTCAGGCTCTTGGACCATCACGCCAGAAGGAAGACCGAAAAAGAAAAGATGAAGGAAAAGAAACTCCGTGCGCGCTGCAGCCGCTGCGTTCATTTCTTTGAGCAGTTGGGCGGCGCGTGCTGGCCGGCATCTGATTGCGGCTATGAACGGCACTTCCACAGACGCGCCGCCCCGCTTCATCAACGATTTAAAAATGAGGAAGGAGGAAATCCAAATGGAATACCCGAAACGAAAAGCGCTCAAGCAGGCACTTTATGAGGCTTTGTGCCGCCAGGTGAGCGAGACATACGGCATTCGTTCAAAACAAAAGAAAGCACAGCGCGAAAACGAGGAGATTTTGAAACGCTTGTATCTCGGACCGCAGGATTCATGCGTGCCTGATTCATTCCTGGGTGATGATCTCCTCTACGACATTCAAACAAAGTATGACTGCTTCTTCTCGTCTGTGCGGGATCTATTGGAGACAGAATATCTCGAGACGCAAGGCATTAAGGACGCATGGATTTCGATCTGGATTGATCCGAGCTACGAGGCTGACACGGATGTGATCGTGACATTTCAGTCAGCCGTTCTCCTGGCACACCACTCGGAAGCTTGGAATTTTGCGTGGCCGTCTGTGCCGGCGCTTGTGACGGCACTGACGGACTTTTATGAAACGATGCGGGACGTTTTGATCGCTTATTTATGGGAGGGTATCCGTTATGAAAAGAAACGGTTTTGAGACATTTGTCTCGGAAAAAAAGATAGTGGCGAAAGCCTATGCTAAGCTCGGGCAAGTTTTCGTGATGCCGGACCCGGGAGACTTAGAGGCGCTTGAGCTTGATAACTGCATGATCCGGCGCGCGAATGGAAGGCTTTGCGTGGCGCCTTTGGATGGACTTGCGGGAAAACAAGTTGTTCAACACAGCGGCGGCTGGGAACCCGTTTTTGGGTATTTCGACGGGAAGCTTGATGGCTTCGGAATCATCCGGGGCACCCGGCAGGAGGTAAGTTTCTGCGATCTTTGCCGGGACAAACTAAACGGAATTACGGGGAACTGTTTTAATGACAGGGTCAAACCCAGGGGCTGTTCATTTGAACCGGCCGCTCAATCAGCCGGCTTCCACATCGACTTAAGCGGGTGGCGCAGGCTTCCTGAGTCGGATGTTGCGGCTGATTCGCCTTTTTGGAAGCCCCGCCATGCGGAGGAGATTTGCTTTGATGTCCGGAAAATTAGGGAAAATAGAAAACTGAAAATCACGCGGCGTCACTTGTGGGAATATCAAAAGAAAAAAGAGGAGAAATACTGCTCGCGCTGCGTTTTTCAGGATCTCTGCTGTCTGACTACCCGCCGCGTGGTTGAACACTGCATGGTGACTGATGATTTCACCATGCGCCGGGCGCTTACCCGCATTCGGAAGCGGTTTGGGAGTGTGGATCAATTTCTGGCGCTTCTCGCTTATTCCGGTGGAGAACTCCGGTACCGTCCAAAGCATGACAAGCGAAAGACAGGGTGGCGCGTTGCCAGGCCGCTTAACCGTGAGAAATTGCTGTTAAAGAAACTGAGCCGCCCCTTCCGGGAAACGGTGGTGTCCCGTTCGGTGGTCGAATCCCGCATTCAACCTTCCCAAGTCACGATCACGGATCCGGACAAGGCGGCTGCGCTCGCCTGGTTTTTCATTGAAAAACATGGAAACGGGTGGGGAGGGCGCGTCCATGCCTTTCACGGCATCATCAAGCGGCCGCTTTGGATCTTGCCCAAGGAAGCGGGAATTGAGCTCACACACTATCCCTTCGGGCGTTATCTCAAGCGTGAGTCGCTCGAGTTTCATTCCTTCAACGACATCCTGCGTTACAACCGCTATTAATCTAAAACAGAAGACCATTTTCACCAGAAAAGAAGAGGAGGATTCCGTCCATGAATACCGCACACTTAACAAAAGTACTGAAACAGTGTTTCAAAGCAGGCGTCACCCCTCTCGTGTGGGGCCCGCACGGGATCGGGAAAAGCCAGATTGTCCAATCGCTTGCAAACGAACTCGAATTCGGCTTCGTGGACTTAAGACTCGGTCAGATGGAAGTGGGGGACTTGATCGGCCTTCCGGCGAAAGAAGACGGCCGGACGGTCTGGCTTAAACCCGGCTGGTTTCCGAGAGAAAAGACGGAGGGAATCCTTTTTCTGGATGAGTTAAACCGGGCAAGGCTTGATGTACTGCAAGCCATCTTTCAACTGGTGCTGGAAGGCAGGCTCCATACGCACCTGCTGCCCGCAGGCTGGAAGATTGTCTGCGCGGCAAATCCCTCGGGCTCTGAATATTTCGTCAACGAACTCGATCCGGCGCTTCTCGACCGGTTCCTGCACATTCAATTCAGGCCGGAGGTGAGCGAGTGGATCGGGTGGGGAAAAGAGACGGGAAAGATCCGCTCAGAGGTTTCAGATTTAATCGCGCGCTACCCGCATCTCTTAGGCCATCAGACGAGTGATCCTGTCATTGAAATCCTGCCTTCCCCGCGTTCCTGGGAGATGCTCTCAAGAGTCTTGGAAGGTCTTGAGGATGAGCTTTGGTTTGAATGCGCAATGGGTCTCGTGGGCCGTGAGGCTGCGGTGGCTTTTCTCGAGAGCTTAAAGCGCGAATCTGAGACCCCCGTTCGGGCCGAGGCGGTATTGTCCGGCTACCCGAAAGTGAAAGCCAAGGTCAGAAAGTATTCTCAAGGGAAGAAGGTCCGCCTTGACCTTTTGAGAATCACGGGAGACGAACTCCTCCGGATTCTTGCCAAGGAGGGGAAGGCGAAAGAAATGAGCGAGTCGGAAAAAAAGCATCTGGCTGCCTTCCTTGACGATCTGCCGGTTGACCTGGCTTTTGCGCTTGTCAAAGAACTCGCCAAAATCCCTGAGATCAACAAGTTTCTGCTCACGCAGGAAAAATTTGCGGAGAAACTCGCTCAGGCAGCGCAGTAACCAAAACGAGACACATCACATTTAAAAAGGAGCAGGGACTCACACGGTCTTTGCTCCCTTTTTATTTTGAAAAGCAAAGAAGGAGATTGCACCATGGGTTACACACATTATTGGTACCGGAGAGATAGAGAAATCCCCCGGAACATTTTTAACGCCATCCTCTCAGATTTTATCAAGCTGGTCCCCGCACTGGAAGATTTCGGGATACTGCTGGCGGACGGTCATGGGAAGGGCGTTCCGACACTTGATTCCGATTTGATCTCATTTAACGGAAAAAGGCGCTGCGGCCATCCCGCATCTTATGAGCTTGGAATCGCCTGGCCCACAACGAACGCCGGCGGCATTGCCAATCCTTGGCGCGAGGACGTGCGTTCCAAACCTTGGTTTGGGGGCCTGACGATCGAGAAGCGGATCTGTGCGGGTGATTGCAGCCACGAGACCTGCTACTTCCCGCGTGCCTATCAGGATGATGAGGCCTCTTTTGATTCACATCCGGGCAAGCGGGAGGGAACGGGCTGGCAGTTTGAGTGTTGCAAGACAGCTTACAAACCATACGATTTGGCCGTGACAGCGTTCCTCGTCATCGCCAAACACCACCTAAAGGAAAGCATTCATGTGGTCTCAGACGGCGTCACCCAGCATTGGGCGGACGCCAGGATCATCTGCACACAGCACTTAAGTTACGGCATTGACTTTGAGTTGGACCGGTAACGGGAATTCGAAAGCAGAGAAAAGAAGCGGGCGCATCCTGCTGGGGATGCGCCATTTTTTTCACAGGAAAGGAAAATGAACATGTTCATGGAAACGGTAATGGAAACAAAAGACATGAGCTATTACACAGATCGCCTTGAGACGCTCACGGGAAAAAAGCGCGCTTATTGGGCTGCTTTTTCGATTCGTGCCCTTGAGAAAATTCTTCGGCGTGAAGTTCGAAAGGAATCGCTTCAGCGAAACCGCTGCGGGCGCGGTTCGCTCACCGCGGGAAAGGGGGAACTAAGATGGGATACATGACTGATTTTTCCGGTGCGCTTGAATTGCCGGGATTAAAGGAAAGCGATTTTGCAAAGCTGGATTCTATTCTAACGAATCACCGATGCGGTTTGAGTCCGGATGAGATTATACTTGAAAAGACGGACATCGGTTATCAAATCCGGATTTGTGGCGTGTGGAAGAATTATCACGAGGAACTCGAGAACTTGGTGCGCGCTGTCGTGCGGCGATTCCCCAGGGCTGTCTCGGGCAGAATCGAAGCTTGCGGGGAGGACAGAAGCGATAATTGGGCCCTGGAAGCCTCCGAAGGGAAAGTGAAACTGATTACTTATCAACTCGCTCTAGCCAGCGAAGTTGTCATTTTTGATTCGAAAGAAGGAGGAAGGAAAAAATGATCGAGAAAATGATTGTCTCACTCATTAAAACAAAACCGTTTTACGCGCATTTTCTTCAACAAATGAACCGGATCGAGACCGAAAAGATTGCGACGCTTGGGGTCAATATCACAAAGCGAATCAATCTCTTTTTCAATCCGTCATTTCTAAAGCGTTTGAATACTCGGGAAAGAGTCGCTTGCCTTGAACACGAAGTTCTTCATCTCTTGAACCTTCACCTCTTTCGGGGAGAGGATAAAGAGAAGCGGATCTTCAATGTGGCCTGCGACCTCGCGATCAATCCGTTTATTGAGAATTTGCCTGATGGCGTCTTGATGCCAAAGACATTTGGGTTTGATGAAGGACAGACGGCTGAATGGTACTATAAGAAATTGATCCGAAACTTTGACTTTGATGCGCTGAACGTCAAAGATGGGCTGGCGCCTCTTGATGATCATGCCATTTGGTCCGAGACGACAGAAGGTGCTGAGTACCGAAAGGAATTCTTGAAACGGGCGGTAAAGCTTTCGCTTGCGGAGACCAAGGATTACGGCTCTCTTCCCGGCGACCTCCAAGACGAACTAAAGTCCTTTCTGGAAGACTCAAAAGTTAATTGGCGAAGGCTTCTTGAGCGCTTTATCACGCATGCCACGATCACCAAATTCATTGTGTCTCGGAAAAGGCCGAACCGGCGTTTTGACGACCTGCCGTGTGAGCGGGTTGATCTTAAGCTCAAACTTCTCGTTGGGCTTGATACAAGCGGCAGCGTCGGGGATGAGGAGCTCGCGCTTTTCTTCTCTGAAATTGAAAAAATTAAAGCGCTCGGGATGGAAATTACGGTCGCGGAGTGCGATGCCCAAGTAGGGAACGTCTACCCTTACCGGCATAGGCCAAAAGCCGTCTCAGGGCGGGGTGGAACGGATTTCAGGCCTTTGTTTGAGTTTGCGGCAAAGAAACGACCTGATGCGATTGTCTATTTGACGGACGGCTTCGGTGATTACCCTGAAAAGTCTCCCATTCCGACGCTTTGGTGCCTCACGCCTGACGGAGATTTCTCGGGAAGTTTTGGGAAAGTCGTCAAACTTCCGGCAGCGCGTCATCCTAATTAAAGGAGGTCACTCAATGAAAGCATTTGTGATCGGTGAAATAAGAAATGCATTAAGAAGGCTTAGAAGGACCTTCCAATTTGGCGTCAAGGTCATTTTTATCGCAATCGTGAACGTGATCTTTTGGTTCATGCCACTTGTTGTGATGGGATACTTTCTGGCAAAGCCGCTCGTGAGGGACTTAAGCGCACGGAGCGTGAATCGAGCGGGGCAAACGGCAAGCCCGCTTGCCCCGGTTTACGAATCGAGTGAATCTTATGCAAATGCCAAAGGACCCGTCACGGGGGCGAGAGAAATGCTGAATTCAGCGGGTGCTTTTCTCCGCGAGATCAGGTTTCTTAAGCAGCGCTGAATTTTTTGGGCGGCTGGCAGACCACCAGCCGCTTCAAAAAATAGGTTTTTTTGTTTGTGCGCAGCGACGATCTTGACAGAGTACGAACGTACGCTTATAATTTGCCCCATGCGCAGACGAATTAATTTTGAGCTGGTTGTTTCAAAAATAAGAACTTTTCACATACGTCAAAAGCGCCTGCCGAGCTTTTCGGAACTTCAAGCGCTCTTGGGATACGCTTCGAAAGGCGGCGTTCAACGTCTTGTTAATCACTTAGTGGAAAGACGGATTGTGGAAAAAGACAAGACAGGCCGGTTGATTCCCGGTCGTTTCTTGGAAGGCGGTTTTAAACTCTTAGGATCCGTTCAAGCTGGTTTCCCTTCACCGGCCGAAGAAGAATTAATCGATGTAATTTCGCTGGATGAGTTTCTCGTTCAAAAGAAGGAAGCAAGCTTTCTAGTCAAAGTGACGGGAGATTCCATGATAGAAGAAGGTATCAAGCCCGGGGACATTGTAATCGTGGAGAAAGGTAAGGATCCCAAGCACGGCGACATCGTGATTGCGCAAGTAGACGGCGAATGGACCATGAAATATTACATGAAGCATGGAAAAGAGATTGTTCTGAAAGCGGCCAACCGGAAATATTCTCCCATCAAACCCAAAAACGAACTTGTGGTGGGTGGTGTGGTCGTTGCCTGTATCCGAAAATATGCCAAACGATGAAGCAATCACTCTCAGTTCCTGGCCGAATGCCATCCTCCATACGGATGCGGATGCCTTTTTTGCCTCCTGCGAACAGGCGATTCACCCTGAGTTAAAAGGAAAGCCCGTCGTAACAGGCAAAGAGCGCAATATTGTTGCTTCGATGTCATATGAAGCCAAGGCGCTCGGCATCGTCCGCGCCACGGCGATTTGGGAAGCCAAAAAGATATGCCCCAATGTCATTATTCTCCCGAGTGACTACGAAACCTACAGTCTTTTTTCAAAGCGAATGTTTGCAATCCTTCGCAGATTCACACCTACCGTAGAAGAATCATCCATCGATGAAGGTTATGCGGATTTAAAAGGGCTGAGGCGGCTTTACCGCTCGGGCTACGACGAAATCACAAGGAAAATCCAGGAAACCATTCAAAAGGAACTCGGTCTTTCTATTTCAGTTGGTTTAGGCCTCACAAAAACCCTAGCGAAGCTTGCAGCTAAACACAAGAAACCTCATGGTTTCATGGCTGTTCCAGGGTGGCAGATTCATTTGTTCTTAAAAGATATTCCGGTTGGAAAAGTCTGCGGTATCGGTCAGAACACTGCGGCACTTCTTAACAAGAACGGTGTCTTTACCGCGTGGGATTATGTCAAGTGTCCCGAAGTATGGATTAAAAAACTGTGGGGCAAAATCGGTATTGAACTCTGGCATGAGCTTCGAGGTGAGATGGTTTATCAACTGAGCACAGAAGAAAAGACAACTTATGATTCTATTTCCAAAACAAAAACATTTACGCCGCCGTCAGATGATCTGGTTTACGTGCGGGCACAGCTTTTTCGGAATGCAGAGTCTGCTTTTATCAAACTGAGGCGTTACCGGTTGCGGGCGCAAAGGCTGGCTGTTTACTTAAGAGAGCAGAATTTTAGAGGCTCTGCTTTGGAGGCTGATTTAAACCGCCCGGCCACGTGTCCCTTAGAGGCATTTCCTTTAATTGAAAAAATGCTGAATGGGCTTTTCAAACTGGGAACGTTTTACCGTTCGACAGGCATCATTCTCTCGCGTATTAAAGCCGACAACGGCCTCCAATTCGAACTTTTTGAAGACCCGCTCCGCATGATTAATATGCACCGGCTCGGTGATGCGATTGACGAAATTAATGGCGCATTCGGGAGACACGCGATTCACACCGGGACGGGGCTTTTCCTGGGGAGGAACCAGCGAAAGAACCGCCTTGAGAAAAACGAACGTAATGTCCTGCCTGAGCGTAAATCGGAACTATTGCCTGGCGAGACATTCCGC
>Ga0066649_10002071_pt1 | contig 12226 bp, 12 predicted proteins | sample CryGey132114_all_FD_59538 | JGI IMG/M metagenome (GOLD analysis project Ga0066649, IMG submission 59538) | Groundwater microbial communities from aquifer - Crystal Geyser CG22_combo_CG10-13_8/21/14_all | ecosystem: Environmental > Aquatic > Deep subsurface > Groundwater | place: USA: Utah... | reverse complement strand
CCCCCCTTCTCAGCATTAAGCTTTATCTACCTTATTGAAAATCCGTTAGTTTTTTATTTGGCATGTGAATTGCTATGTTTTAACTAGCTGTCATTATTAAGAGAATTAACACCATGGGAATTGGATTTGATAAATCAATAGGTATGCATTCCGCAGCTTTGTTATTAAGAGAACAAAGAGCAGAAGTTTTGGCGAGTAATATTGCCAATGCAGATACACCTGGATACAAAGCCAAGGATTTAGATTTTAAGCAAGCTTTGGAAATCATGAAAAAATCATCGTCTTTAGCGGGTCAATCATCAGTTAACCGATCAGAATTTGTGAAGTATCGAGTTCCCAATCAACCCGATACAGGTGATGGAAATACCGTGGATATGGCTCATGAAAAAATGGCTTATGCACAAAATGCTTTGGATTATCAGACCAGTTTTCAAATTTTAGACGGCCGCATTAAAGGCATGATGAAAGCCATACGTGGCGAATAAAAGAGGAACAGATCATGAGTTTAACCAATATTTTTGGAATAACAGGCTCAGCACTTAGCGCACAATCTGCAAGGTTGAATGCTACCGCCAGTAATTTAGCCAACGCAGATTCCGTTTCAGGCGATTTTGCTTCAGCCTATCGATCTCGCCAAGTCGTTTTACAATCGACGGATCTAAGTTCAGATTTTTATCAGGCAAAAAATAAAAGTGTGGGCGTGAAAGTGTCTGGTGTAATTGAGTCGGGAGACGAACCCATTAAGCAATATCGCCCAGATCATCCTTTAGCAGACGCTGATGGCAATGTGTATGTTTCTAACATCAACATGGTTGAAGAGATGACCAATATGATTGAGGCTTCACGTTCATACCAAACCAATGTACAGGTGGCTAGCACGGCTAAGCAACTCATCCAACAAACGCTTCGTTTAGGCCAATAGTTATGAAGGGGCTTGTTGTAATGAAACAATTAAAAAATTTTGATAATAAGCAAGTGAGTTTTGGAGCGAGATTATGATTTCAACAAATGCTAGCACAGATATTTTATCCAATGGTATTGCCACACAGAGTACTAACCCAAGATTAGGTAGTTCTGAACTCGGACAATCGGATTTTTTGGCTTTGATGACTGCTCAATTATCTGCTCAAGATCCTTTAAAGCCACAAGATAATGGTCAGTTCATTGCTCAGATGGCTCAGTTTAGTAGCGTGGAAAGTTTGAGTCGATTAGAAAGTAGTTTTTCTGAATTGGCTAATGCCATGAGTTCAAATCAGGCGTTACAGGCATCAACATTGGTAGGAAAAGAAGTCTTAGTTCCTGCTGATATGGCCTATGTGTCTGGAGATGGCGGCGCATCAGGTATTGCCGGAGTCACATCTGCCGTGAGTCAAGCAACACTCAGTATCACTGATGAGAATGGACAAACCATTCGTACCATTTCTTTAGGCCAACAGACAGGGCCTGAGGTGAAATGGGAATGGGACGGAAAAGATGAAGCAGGTAACCAAGTGGCAGAAGGTGTTTACCATATTAATTTTACAGGAAAAATTAAAGATGAAACCACACAGTTTCCAACCCTAGTGGCTGCTCAAGTTGACAGTGTTTCTTTGGGAGGCGTACAGGGTGTGGTTTTAAATTTAGCAGGTTTAGGCCCCGTTAATTTGAGCGATGTTAGTCGGATTAATGGTTGATTGATAGAGTTGGGTTTTTTTAATTGAAGAGGTAACAAACAATGTCTTTTAATACAGCATTAAGTGGTTTAAGAGCCGCAAATTCAGATTTATCTGTCACCAGTAATAATATTGCCAATGTTTCAACAACGGGTTTTAAAAGCTCAAGAGCTGAATTTGCCGATATTTTTGCAACATCCTCATTAGGTGCTTCATCTAGTGCCATTGGCAGTGGTGTTTTACTTTCCAGAGTGGCACAACAATTTACTCAGGGAAATTTGGAGTTCACTCAAAATAGTTTAGACTTAGCCATTTCTGGTCAAGGATTTTTTGTATTAACCGATGATCCTACTTCTTCAGATTTGAGCTATACCCGGTCTGGCGCGTTTAGTTTGGATGATCAGGGTAATGTGGTCAATGCCCAAGGCAAAGCACTTAGAGTATTTCCTGTCAATTCATCCACGGGTACAGTTACCGCCAGTAGTTTAAGTAATACCATTCCTTTGTTGATCCCTAGCACAGCGGGTGCACCTCAGCAGACTTCTCAGATTGAGTTAGGGGTCAACTTACCTGCTACAGTACCGAGTCTTGATCCGACAGTTTTTGACCCAAGTAACGACAATACCTTTTCAGCGTCAACATCAGTGACTGTTTTTGACTCTTTAGGGCAGCCTCATATTGCGACAACCTATTTTGTGAAGTTGAATCCCTCCTTAGCGGTTCCAGCCACCTTTGATCCTAATGCCGGAGCTACTTTTTCAGATAATAGTTGGGCACAGTATCTCTTTTTAGATGATCAGCCAGTACCTATTACTGGTGGTGGAGAAGGTGCAGTGATTGCTCCTGCCGTTACTCCTCTCACCTATGGTGTTTTGACCTTTAACAATGTGGGCTCACTTTTAGCCGTACCAGGTAGTCCAGGTAATCCCTCTGGTGAATGGCCATCCCCCATGGTATCTGATCCATTACCTCTAGGGGTTGGTGCAGATCCAACCCAAACTCTAATTTTAGATTATGCCAATAATACCCCTACACAATTTGCATCACCATTTAATGCCACTACCTTAAGTCAAGATGGTTTCCCAATTGGTCGCTTAAGTGGCATTGAAATTGGAGAGACAGGTATCGTTAGGGCTAATTTTAGTAATGGTCAACAAAGTGCTTTGGGTAAAATTGCTATGGCAAGATTTACCAATGATCAGGGTTTGGCGCAAGCAGGGAATACCACATGGAAAGAAACTCTTTCAAGTGGCGCAGCATTAGCGGGTGAGGCTGGAAGTTCTAGCTTTGGTAATATTAGAGGTGGTGCTTTAGAAACATCGAATGTGGATTTAACCGGAGAGCTGGTGAATCTGATTACGGCTCAAAGAAACTTTCAGGCTAACGCCAAAGCCATTGAGACCAATAATGCGTTAACCACCACTATTATTCAGATCCGATAGTTTTTCGTACTTAGTATTGAGGTAAATAAAAATGGATAAATTAGCATACATAGCCATGAGTGGCGCCAAAGAGTCTGTATTGGCTCAGGTGAATGTGGCTAATAATCTAGCCAATGCTTCAACCAATGGCTTTAGAGCCGATCTCAATCAAGCCCAATCTTTTCCGGTGATGGGAAAGGGCTTGGCGACCAGAGTTTTTTCACTGGCCACTACTCAGAGTGCTAACTTTAAATCTGGCCCTTTGATGTCTACAGGAAACCCTTTGGATGTGGCGATCCGAGGTGATGGTTTTTTGGCTGTGCAAGCCAAAGATGGTAGTGAAGGCTATACCCGTAATGGAGAATTAAGTATTTCTTCATCGGGTTTATTACAAAACTCTTTTGGTCAACCGGTGATGGGAGATGGTGGACCCTTAATTGTGCCGCCACAGGAATCGGTCGAAATAGGGAGAGATGGTACGGTAAGTATCCGTCCAATGGGCGCACCAGAAAGTGCTATTCAGGTTATTGGTCGTTTGAAATTAGTGAACCCCAACCTGAATGAAATTACCAAAAGAGCAGATGGTCTATTCGAGAAAAAAGATAAATCCCTTCTAAATTCAGATGCCTCCGTAACTTTGGAAAGTCGAACTTTGGAAGGTAGTAATGTGAGTCCTGTTGAAGAGATGACCAAAATGATTGAGTTATCTCGACGATTCGAAGTTCAAATCAAAATGATTAAAGATTCTGCAGATAATGATCAAGCTTTGGATCGATTATTGCAAGGTTAATACTAATCAGGACTTTTTGACAACATATTGACACAAGTGGAGAAGGCTTATGCATCCCGCGTTATGGATCAGTAAAACAGGCGTTGATGCCCAACAAACTGACATTTCAGTAATATCAAATAATTTGGCTAATGCGAGTACCGTTGGTTATAAAAAAGGTCGAGCTGTTTTTGAAGACATGCTTTATCAAAACGTGCGTCAGCCTGGCAGCCAATCCTCTCAGAATACCGAGCTATCCAGTGGTTTAATGTTAGGTACTGGAGTGAAAGTGGTTGGAGTCTCTAAATCTTTTACTCAGGGCAATATGATTGTCACAGATAATGCGACGGATGTTGCAATTCAGGGTCGAGGCTTTTTCCAAGTTTTGTTACCTGATGGCACAGCTGCTTATAGTCGAAATGGTGAGTTTTCTTTAGATAACACAGGCCAGCTGGTTACAGGCGGCAATGGTTATGTGGTGCAACCGGCAATAACTATCCCCCAAGATGCTCAAAGTATCAGTGTGGGGCAAGATGGTACTATCTCAGTTCAGTTACCGGGACAAACAGCCCCTTCCTCTGTAGGTAATTTGACCTTAGTGGATTTTGTAAATCCCGCAGGATTACAACCTATGGGCGAAAATCTGTTTAAAGAAACGGCTAGTAGTGGTGCTGCAACCACAGGTACGCCTGGATTGGCAGGTTTTGGTAGTTTGGTTGGTGGTGCTTTAGAAGCCTCGAATGTGAGTGTTGTTGAAGAACTTGTTGGCTTAATTGAAACCCAAAGAACTTATGAAATGAATTCGAAGGTTATATCAGCCGTGGATGACATGATGTCATTTATCAATCAGACCTTATAGGTAATTTTATGAGCATTCTGTATAAGTTGATATCATTTTCTTTAATAGCATCGTCTATGGCTATATTGCTATCTTCTTGTACGGCAATCAGGGGACCAATTCCTAATGATCCGATGTTTGCACCCGTTTATCCCACACAAGCTCCCGTTCCTCAAAGTACGCCTGGTGCAATTTATAATCCTGCAACGGCACAGTTTTTATTTGAAGATTTCAAAGCCAAACGGGTAGGGGATATGCTGATGGTGAAGCTGGTGGAATCTACCAATGCCAAGAAAAATGCCGACACCAGTTTAAAGAAAGATGATTCTGTTTCTATTCCCGATCCCACCTTATTTGGTATTGCTGGTGGCGCTGCAGGTTTGTTAAATAACCGTTTAAATCAGTCATATGAGCCACAAAGACAATTTGATGGTCAATCCGATACCAAACAGAGTAATCAGCTGACTGGGGATATTACTGTCACCGTGATGCAAGTTTTACCCAATGGATATCTTTCAGTTCGAGGGGAAAAATGGATTACCCTAAACCAAGGTCGGGAGTATATTCGTTTAACGGGCCTTGTTAGACCTCAGGATATTACTGCAGATAACCAATTATTATCCAATCGCTTAGGCAATGCGCGCATTGAATATAGCGGTACAGGTGCTTTAGCTGCTGTGAATCAACAGGGCTGGTTAAGTCGCTTCTTTTCCAGTAGCTGGTGGCCATTATGAATATTGTTCAATTCAAGAAATGGATTTTATGCTTAGTCTTATTGAGTTTTTCTAGTTTTACTTATGCGGAAAGAATTAAAGACATTGCTTCTATTGAAGGGGTTCGTTCTAATCCATTAGTGGGTTATGGCTTAGTGGTGGGATTAGATGGAACAGGAGAGCCAACGGTTTATCCTATTCAAGAATTTCGAGCCATGTTGTTACGCCTTGGTATCACCATTCCTGTTGGGGTGAATTTGAAATTAAAAAATATGGCTATTGTGACGGTACAGGCACAGTTGAATGCATTTCATCGAGCAGGGCAAACACTTGATGTAACGGTTTCCAGTGTTGGTGAAGCCAAAAGCTTGCGAGGTGGTTCATTATTGATGACGCCTCTAAAAGGAATTGATGGGGAAACTTATGCCATCGCACAGGGTAATATGGTGGTTGGCGGTTTTGGTGTCCAGGGTAGTGATGGTTCTAAAATTACAATTAATGTACCCACGACAGGCCGAATTCCCAATGGGGCAATCGTGGAAAGAGAAGTATTGTCTCCAGTGAATGAAGGGGATTTCATTACTTTCTTGCTTGACCGCCCAGATTACACCACGGCTAAAAACATCTCCAACTCGATTAATAATATTGTGGGTCCTGGTGTTGCTCGTCCTATGGATGCTGGTAGTGTTCAGGTGAGTGCGCCGAGAGATCATTCTCAAAGAGTGATGTTTTTGTCGAGTTTAGAAAATCTTGATGTGAATGAAGCCACAGCACCCGCTAGAATCGTGGTGAATTCAAGAACGGGTACGATTGTCATTAGTAGTGCGGTGAGAGTGAGTCCTGCTGCTGTCGCCCATGGCAATTTGGTGGTGACTATTTCTGAGAACAAGCAAGTGAGTCAGCCTGGTCCCTTATCCAATGGTCAAACCACTGTGACGGATCAATCTGACCTGGATGTGAAGCAAGAAAAAACCAGAATGTTTTTATTCAGTCCTGGGGTTGATTTAAAAGATATTGTCAAGGCAGTAAATGCTGTGGGCGCAGCGCCTGGAGATATTATGGCGATATTATCAGCCCTCAAGCAAGCCAATGCGTTACATGCTGAATTGGTTGTGATCTAGGAGTCAATGATGAGTAATTCGACCCAATCACAAGTTTCCATGGCGCAATCCAATGTCTTTGATGTGCAATCATTGGGAAAACTTAAATACGCCAAGCAGGGTAATGTTGAGGCCTTACAGAAAACCGCTTCACAATTTGAATCTTTGTTCCTAAAGCAATTGTTATCGACCATGAGAGAAGCCAACGAGGTTTTTCAAAAAGACAGTCTTTTTAATTCCCAAGCTGTGAATTTTTATCAAGGAATGTTAGATCAACAAATGGCTGTTTCCTTATCCGATAGAAAAACATCTGGTGGCATTGCAGATTTATTGATGCGTCAATTTAGTCCTAAAAATGCCAGCAAAAGTTATCAGTCGACAACCAGCTTGGTTGAACAAATCAGTCCTAAAACACTAAGCGCAAAAAGCTTGATGCACACAGCATTGCAGAAAATTCAGCCCGTGACTAAAGAGTTATCTATTGAACCACAAAGTATTCAAAAAGATGTGGATCAGCTTGAACAGAAAACGGAGCCACAAGCCTTTGATTCCCCTCAGCAGTTTGTTAAATATTTGATGCCTTATGCCGAAAAAGCGGCACGGTTACTCAATACCTCACCACAAGTACTTTTAGCTCAAGCAGCGCTTGAAACAGGTTGGGGAAAACATATATTACAAAAATATTCTGATAACCCAACAAATGCTTCTTCCGATTTGCAGGCAGTGCAAAGCAAAAGTTCTAATAATTTATTTAATATTAAATCTAATGCTGATTGGTCTGGCGAAACTGTCACTAAAAATTCTGTAGAGTTTGATGGCCAAGAATTTAAGAAGCAGACAGGACAATTTAGAGTTTATGACAATATAGAGCAGAGTTTTAACGATTTTGTTAAGTTTTTACAATCTAATAAACGTTATGAAAATGTTTTGCAGAATGGCAGCGATGCCAAACAGTTTGCTAGGGAGCTACAACAGGCTGGCTACGCAACAGATCCTGATTATGCGAAAAAAATTGAGCATATATTAGCGTCACAACATATGGCTTTATCAGGGGAATAATAATGAATATTTTTCTGATTCAGCCGATAAACACATATAGAATCAAGATGGTCAATCTTGTTCTAGGAGGTTAATGCGATGGCTGTAGGCGTATTAGGCAACGCGATTTCCGGATTATTAGGTGCTCAAGCCGCACTGAGCACTACCTCACATAATATTTCAAATGTGAGTACCGATGGTTACACTCGACAAAATGTTGTTTTTGGCGCTAGAAACCCAGTTTTTTCTGGTGGGAATTTTTTTGGCTCAGGAACTCAGGTTGATGATGTACGTCGTATTTTTGATAAAATTACTAACCAAGAAGTCATTAATAACACCTCTACTTATAATCAATTTGATATCTTTTCTGAATTGGCTGGACAAATCGATGGTTTTTTGGCCGATCCTTCCGCTGGAGCGTCTCCAGCGATCCAATCATTTTTTGATTCCATTAATGGTTTGAGTAATGATCCATCTTCCGTGGGTCAAAGAGAAGTCGTATTCAATCAAGTACAGATTTTAAGTACTCGGTTTAATAATCTTTCTTCTCAGCTAGATGCTATCGCTAATAGAACTGAATCAGAAATTGGTGGTATAGCACGGCAAATTAGCACCATTTCATCCAGTTTGGCTGAAATGAATCGGAATATCGTGGCTGTTTCAAGTTTTGGCGCGCCCAATGATTTGTTAGATAAAAGAGATCAATTATTAAACCAATTAAGTCAGTTAATTGATATTAGTACCTTTGATCAGGCTGACGGTTCTACCAGTGTTTTTATTGGTACAGGACAAAGCTTGGTGATTGGAGCTCAGTTTAATACTTTGGAAACAAGACCCAGTGCATTAGATCCCAAACAGAGTGATTTGGTATTAACCAATGGCACAACCAAAGTCAATATTACTTCATCCATTGCTGGTGGCAAGTTAGGGGGATTAAAAGATTTTAGGGATAATATGTTGACACCTACATATAATCGATTAGGAAAAGTTGCATTGGCCATTGCTGATAATTTTAATAAACAAAATCAGTTAGGCATGGATATGAACGATCAGCTTGGAAGTCGCTTATTTAATGATATTAATGCAACTTCAGCTCAACAAGGTAGAGTTTTAGATAATGCCAATAATACCGGGAACTTGAGTTTACAGGTTTCAATCAATGATGTGAGCAAATTAACAGATGATGATTATCTTCTGAGTTTTAAGTCGGGTATTTATACATTAACCAATACTACAACCAATGCAGCAGTATTTAGTTTTCCCGCTCCAGCGGGACCATTACCTGTTTCAGTTGCTGTACCTACTATTGGTATTGGTATCACTGTAAATTCAGGGGCAGCAGTAGATGGCGATACTTTCTTAATACGACCAACAAAATTAGGTTCTTCAGATTTGGGAAGAGAGGTTGCAGATTTACGACAAATTGCCGCTGCCAGTCCCATTCGGATTTCTGATTCTTTGGGTAATGTTGGCACAGGAACAGTTGTTTCAAGTCAAGTAAATGATACCACCAATGCAGCCTTCACAACTTCAACAGGACAATTATCTCCTCCTGTCAGAATAGAGTTCACCAGTGGTTCGACTTACAACATTGTCAATAACACCACCAATGCGGTGATTGAGGCGGGCTTGGCTTTCACACCTAATAATCAAAATACAGTGATGCCCACGGGAGTAACAGATTTTGGCTACAATGTTGTGATTGCTGGTTCACCTAGTGCGGGTGATAGTTTTGTAATTGATTATAATAATGGTGGTATTGGTGATAATCGTAACGCCTCATTGATGTCTAACCTGCAAACCCAATCCACATTAGATGGAGGAACAGCCTCTTTTCAACAGGGTTATGGACAATTAGTCACGCGAGTTGGTGCTCAGACACAAGAAGCTAACACCAGTCGAGAAGCAAATTTAAGTGCTTTGAGACAATCACAAGACAGAAGAGAATCTGTATCTGGTGTGAATTTGGATGAGGAGGCCGCCAATTTAATTGCTTTTCAGCAGGCATTTCAGGCCTCATCTAGGGTGATTGCCGTTGCAGGGCAATTGTTTGATACCCTTCTTGGAGCATTTAACTAAGAGTAATTTGCCATGAGAATTTCTACTACACAATTTAATACTACAGGCCTTAATTCCATCAAGGATCAAATGTCTGGCTTACTAAAAACTCAAAATCAACTAGCCACTCAAAAACGTGTTCAAGTGCCTTCAGATGATCCCGTTGCTTCTGCGGTTATCTTCAATATTCAACAACAGATTGGTATCACGACAAGATTAACTCAAAATGCTGAAGGCGTTAAAAACTTTGCACAACAAGAAGAAATTGCCTTAGGTAGTTCTACGAATGTTCTACAACGTGTAAGGGATCTGCTGATACAGGGGGGCAATGGTACTTTCAGTGATTCGGATCGAAATGCATTGGCTGATGAGGTGGAACAGCGACTATTGGAATTGCAAGGATTAGCCAATACCAAGGTCAACGGTATTGAATATTTATTCTCTGGATTTCAAGCGAATGTGAAACCCATCGATCAAGATAGTTCCGGTACCTTTATATATAATGGTGATCAAGGACAACGTCAGGTTCAAGTGGGGACAGGTGTCACGGTTTCAGCTTCGGACTCTGGTTTTGATACTTTTTTTGATATCAGAAATGGTAATGGACAATTTTCCACCAGTGCGAATCTGGCTAATACAGGGAATGGTGTCATTGGTTCTGGTTCTGTCTATGATACTGCTGCATACTTACCAGATAATTATAGTATTCAGATCACAACAACAGGCTCTCAGCTTCAATATGAAGTTTTTGATGGAGGCAGTGCTTCTGTTACTGGGCCAACTAATTATGTGGATGGCCAGGCAATACAATTTAATGGTATTAGTGTGAATCTTTCTGGTACCCCAGCGGTAGGAGATAGTTTTAATATCGACCCCAGTATCAGGCAAGATGTTTTTACTACGGTTAAAAATATTGTCGATGTATTAAGAACAAACACAAGTACACCAGCTCAAGCGGCGCAACTTCAAAATGGTTTAAATCAATCTTTAGAAAATATGGATAGAGCCATGGATAAGATTTCTCAAGTTCAAGCGCGAGTGGGATCAAGGTTAAATGTGTTAGACAATCAGATTGCCATTAATACTGATTTTAATTTAACCAATACCAGCGCCTTATCAAAAGTTCAGGATATAGATATGGCTGAAGCAATTAGTCGTTTATCCCAACAGCAGTTTGGTTTGGAAGCGGCGCAACAAAGTTTTGCTCGAATACAAAATTTGTCGTTGTTTAACTTCTTATAGTTAGATGCTACACTTGAGAAAAAGGAATGCATCAAGTTAAAAAATAAAGTTGAGGTTTATCAATATGGATGATCTGTTTTTGGAAAAAAATATTTCGATTGTCCATCGCAGATGGCCTGCTTTGCTCCCTTTTTTTGAAGAAGCAGTTGCACAACCTATCTCCATTCAACCCCAAAAAAACACTTTGATTGTCGATGATATTCAGCTCACCAGTAATTATGATCGAGAAGCTGAATCACAGCTGCAGTCCTTGAGAGTGCCCCAATCAAGTCAACAAGCCTGTATTTATGGCACTGGTCTCGGTGACTTACCTATCGCACTGTTAAAAAGAAAGAAATTTCAAAAGCTGAATGTATGCATTCTAAATTTTAAACTCTTTCTCTATGTGTTAAACCATTTTGATCAATCAGGTTGGTTAAATGATAACCGTGTTGAACTTTTTTCTTATCATCAGATCAAAGAAGTCTACCATCCATTTTGTTGTTCTCCGTCAGAACTGATTCTTGCTGATTTAGAGGCCTCTCAATTGAGAGATAGATTGTTTTTAGAGATTGAAACGGAGTATTTATCTAAAAGCCACCAAAAAAGTAATATGCATGTACAACAATCCATCGTAAAAAATTTAGAGTTTATTCAAAAAGATCCAGATATTTCAAGCCTTTTATCTATTCGACACCATGATGTTTTTATTGCAGCCACAGGACCAACCCTTTCTGAGCATTTAGATTGGTTAGTTGAACAAAAAAAAGCCTTCAAGCTACCTTTTGTCATCGCATTAGATGCCTCTTTAAAACCTTTAATGCACAAAGGTATAGTGCCTAATGTAGTGGTCAGTATTGACGCAAAAGCAGATTTTCTGTTTGAAGATTTAGATTTTAACGCCTTAAAAAATACCCATTTAGTTTATTTCCCAAGAGTGAAGTACGATGTTTTAAAAAAATGGAGAGGGCCTCGTTATTGTAGTTATTCATCTGGTGATCTCTATGATGAGGTAAAGTCCTTATATCCTAAAAAAACATTGTTTTCTGCAGGAAGTGTGATTCATCCTGCTGTAGATCTGGCTGTAAAAATGAAACCCAAGAATATTATATTATTAGGTGCAGATTTTTCATTTGTTGGTGAAAAAGGACATACCTATTGGCAGTCAAATCAAAGCTATTTAAAAAATTATCAAGACAGCGAACATACCCATAATCATCAACATTGGCTAATAAATTCTCTGGGTGAAAAAGTCCCTACCATGGCTAACCTGAAGGGCTATTTAAGAGATTTAGAAAGATATATACAATCGCATTCTGAAGTTGTCTTTTTAAATGGCAGTGACAAGGGAGCAAAAATAGAAGGCGTGAAATTATGGTCACATTAGCCACAGAAAACTTAAATAAGAACAGACTG
>Ga0066649_10002069_pt1 | contig 12231 bp, 6 predicted proteins | sample CryGey132114_all_FD_59538 | JGI IMG/M metagenome (GOLD analysis project Ga0066649, IMG submission 59538) | Groundwater microbial communities from aquifer - Crystal Geyser CG22_combo_CG10-13_8/21/14_all | ecosystem: Environmental > Aquatic > Deep subsurface > Groundwater | place: USA: Utah: Grand... | reverse complement strand
CCCTGCCGGCTTCTCGCTAAATCGGCTTTGCCTAGTACTACCTACGATAACTTTGATTTTTAGAGATGCTTTATTCATATAATTTATGATATTAAATTTTAATAAAAAACACTAATCATTATTAACGGGTCGGAGATTTTTATATCCTAATAACTCCTTAATTGTTTTATCTTCTCGTGCTGACGAATCTTCTCTATAACCTTGGATTCAATCTGCCTAATACGTTCTCTGGTGACACCGAACTCTTTCCCCACCTCCTCCAGCGTGTGACTTACCCCGTCATCTAAGCCGAAACGCATCTTGAGTATCTTCTGCTCTTTAGGTGATAAGTCGGCTAATATCTCGTCTATCTGATCTTTTAATATCCTTTGAGAAGTTTGTTGCTCTGGCGACAATATTTTGTCATCGGCGACAAATTCGCTCAATGTTGACTTGTCGTCATCATCACCAACAGGTGCCTCAAGAGAAAGTGTCCCTTGGGAGATTTTCTTTATGTGGTGTATTTTACTGACATCAAGCCCCATCTCTGCCGCCACTTCCTCATCAAGCGGTTCTCTGCCGAGCTCTCGGGCAAGTTTTCTGGAATTTTGCTTAAATTTAGTGATAGTCTCTATCATGTGGACCGGTATGCGGATAGTTCGCGCTTGATCCGCCAATGCTCTTGTCACTGCTTGTCTTATCCACCAAGTGGCATAAGTGGAGAATTTATATCCTTTAGTCCAGTCAAATTTTTCTACCGCTTTAAACAGGCCGATATTCCCCTCTTGGATAAGGTCAAGTAATGTAAGATCCGGGCTTCGCCCGACATACTTTTTTGCTATGGAGACTACCAACCTCAAGTTAGCTTGAGCAAGTTTTGTCTTTGCCTCTTCATTACCCTCCATTGAAGCCTTCGCGAGCTTCCTTTCTTCTTCGGTATTAAGTAGTGAGATTTTTCCAATCTCTCTGAGATACATCTGGATAGGATCAAGTTCTGAGGAAGATGCAAACATTTTCTTAGGCGATTTCTTAGACTTCTTATCCGGTTTTGGCTCTTCCAAGAGACCAGTCACTCCCCCTTCAAGAATGTCTATCCCTCCCTTTTGTAGGTCTTGATACAGTTCATCTAAGAAGATGACATCGTCTTCTACATTAGGAAACTCTTTTAGTATCTCGGCATAAGTGACAAACCCCCTATTGGAACCTTTCTTCATAAGATTCTCAATCTTATTTGCTATTTCTTCTGCGGAGACTTTGGTTTTCTTTTTGGGGGAATCAATCTTCTTTACTTTTTTCACCGCTTTTTTAGGGATAGAAACCTTCTTCTTTGAGGATTTCTTCACTATCTTTTTTGCCTTAGAGGTTTTATCTTTTTTGTCCAATAATTTTTTCTTTTTCATTTATTTTTTTATTATTTATAAAAGATTATAAAAGTTTTATTAATTTTTGAAATTCTTCTAATGACAGAGAAAGGTTCTCTTGGTCGCCGGCAATTTCAAATTGGCGTATCTTATCAGATAGTTCTTCCAGTCGTTCCTTTAAACTTTCTTTCTCAAGACCTGCTAAGAGGATCTCCGCTTCTTTGTCTAAAGTTTCAGAATCCGTATAAGAAAGTTCCGCTTCAAAAGTTAACTTATTATAAGATTTTTTCATATTTTCGTCAAGTTCATCTTCGTCCGTGTTAAGTATTTTCTTTCCCTCTTCAGATAATAAATCAACACACTTTAGAGTTACGGTTTCTAGCACTTCTTTGAAATTATTTTCAGTGTTCTTTCGTTGCCACAAGATAAGCCCGAGGAGTCTATCTTCTATTGATTGCTTTCGGCTCTTTTGGATTTTTACTTGGTTTTGACTGGAGATTTGGGGGTGACTTGTAAAATGTTCGGTCTTATTATTTTTTAAAAGTTTTTTAAGTTCTGCGACCACCGGCTCCTCCGGGAGTCGTATCGCTTTAGCGGTCTCCGATACATAATGTGATCGTTCTATCTCACTCTTTATTTTTGAAAGAAGAGGGATAATCTTCTTCTCCACTTCCTTACGAGCGTCCTTGATGTCTTTAAATTTGGAGATAATTTTGTCTAAGTAAAATGTTATAAAGGGTTTTGCTTTGGCAATCGCCTCTTCCCACTCTTCGGGGCTCTTCTTTATAAGGTCGGCCGGATCTTTTTCCTTTATATCGGCTATCTTCACGTCAAAGCCCATAGCAAGGGCCATCCCCACTGCCCTTTCTGACGCAGAAAGTCCTGCTTCATCAGTGTCAAAAGAAAGAATCAGATTATCGGCTAACCTCTTTATAATTTTTAAATGTTCTTCCGTTAATGCTGTGCCTGAAGTGGCAACAGTATTGGTAATTGATGTTTGTTGACTCATTAGTAAGTCCATCTGTCCTTCTACTAAGACACAAGTATTTTCTTGTCTTATGGTATTTTTTGCTTTGTCAAAACCATAAAGAATTTTTGATTTATCAAAGAGCGGGGTCTGAGGACTGTTTATGTATTTAGCGCCGGTTGATTCACTATGGCTTTCCTCACCAAAGATTCTACCGCTGAAACCGACAGGTTGCCCCATAGAGCCGAAAATAGGAAACATTATCCTTGAACGAAATCTATCGTAATAGCCCTTAGGCGACTTTATGACCATTCCGGCTTTCTCCATGTCAGTATCGGAGAAGTTTTTACTCTTTAGAAAGTCATATAAATTTCGCCAGCCGGTCGGTGCAAAGCCGATATGAAAATTTTTTATAGAATCATCGTTTAACCCTCGTTCTTTTAAATAAGCGCGGGCGTTATCCTCCTCTTTTAATTTACCTTGGTAGAAAGAAACGGCACTCTCGGTAACCTTTGTCAGTATATCTTTTTCATTCCTCTCTCTGGGGTCGTCTCTTTTTAATTCTACGCCGGCGCGAAGAGCGAGTATCTTTAGCGCTTCTGAGAAATCTACTCCTTCTATCTCCATCATAAAACTAAAGATATCGCCTCCCCTATTGCAACCGAAACAATGCCAACTTTCACGTATTGGCGAGACAAAGAAGGACGGTGTCTTTTCATTGTGAAAAGGGCAAACCGCTTTAAAATTAGCTCCTGCTTTGTAGAGTTTTATATACGAACCGACAAGGTCGGTTATTGAAAGGCGAGATTTTATCTGATCTACATTTGATGACATAATAAAAGGTATAAATAAGTGGCCAAATAAATATATCTTAATACATTTATTTAGCTCAACAAAGTACTTAAGATGAAGACTCTCTTAGGTAGACCTTATTCTTCAGTCTCTTCTTCATCCTCATCATGCCTTCTGTATTCTTCTTTAGGCGATCTTTCTCCTTTCTTCCTGAAGCCGGTTCCGGCTGGGATAAGACGCCCTATCATCACATTTTCTTTTAGTCCGATTAGTTTATCTTCTGCTCCGTCTAATGCCGAGCGCACTAATATCCTTGTAGTGTCTTGAAATGACGCTGATGATAAGAAGCTCGCGCTTGTAAGAGCTACCTTCTTTATACCCATAAGTTGTTTCACTGCTTCGGCTTCTTCTTTTCCTTCTGCGCGCATCTTGTCGTTCTCTTCAATGAGTTCGCGTTTTTCTATTATTTCTCCGTCATTGAATCTGGTGTCGCCTTGTTTCTTTATCTTAAATCTAGAGAACATTTTACTGATAATTGTCTCAATATGCTTACTTGCGATTGTAGCGCCTTGAGAAGAGTAAGTGGTATCAATCTCAGAAAGAATATAGTTTTGAGCGGCTTCTTGCCCTCCTGTTGAGAAGAGTTCTGATATATCTATAGCCCCATCTGTAAGGGCTGTGCCTGATTTGACCTCTTGTCCTTCTTCTACGATAATATCTCTTCCAAAAGGAATGTTATAAGTTTTTTCGTTTTTTCCGGATTTACCTTTTGTTTCATTTATTAATAGTGTCAATGTCTTTTCCTCTCCTTCCGTTGTTATACTTCCTATTGTGCCGTCTTCGTGAGACAATATCGCCGGATTTTTAGGTTTAATCATTTCAAAGACTTCTTCTACACGAGGTAAACCTTGAGTGATATCTCCTCGGCCAGCCACACCTCCAAGGTGGAATGTCCTCATGGTAAGCTGAGTTCCAGGTTCACCAATGGCTTGAGCTGCCACTACTCCAACGGTAGCGCCAACTTCCACTAAATCATTTCTTCCTAAGTCTCTTCCGTAACATAGCTGACAAATTCCCACTGTTGATTTACAGTTGATAGGTGAACGGACGACGACCTCAGACACATCCCCTGATTCTATGAATTTTGCTTCCTCACTGTTTATTAGATGGTTCTTCTTAAATTCGCGAGTCTCTTTTCCTGAAGTTATCTTAAGTGAATTTAATAAGATTCTTCCGTCAATATAAGCGGAAAGATTTTTATTTCTCTTGATAGCATCTTCTCTTTTTATAATTATTCCGTGTGTTGTCTTGCAATCATTTTCGTTTACCACTACATCTTGAGCCACGTCCACCAATCTTCTTGTGAGATAACCGGCTTTAGCTGTCTTTAGAGCCGTATCAGCAAGACCCTTTCTGGCACCGTGAGTAGATATGAAATATTCAAGGACAGTAAGTCCCTCTTTGTAACTTGAAAGCACGGGGAAGTCTATAATTCTACCGGCTGGGTTTACCACCTGACCTTTCATACCAATCATCTGGGAGATCTGTGCCCATGTTCCTCTGGCATTTGAATTAACCATAATGTAAACCGGACCTAATTTATCAAGTCCTTCCGGAACAATTTTATCAAGTTCGTTTCTTACTCCCTCCCACGATTCAATGATTTTCTGGTAGCGTTCACCATCGGTAAGAAACCCTTCTTTATATTGCTCTTCAATTAGAGCCACTTTTTCTCTTGCCTGCTTGATCAATCTTGGTTTATCATCAGGGATGACAAGATCTTCATACCCCCAACTTATACCTGACTTAGTAGCATATTTGTATCCGAAATTTTTTATCTTATCCAATACTTTTGGAGTGTTATCAGAACCGTATTTAAGAATAAGCTGATCAGTGATAGATGAAAGTTTCTTCTTAGACATTTCTTCGTTTATATAAGGAAAATCGTTAGGAAGAACGCTATTAAATAAGAGGCGTCCTATGGATGTCTCAAATAGCTGTCCTTCAAAATTTTTATATTTAGGAGTGTCTGTGCCTAGAAGTTTTACTTTTGCTTTTAGGTCAATATGTCCAAAGTCAAAAGCGGTTATTGCATCGTTCGGGCTTGCGAATATCTTATCTTCACCTTTTAGTCCATCAACAATTTGAGTCATCCAGAAGCACCCCAATACGATGTCTTGGCTAGGTTGCACTACTGGCTTACCGTCTCCCGGATTCAATAGATTTCTAGCTGAAAGCATTATTTCTTTGGCTTCTTTTTGAGCTTTAACAGATAATGGAACATGCACGGCCATCTGGTCTCCGTCAAAATCAGCATTGAAAGCAGAACAGACCAATGGGTGCACTTGAATAGCATTTCCTTCTATCAGAATAGGTTGAAAGGCTTGGATTCCAAGGCGGTGAAGGGTAGGTGCCCTGTTTAAAAGCACATATTTGTCTTTAATAACATCTTCAAGAATAGACCAGACTTCCGGTGTCTTTTCATCTATGAGTTTGTTTGACCCTCTTATGTTAAAAGCCAACTCTCTTGAAATTAATTTTGAAATTACAAACGGACGGAAGAGCTCCAAGGCCATATGCTTAGGTAGTCCGCATTGATGCAAATTAAGTTCCGGACCAACGACGATAACACTTCGGCCTGAGTAATCAACTCGTTTTCCTAAAAGATTTTGTCTAAATCTTCCTTGCTTACCCTTTAGCATATCAGCGAGTGATTTAAGAGGGCGTCTTTGAGCTTGCGAGATGGCGGTCTTTTGTGATTGTCTGGCAGAATTGTCTATAAGAGCGTCTACCGCTTCTTGAAGAATTCTTTTTTCATTTCGACAGATTACATCAGGAGCTCTTAGCTCTATAAGCTTTTTAAGACGATTATTCCTGTTGATAACCCTTCGGTATAGATCATTAACATCAGAAGTAGCGTGTCTTCCACCGTCAAGAGCGACCATTGGACGCAAGGCGGGAGGGGTAATAGGGATAACGGTTAAAAACATCCACTCCGGACGAACACCTGACCTCTCCAAAGATCTTACCAGTTTCAATCTCTTCTGACTTTTAACTCTCTCTGAAGCAGAGACTGTTTCAAGTTTAGTCTCAATCTCTTGATGAAGCGACTTAAGGTCTAGGCTCTTGCAGATATTATAAAGTCCTTCTGCACCCGTCTCCACCTCAAGCAATTCTCCATACTTAAGACTTATATTATGATATTCAATCTCGTTCAACACCTTGTTTTGCTTGATCGAATCTATCTCGGCTCGTGCTACGGTTAGCGCTTCTTTCAGAGTATCTTTTTCTTCTCCTTTTGCTTTTTCTTTAACTTTAGATTTATATTCTTTCTCTAACTCGCTTCTTAGCTTAGTCTTTGCTTCTTCATTTACTTTAGTGATAACATATCCAGCAAAATAAATTACCCTCTCAAGGTCAGCTATTGAAAGGTCTAAGAGTAATCCAAGTCTTGAGGGGATATTTCGCACAAACCATATATGAGAAACAGGCACAGCAAGCGTGATGTGCCCCATCCTCTCTCTTCTTACTATAGAGCGTGTTACTTCTACTCCGCATTTTTCACAAATGATACCCTTATAGCGGATGCGTCTATATTTACCGCAGTAGCATTCATAATCTTTTTCCGGTCCAAATATTCTCTCGTCAAAGAGCCCATTACGTTCAGAGCGTTGCGTTCTGTAATTTATAGTTTCGGGCTTTGTCACCTCACCGTGAGACCATGAAAGAATCTTCTCAGGGGAAGCGAGTTTTAACATTATTGAATCAAAATCTGTGACTTTTTTTTCCATAAAATTTATTTATTCTCGTTATTTTTACTTTTTAATTCTACGTCAAGGGCTAATCCTTTCAACTCATTTAATAACACATGAAATGATGCCGGAAGGTTTGGCTCTTTAAATGATTCACCTTTTACTATGGCGTCATATGCCGCAGATCTTCCAATAATGTCATCTGATTTTATAGTGAGCATCTCCTGTAGAATATGAGCTGCTCCGTATCCTTCAAGTGCCCAGACTTCCATTTCTCCAAATCTTTGCCCACCACCCTGCGCTTTTCCTCCGAGGGGTTGCTGTGTAATAAGCGAATATGGTCCTACTGAACGCATGTGAATTTTATCTTCAACCATGTGGTGGAGTTTCATTATATACATATAGCCGACAGTCACATCGCCATCAAAAGTTTCTCCGGTCCTTCCGTCAAAGAGCTTCATCTTGCCGTTTTCAGGGAGTCCTGATTTCTTAAATTCCGCCTTTATCTCTTCTTCTTTTACACCGTCAAAAGGTGGAGTGATAGCTTGGAAATTACCAACTGAAGCGGCTAAGCCCAAGTGGGTCTCAAGTATCTGCCCGAAGTTCATACGACTTGCGATACCTAAAGGACTCAAGATAATATCAACAGGTGTCCCGTCTTCCATGTAAGGCATCTCTTCTTGAGGTAGGACTTTAGAGATAACGCCTTTGTTTCCATGTCTTCCGGAGAGCTTATCTCCTACTAAAATTTTTCTTATCTGAGCAACTTCTATCCTAATCTGTTTTATAATACCTGATTCAAGTTTATCTCCTTTATCTCTGGAGAATATCCTTACACTGACCACGCGACCGCGTTTTCCATGTTCAAGACGAAGAGATGTGTCTTTTACATCACGGGCCTTTTCTCCGAAGATTGATCTCAAAAGGCGCTCCTCAGGAGTAAGCTCCGTCTCTCCTTTTGGAGTAATCTTACCGACTAATATATCACCGGCTCTTACTTCGGCTCCAATTCGCACTATACCGTCTTCATCAAGGTCTTTAAGTTTATCTTCTCCGACATTTGGAATATCAAAAGTAGTTTGCTCCGGTCCTAGCTTAGTATCTCTTACATTTATAGAAAATTCTTCAAGGTGAATACTGGAAAGCACGTTATCTTTCACTAGTCTCTCTGAGATAACAATAGCATCTTCATAATTTGCTCCACCCCAAGAAAGGAAAGCGACCAATATATTCTGCCCTAAAGCTAGCTGACCATCTTTACTTGAAGAGTTGTCGGCGAGAATTTGTCCGGCTGATATTTTGTCACCCATATTAATGATAGGCTTATGATGGAACGCGGTAAAATCATTTGTCCTTAAGAAATTAGTGAGTTTGTATACTCTTTCTTTACCTGATTTTTTTTCTTTGATTCTTATCTCACTCGCATCAACAAAGCTAACCTCGCCTTCTTCTTGGGCGATGACGAGCCTTCCTGAATCGCGGGCAACTTTCTCTTCAATACCTGTTGCCACTAGTGGCGCTTGAGTAGATATACAAGGTGTCGCCTGTCTCATCATGTTTGAACCCATGAGTGCTCTGGTGGCGTCGTCGTGCTCAAGGAAAGGGATAAGTGATGTTGCAATACTAAAAGCTTGGTTTGGCGCCACATCTACGAAATCAACTTCTTCTTTTGAAACATAACCAGGGTTCGTGCGCATCCTTGCCTCTACTTGATCGTCAAGTATCTGCATTGTCTTAGGGTCAAAATTCAATACAGCGTTGGCAATGTTGTATTTAGATTCATCGTGTGCGTTTAGATAAACTATCTCTGTGGTTATCTTTCCTTTTACCACTTTACGATAGGGAGTTTCTACTATGCCATATTCGTTAAGTTTGGCATAACTTGAAAGATTGACAACTAAACCGATATTTGGACCTTCCGGTGTCTGAATGGGGCAAATCCTGCCGTAGTGAGATGTGTGTACGTCACGCACATCAAGGCCGGCGCGCTCCCTTGTAAGCCCACCCGGTCCTAATGCAGATAATCTTCTTAAATGTTCTACTTCAGAAAGGATGTTTTGCTGACCCATAAATTGAGAAAGCTGGTTTGTGGCGAAAAATTCTTTCATTACGGCAGAAAAAGGTCTAGGGTTAACTATCTGGTTTGATATGAGGATCTCTTTATCTAAAGTAGACATTCTGTCTTGCATATTCTTCTTTAGACGCGCCATTCCAACACGAAGTCGCTGTTGAAGCATTTCTCCGACAGCTCTTATCCTCCTATTCCCAAGGTGGTCGATGTCATCGCTTACGGCTTTTGGGTCGTTGTTCATCTCAATTATTTTTGATACGATTGCCACCATATCATTAAAAGAGATTACTTTGGATTCATCTTTTATATTGTTTGTAGGGAAACCAAGTCTGTAATTAAGCTTGTATCGTCCAACCTGAGATAGGTCATAACGAGAAGGACTAAACATATCTTCAATAAACCCTCTGGCATTTTCAGGGGTTGTCGGTTCTTCGGGTCTGAGCCGTCTAAATACCTCCATAAAAGCCTCTTCGTCTGTCTTAGTCATGATGTCTTTCTCAAGAGTGTTTTTTATGTAAGGGATACTCCCTGTATCAATTTTGTCAAAATAAGAACCTATCTCTTGGTTTGTCTTCTTATTTTCAACAGCCCTAAGAACCCGTAATAATGAGGTTACGGGTATTTTTCTCTTACGGTCTATTCTGGCATAGATGGCTCCATCAGGATCGGTCTCAATCTCAATCCAAGCTCCCCTATTAGGGATAATCTTGGCTCCAAAGTATTTATGTCCGCGAAAGATATTGGAAGTGAAATACGCGCCAAAAGATCGGGCCAACTGTGGCACGATTACTCTTTCAACACCATTTATAATAAAGGTGCCGTGACCTGTCATAAGGGGAAGATCGGCAAAGAAAATCTCTTGCTCCCTAGTCTCTTTTAGAAACTTATTGGTTAGTCTGATGTTGACCTTAAGTGATGCGCTGTAAGTTAAATTTTTGATCTTTGACTCGTATTCGTTGAACTTGGGCTTGTCTATAGAGAATCCTATAAACTCAATAGTAAATTCCTTTTCAGAATAATCACTAATAGGTGAAAATTCGTCGAAGAGCTCCTTGATCCCTTCTTTTAGAAACCATTCGTATGAAAATGTCTGGACCTCGACGAGATTAGGTAGATCAATAAAGGGCTTCTTGTATCTGGAGAAAAATTTCTTCTCTCCTAGGTGTGATGATGTCTTATTATGCATAAAATAACAAAAAAATACAAAAATCACCCTTCCGCCTCATTCTTCAGGGGGATATTTGCAGATTTCTTCTTATTTAATTAGTTAAATGATAAGTGATCACTAATTAAAGCTATTAATTATATTGTCTCTACCTTATTTGCTTCAGAAACTCAATCATTTAGATGTTGATAACTATTATACACAAGGCCTAAAATCTGTCAAATTCTATAGCTGAATTAACATCTAACCTAAACGGCTCAATCCGTCCGCCGGCCGGCGGACGGATTGAGCCGTTTAATAAAACTTTCACACGGTGAATACCTTACTTTAAAGTGTAGAAAACACTTCGTCCTGTTTTGCCGTGTTGTGTTACCTTACCCTTCTTCTCCATTTCATTTAAATATCGCTCTGCGGTGGAGTCCGACACTTTGAGGGTCTTCTCAATATCGTTATTAGTCACTTTTTTATTTTTCTTAAAAATTTCTAGAACCTTATTTTTGTTTTCTTTCTTTTGATTAATCTGCTTAGAAGTTACGAGAGTAGTTGTGATTGTTTTGTTCGCTTTCTTTTTATTTTTCAATTTAGATTTTTTCTTAAGAGTTTTGAATCCTTTAGTCATCCAGCTTTGACCGAGATAAGTTCCTAAAGCTATTCCCGCGATAAAATATAAGATACTCTCCATATGTATTTATATTAGCACACGACTCTTGGATTATTCTACTCAGAACTGTGGAAAAGTTTTATGGTCTAATAATAAAGATTCACTTAGCGAGTCAGCCGGTCCGTGTTTTTATCTCCACATAAACTATTTAAATAATTTTGCCGTTTGTTGTATAATAATATTATTATGATGACAACTTACAAACACAAGAAATTGACATGGATAAACTTAGAGTCTCCCACGAAGGACGACATTGAGAAGATTATGAAAGATTATTCTATTCCGCTTCTTGTTGCAAACGAACTTATGCGTCCGACTCTTCGCCCCAAGGTGGATGTATACAATGATCTTATTTATCTTATCCTCCGCTTTCCTGTCTATAGTCAAAAAACACAGGGGTCAGACGGGCGAGAAGTGGACTTCATAATAGGAAAAAATTTCTTGATAACCACACACTATGAGACCATTGACCCACTTCATGAATTCTCAAAAATGTTTGAGGTGAATTCAATTCTTGATAAAAGCAATATGGGCGAGCATGCCGGCTTTATCGTTTTCTACATACTCCGTCAACTTTATGAGTTTTCTCTCAGACAACTGGACCACATAGAGAAGAAAATTGATTTTATAGAAGGAGAGATATTTAACGGAAAAGAGAAAGAGATGGTAAGAAAGATATCCATCGTCAACCGCGACCTTATAAACTTTCGTCAGGCCATAAGACCGCATAGAGAGATACTCTCTTCTTTTGAGCTTGCGGGGACTAATTTTTTCGGAGAGGATTTTTCCTACTATCTGTCTGATATGGTGGGTGAATATTATAAAGTAGCCAACCAGCTTGATATACAAAAAGAGACGCTAACTGACCTCCACGAAACAAACGATTCACTTCTTTCCACAAAAACCAATGAAGTGATGAAGTTTCTTACCATTATGGCTTTTGTCACTTTCCCACTTTCACTATTGGCGGCTATTTTTGGCATGAATACTACTTATTTACCTCTTGTGGGGATAAGGGGTGATTTCTGGGCAGTAATGAGTATAATGGCTATCGCCACTCTGTTTATGTTTGGCTTTTTTAGAAAAAAACATTGGCTATAATCTAATCTTTTCAAAATGCTGAAACTATATAACACTCTTTCGCGAAAAAAAGAAGTATTTAAACCGCTTGTTGATAAAAAAGTGGGACTTTATACTTGCGGTCCGACTGTGTATGACTATGCGCATATAGGCAACTTAAGGACATATCTCTTTGAAGACCTACTTAAGCGAGTCTTGCTATATGACGGTTATAATGTCAATCATGTTATGAATTTTACTGATGTGGGACACTTGGTCTCTGATGCGGATGAAGGCGAAGATAAGATGACTAAAGCGCTAAGGAGAGAAGGGAAGCCGTTTACTTTGGAAGCAATGCGGGAGGTAGGTGACTTTTATGCAGATAGATTTAAAGAAGATATTAATAAACTTAATATCATGCCAC
>Ga0066649_10002049_pt1 | contig 12289 bp, 13 predicted proteins | sample CryGey132114_all_FD_59538 | JGI IMG/M metagenome (GOLD analysis project Ga0066649, IMG submission 59538) | Groundwater microbial communities from aquifer - Crystal Geyser CG22_combo_CG10-13_8/21/14_all | ecosystem: Environmental > Aquatic > Deep subsurface > Groundwater | place: USA: Utah... | reverse complement strand
CAAATTACGAATTATTACGAATATACGAATTCGTATATTCGTAATAATTCGTAATTTGTAAGCTCAAAATGTGCGCCTGACCCGCCTGACCATCTTATAAACCTGGTACCAGCCGATGTCAAAAATCGCGTCAAAAGTACCGGGATATTCAACTTCCTCGCCCGAAAAGCCCAGCTTGAATCTGGTCACGCCCGGCCACTTAAATTCATCTATACCAAAAAAATCATAGTATTTATAGCCCTTGGCCTTGGCCAATTTTATCGTATGCCACTGGAGCAGATAAGGAGCCATGGTATTGCGGAATTCGTTGGCCGAAGCCCCATGCGCGTAAGTAACCGTGTCCCCGAAAAAGGAAACAATATTACCGGCCGCCAATTCGCCTTTGTATTGAGCAAATAATAATTTAGTGTATTCGGAATCAACTTTGAGCATCTCCCGGTAATAATCAATTCCATGCAGACGAAAATCGTCCCGGGAACTGGTCTCGGAAAGCAGGCTCCAAAAATCATTAAATTTATTTAGGCCCGGCTCAACTATTTTAATGCTCTTTTTCTCGGCCAAACGAATATTGTATCTGGTTTTCTGATGCATGGCCTTGAGCAACTCCTCCTCACTTTTGTCCAGCCCCAGTATCAAAGTTTTGCTTGGCTCCACATCAATAGTTTTATTAATCTGATATTTTGTTTCCGGCAATTTAAAAACAGGATCAAAGCGCAGAAACATCGCTTCCTCGTAAGAAGCGATTTTCTTCAATTCATCAAACAGAATTTCCAAAATTTTCTGGGCATCCGCCATCCGCGATTCCTCTATAACCGGCCCCCGCGGGCAATAAAAATAACTCTTGCCCATGGGCAGTTCTTTTTTTATGATTGTCGCCGCGGCTATTATTTTGCCATTATCTTCCACTCCCAACCGCACCACCAGGCCGCTGACTTTTTTGTGAAACTCTCCCCATTGCCAAGCCTGTAAAAATTGGCTATGTTTTTGCGAATCGGCAAAGCTATTTAATTGTTCCTGGTTGTCTATATTTATTATTTGCATAATTTTATGATTAAATTTTAAATCCCAATCATCCCAATCTCTTTAGCGCCTGCTTAATTCTCTCGCCGCTGTCTTTAATTTTTTCATCAACCGCCCGCAGAGCATCCCGCGCTTGGCCCATGGAATAGCCCAGAGCCATCAAAGCGTCAATCTCGTCCCCGCTGGCGCTGCCGATCCCTGCCGCCCGTCCCGAGCTTGCCAAAGGGCTTATTTTTCCTCTTAACTCCAATACGGCTCTTTCGGCTGTCTTTCGTCCGATGCCTGAAACCTTGGTTAATAAAGACGGATCTCCTTGCGAAATTGAATCCTTAATATCTTCGGCTTTTGCCACTCCCAAAATCCCTAAAGCGCTTTTTGGTCCGATTCCGGAAACAGATAAAAACAGCTCAAACAAATCCAGCTCTTCAATATTATTAAAACCATATAAATTTAAAGCGTCTTCTTTAACATATTGATGCGTATACAATTCAACTTCTTGGCCCAAATTCAATTTGCTCCACAAGCTTTGGCAAACAAAAACTTTATAGCCGATATTATTCAATTCAACTATCACAAACCCATTGCCTTTATTCAATATTTTACCTTGTAAAAATGAAATCATGATTTCAATAATAAATAATAAGACAGATGCTTTGTGCGGGCGTCTCGCCGGCACAGCCGACGTAGGTTTTAGAACCAACGTGCGCGTCGCAGGCCGGGAGGCCAGCAACCAGCTTCTTATTACTTATTACTTATGTCTATTACTTTTCCGTCTAATCACGCTAAATTCCGGTATTTCCTCGTCCATTTCAAGCGCCACCACCTTCCCTTGTCCACCATGCGCCTCCTTTATTTCTTTTCCGGATTCAGCATCCCATATCTTTTTTAAGCTTATTTTAATTATATCATATTTTGGCTTAACAATCTCTATGGTGTCCCCGACCTTAATTGTATTATGAACCTTAACTAAAACTTCAAATAAATTCTTACTTTTTACTTCTAACTTCTTACTTTTTAAAACCACTCCACAAAACTCCCATCCGCACTGTTTATGCGACTCATCAATATTCTGATCCGCCTTTTCGCCTAACAAAAACCCAGTTGTGTACCCCCGATTAACCAATTTTTCTTCCAATTCTTTTTTTAAAAACGCCAACTCCTTTTTTGTTGTTCGCTCTATATTATATGTTACATAAGAATAAATACCGGCGGCGCAAGCTTGATAATATATACTTTTGGCCCGGCCTTCAATCTTAAACGCGCTTACCCCGACCTTAGCCAAATCGTTCAAATGTTCAATTAAACATAAGTCTTTGGAATTCAAAATATAACTGCCCCGCTCATCTTCAATCAACCGCAATTCTTTGTCTTCATGTCCTTCGGCCGTAATTAACAATTCATTAATCTTATTTTTCATAGCTCCCCTCTCCCGCGAGGAACGAACGGGGAAGGGGCCGTGGGTAAGGGCATATTCCCATCGGCAGGGCTGGGCGCAATCGCCCAAATTGCCGGACCGGCCGGCAAAATATTTGGACAAAAAACACCGCCCCGAATAAGCCATGCACATGGCCCCGTGGACAAAGTATTCCAGCTCCACTTCCGGAACTTTTTTGCGTATCTCTTTGATTTCGGCTAAAGTTGTTTCTCGGCCAAGAATAATCCGCTTAACTCCTTGTTTATGCCAAAATTTGGCTGACTGCCAGTTGGTACAATTAGCTTGGGTAGAAAGGTGAATTTTGGCTTTAGACCAAACTTTTTTAACAATTGTCAAAATCCCAGGGTCAGAAATTATCAAACCGTCAACTTTCAGCTTTTTTAGTTCCTCAATATATTTTGGCAATTTTTTTAAATGCTGGTTGTGGGCAAAAATATTTATAGTCACATAAATTCGCTTTTCAAGCTTGTGGGCATATTTAACTGCCTCCCTAATTTTAGCCAAAGTAAAATCATTTATCCGCTTGCGCAAAGAAAAATCCGGCACACCTAAATAAACCGCATCTGCCCCAAAAGCAAACGCGGTTTTCATTTTATCCAAATTTCCCGCCGGCGCGACTAATTCTGGTTTTTTGATTTTTATATTATCCATAAAATCCCAATAAATCTTTCAAAAATAAAATCAGTGGCTATCTTTTAAATCCGTATCATTCGTGTTCTATAATTTTAGAACACGGATGACACGGATTGGATAGATTTGCACAGATAATCAATCCTAACTTAATTTATCTTTATTTCTTAAATCTCTTAATCCTAATCAATCCTGAAATCGGCGCAATTTCAATTTTTCTTTTTTCCAGTTCATCTAAAAATAAATTCATGCCCAAGGAATCGCTGGCAATATGCCCGGCAATCACTACATTAATATGATGTTTTTCCGCTTCCTTTTTATGCTCTTCGCTCATATGCATGCCGATGATTGTGCCAATGCCGTACTGGGACATTTTTTCATAAATATCTTTGGAGCCGGAAGTGCCGCCGGTAAACTCTGTTATCACTACTTTACCGCACCTGCCTTCCGGATTACCAACAAACAATTTCGGACCGGCCTTGCGTTCAACCGCCTCCTTAAACTCAGGCACCTGTTTTAGGGCTTGTAAAATATCTTCAACAAATTCCGGCTTTGTTTTGGCTAACAATTTTTTCAAATAGCTAGCGCCTAAATTATCACAAGGAGTATGAGCGCACATAAAATTAAGCTTCAACGCCTGGGCCATATCAACCGACCGGTTATGGTTGACCGAGGACACTCCCCGGCCGACTTCGGAAATCCTCGGTCGGATAACCGATTCGGCAATATTAATCGGCACTCCATAATCAGCTAGAACCTCGGCTTGCAGATCCATCACGCTATGAAGGTCAGCTAAGGCAACCCCAGACGGATGATGGGCAATTACCAAATCAATATCTCCCATTTTATCAGCTAACAATAATTCTTCTCCGCCAATATCAATCCCGGTCAAAATCTTTTTTACTTCTTTTTTGCCAGTCAAGTTAAGAATCCGGGTGTCGCTGTAAGGATTGGTTAATTTTTCCTTATCAAATTCCGCTTTTTTTTCTTTATCTAATTTTTCATATTGCTTCTTGGTCCGCTCTAAATATTTTTTTACTTTTTGTTGGCCGCGAAGGTCGGCTTTCATGCCCAGCTTCACCGCCAAGTCATAAATCTGTTGTGTAGTCATATAATTCGTGTAACGTAAAACGTGTAGCGCGCAACGTTACTTATTTTATTATTTCTTTATTTTTTATCTTCCCAATAGGTCTCGCCTTCTTTTTCCATTTTTTCCAAACGGGTGTAATAATCTGGAAATTCGTTTAAATGGGCCAAGGCAATTTTGCCGGTTATTAAAGCATCGTCATTGGAAACATTGGTATGCGGATCAACCAAGCCGTGCTCCAGCTCCACATCCATGCCCATCCGGAACTGCTCAACGTCAAACTTGGTCCAGTCAATCCCCAGCTCTTCCCCGATTTTTTTGGCCTCTTCGGCTGTGAAATTTTTTTTAGTAGTCATATTTTTGTGTAACGTGAAACGCATAACGCGTAACGTTAAATTATTTTGTCTTTTTTATTATCGCAATATATTGCGGTCTTTTTGATTTAATAATTTTTTGAATTTTCCAGCCGGTTCCCTCTAAAATTTCTCTCATTTCTTTCTCGGAAGCCAACAAATAATCAAACCAATCGCTTTTATATTTTTTAAATCTAACTCTTATTTTTAATTGGCCGGCCATTCGGCCTCTTTTTTTGTTTAATTTATGATAATCTAAATGGTTTTTATCTTTTGTTTTATGCGGATCGGTTGATTCGGCAATTATCACCGCTTTAGCCGAAGTAATTTGGCTTAGCTTTTTTAACAACACCTTAGCTTTGTTAAAACCGCCAAATAAGCCAAAATTGTTGCCCAGCATTAATATTGTATCGTATATATTCGGCTTTAATTTGTCAATTTCTTCAATCGGGAGCGCTCTTGCCTTTTTTAGCCCTCTTAATCGGCAAACTTTTATAGCTAAAAAAGATCTGTCCGTTCCAGCGACATCAAAACCTTTTTTCTGAAGATACAAAGAATGCCGACCGACTCCGCATCCAATATCTAAAATTCTGCCTTTAGCGTATTTCAGGGCTTTTTTCTCATGTTCTGGCCAATCTTTATATTCTGAAAAATAATTCTTAAACCCGACTGACACCTCAACACAGCCGTCATCTCTTTCAATTATTTCATAGGTCTTTTCGCCTTTATAATAACCTAAAGACGCCAGCCCAAACGCTTCTTTTTTTAGCTTCATATTTTTATTTTTTTATCATTACAAATTCCTTTTCCGCTTCGCTCCGCGGGAATGACAAAAGGAAAACATAATTTGAAAATTAACAATTAACAATCGTCAATCGTCAATTGAAAATTTAAACTTCCATCCCCCGCAACGCCGCCACTCTCTCGCCCACGGGCGGATGCGTCATGAAAGCTTTTTTAAAAAATCCCTTTTTATTGCGGCCGTCGGCTTTGCCTTCAAAAGGCGAGGCAATGTACATGTGGGCCGTGGCCCGGTTGGCCACTTCTAATGGTTCGGGGTCAGCTGAAATTTTTTCTAAAGCCCGGGCCAGACCTTCTGGATAGCGGGTCAGCAAAGCGCCATCGGCGTCAGCTAAAAATTCCCGCTTGCGCGAAATGGCAAACTGCATCAAATAAGCAAACAAAGGCGCTAAAATTGACAATACTATGGCCGCTATCATTATAATCAGCTGAAGCTGTCCGTCTTTTTCGCTTTTTTTACCATGCCGACCCCAGAATGTCCAGCGCCGAAACCAATCAGCTAAAAGGACAATTACCCCAACCAAAACCGTCACAATTGTCGCCAGCAGAATATCCCGATTGCCAATATGAGAAAGTTCGTGGGCAATCACGGCTTCTATCTCGCTTCGTTCTAATTTCTGTAACAGCCCCCAGGTGACAGCCACGACCGCGTGTTCCGGATTCCGGCCAGTGGCAAAAGCGTTTGGCGCCGTGTCATTGATAATATAAATTCTGGGCAAAGGCAATCCGGCGGTAATGCATAAATTTTCCACCAACCGGTAAAGCTCTTTATCGTCTTCAAACTTAACTTCCTTGGCGTCGCTCATGGCTAGGACGATTTTGTCGCTCCACCAATAGCTGACAAACGAGGAAATTACGCTAAAGCCGACGGCAAAATACAAAATCCCCGGGCTCTCCATGGCCGCGCTGAAAACATAACCGGCTAAAATTATAAAAACCAAAAAGCCGGACAAGAGCAGCCAGGTTTTGCGTTTGTTTGAATCTGAATGTGTGTATATAGTGGGCATATTTGTTAGGAATTAGGATAAAGGGTTTAGGGTGTAGCTTTAAATCCTTGTTTCTCTTTTAATCTCTTTATCATCACAAAAAGCATTTTCTGCACTTCAGTTAACAATGACTCTGGATTATTATAATTAATATGACTATATAATTTTTTAGCTATAATAATTTGTGTTTCTAACTCTGCTGCCGAAGCTTCAGCTATATTTAAAAAACGCAAATATTCACCTAAGCTTTTTCTTTTGTATCCCTCGGCAATGTTAGAAGGAATAGAAATAACGGCTCTCCGCGTCTGCGAAGTCAAGCAATATAATTCCTCTCTAGGAAATTGATTAGTAGTTTTATACACTTCTAAAACTAAATCAATTGATTTTTGCCAAACTATTAAATCTTTGTAAGATTCTAATTTCATACTGTTCCCTATATCCTATGCCCTAAGTCCTAAAAGCTAACTTTCACATTTTCCTTCTCCCTCGCATCTTCTACTCCAAAAAATTCCCGTGATTTAAAGCCTAGTATACCGGCCATGATATTGGTCGGGAAAACCTGCAGCTTAGTGTTAAAGTCGCGGACATTGCCGTTATAAAACCGGCGGGAAGCCATAATTTTATTTTCCGTGTCAGATAGTTCTCGTTGTAATTCCAAAAAATTCTCGTTAGCTTTCAAATCTGGATAATTTTCGGATAAAGCAAAAATGCTCTTCAGGGTGCCAGAAAGCGTATTTTCGGCTTCGGCCTGCCTTTTGGCGTTTCCGCTTTTTTGCGCGGACATGGCCTCGGCGCGAGCCTCGGTGACTTTTTCCAAGGTGCCAGCCTCGTGCTTGGCATAGCCCTTGACGGTTTCCACTAAATTTGGAATTAAATCATATCGCCTTTTCAATTGCACGTCAATATCGCTCCAAGCTTCATTAACGCGATTTTTTAAACGAATTAGAGAGTTGTACATGCCAATTATCACCGCAATTAATACGGCAATAACCCCGAGCACAACCCATAATACAGTAGTCATAGATTTTTTTATTCATGAAATGCGCAACTCATATCAGGGAACGCATAACATGAAATAATTAATATTTTAAGCTAATTGTTTAATCTTATTTATAGTCACCAAAATCGCGCCTTTGGCTTGAAATCCTATATGCGCTTTTTTTACTTTATCTAACCATTTCCCTTTTATAAAGTATTCGGCTGTGCCGAAAAATTCATATCCAAAACATTCTTTTTTCCAATCTTTATTCCAAACAGCCAAAGCAACTTTATTATTTTTTATAATATTCTTACAAGTTATTGCCATATAATTATCCCCTATCAACAATTTACCGTCTTCAACAACTTTAACATCCCCAACCGCAATGCAATGCGGACTGCCATCTTCATTAACCGTCGCCAAAGCCAAAGCATTATTCTCAATCAATTCTTTTTGCTTTTTATTAATCTTAATCATAAAAAATATCAATTATCAATTGGTAATCGAAAATCTAAACTCACCTTCTTCCCTCTCGCTTTAACTGCATACCAACCGATTAACAATCCAGCTATCTCCAAAATTTCTTTCTCATTTTTCTTTTCCCCTAATTTCAACTCCCCCATTTTCAATTCTTTCGAAATATCTAATTTTAGTTTATCAATCGGCAATCGAAAATCGGCAATCGAAAATCTCACGACAGTGAGCGGTCCCTTAATATCCCTCAACTCCATAACCACATCCCCAATCTTTGCCAACTTCTCCAGTTTCTCACACTCCTCCTTATTCCTACCTACAACTATCAAAACTTTTTGGCTCCTTTTGGAATCTTTTAGCGCCTTTAGCGTAACCCAAAACACCCTTCCCCATTTCAACAACTCCACATCACTTGGCGTGCACTCCGGCCAATAATCAAGCATCTTCATTAATCTTTCACTAAACTTCTGATCAGTCAGCAGGCATCCCCCGGCCGGATTAGGATATTCTTTTATTTTAAATTTCTTGGCTAATTCCATCTGGCGCTCCCGATTGCGGCCTTTGATATTTAGCAATCTCCCGCGATTGACCAAGCCCTTTTTTTCCGCTTCTGTTTCCGGAAGCAATTTAGCCGACAAAGGCCGCAGAATTTCGCAACCAGCCAATTTTTCCACCTTTTTAAGCGATGGCCTGGTTTGCGAAAACGGCCTCTGCCCCAACACTTCACCTGTGGCGACTATAGCGCCATCTTTATCCGTCGTAGCTTTAGCGAAGACGGACTTCACCATCAGGCCGTGGCAATCAAGGCAAGGGTTTAAATGCTTGCCATAACCGGTAGGCGGATTTTTCACCAAATCAAGCATTTCTTTGGAAATATCAACCACCTTTAATTCAATCCCGATTTGTTCAGCCGCAATTTTAGCTTTGGCGCAACTATAAAAATTACTCTCAAAACAAACGCCTATTACTTCCAGCCCCTGCGCCAGCAATAATTTGGCGGCCAGCATTGAATCCAGGCCGCCGGACATTAGAACTATGACTTTAACTTTTTTCATTTAAAAAATATTCTTAGGAAATTGGGAAACAAGAAAATTTATTTTCTTGTTTCCCGCGGCTATCTTCTCTGGGGACTGAAGTGAAACGGATTGATAGTACTCATATTAATTAAACTCAGTTCAATTCGATCAAAGCAATTACGCTTAATCCATTCGGCCCACCCTGGCTCTCCTTTCTCCCTTAAGCTTTCTGCCAATTGACCAATGTTAATTATCACTTCCGAGCCGCTTATAAAAGCTCTCACTTTTAGCCCGGCGCAAATATTACACAATTCCCAGGGAAACTTCCTATGCCCGTTTATAAAATAAACTCGAGCACCTTCTAAACTGTCTCCGTTTCTAAATCTTACAGTTTTTACTTCCATATGGCCGCCTCCTTTTGTTTAAAAAAACAAAATTTAAACTTCCTAAAAATATTTAATATTTAAAAATTGCTTAAACTATTTTTTCTTAATTTCCAAAATAACCTTTTCACCATTCACATCCGCCTCTTTACCTTCTTGCCCCTTAAACCCTTTTAGGCCCCTTAGCTCCTCTGCCAAGACATCCTTTTTTATATCCTCGCCGTATTTTTCAAACGCCTTTTCTATTTCCTGGCTTTTGGTGCTAAAACAAATTACAATCCTATCCTGAATCGTCAGACCCTGTTTCTTGCGCATCGCGTTAATCAGGCGCACCAGCTCCCGCTTCAGGCCTTCTTGCTTTAATTCAGGGGTCAATTTTGTGTCCAGTTTAATTTCTGTTTCACCTTTCCCTTTCTTGAATCTAATATTCTTCACATTCAACTCGTCTTTTATTAAAACTTCATATTCCTTTCCTAATTCCTGATTCATGATTCCCAATTCATTCAAAGGTTGCCTAACCTTAATTCCAGCCTCATCCCTTTTGGATAGAGCCAATTCTACAATCTTTCTAGCCACTGCCATATCTTCCAAAATCTTTCTGCTGTCTGCTGTCTGCTGTCTGCTTTCTGCTAAAGGCCAACTTTCCAAATGCACGCTCTTGTCCTTATCCTTAAAATCATATCCCATAACTTTTTGCCAAATCTGCTCGGCCATAAACGGCATAAACGGCGCCATGACTTTTGATAATTGCAGCAAAACAAAGCCGGTGGTTTCCAGGGCGGCTTTTTTATCTGCTTGATCATCAGACTTGAAGCGATCCCGGGAGCGGCGTAAATACCAGGTAGACAAATCATCAATAAAGCCGGTAATCGGACGCGAAGCTATGGGTAAATTGTATTTTTCCATATTTTCCGTCACCTCAGAAATCAATTGATTTAAGCGGGATAAAATCCATTTATCCAAAACATTGCCAGTGTCGCTTGGCGTAATTTGGCGCCGTTTGGCATCCTCAGCGAATAACTCGTAGAACTTAAACACATTCCACAAAACTATTATGTTTTTCCGCAGAGAATCCTGGATATCCCTTTCCGCCAGATTCATATCATCGCCCATCATAATCGAGCTATTCATAAAATACATCCTAAGAGCATCGCCGCCGTATTTATCCAGGGTATCTTTTGGATCCGGATAATTGCCGTAGGATTTGCTCATCTTGCGGCCGTCCGTGCCGACCAGCACTCCGCTGACAATCACATTTTTAAAAGCTTTTTTGCCAAACAAAGCATTAGCTAAAACATGCAGATAATAAAACCAGCCTCTTAATTGCCCGGTATATTCTATGATAAAATCAGCCGGCAATTTCGATTTTTCAAATTCTTTTTTCTTTTCAAAGGGATAATGAAACTGGGCAAAGGGCATCGCCCCGGACTCAAACCAGCAGTCCAAAACTTCCGGTATGCGCTTCATTTGCCCGCCGCACTGGCATTTTAATTCTATCTCATCAATAGCTGGCCTATGTAAATCCTTTACTTTTTGCCCGCTTAATTTTTCTATTTCCTTAATTGATCCAGCTACTTTTATTTCTTCACATTTCTGGCACTTCCAAACCGGCATGGGCGAGCCCCAATAGCGGGAGCGGGACAAGCACCAATCCGGAGCCATTTCTAAATTATATTGAAAACGGCCTTCTTTAAAATATTCCGGCACCCAGTTAATCTCTTTATTGCTTTTAAGCATCTTCTGCCTGATTTTTTCAATTTGTAAATACCAGGCCTTTTGGGTTTTATAAATCAAGGCTGTATTGCACCGATAGCAAAATGGATAGGAGTGAGTAAATTTAAATTTAGAAAAAATCTTATTTCTTAAATCCTCCAGGGCTTTTTTATTGGCTTTTTTAAAATAAAATCCGCTCCACTCGCCGGCCGCCTGGGTGTAAATTCCGTTTTCGTCCATCAACTCAACCAAAGGCAGTTTATATTTCTGGCCAAAACCGAAATCGTCCTCGCCAAAATTCGGAGCAATGTGAACTATGCCTGTACCGTCTTCGGTGGAAACAAAATCGCCGGCGTAAATTTTAAAAACGTTTTTGTTTTCTTTAATTTCCTTGCTACCTAAATCAACTAAGGGTTCGTATTCTAAGCCAACCAGATCTTTACCTTTTAAATTTTTAACGATTTTATGCTTCCTTTCGCCTATTATTTCCTTGATTTTATCTTTGGCCAAAATATAATAATTTTTTTCTATTTCCACTATTTCATATTCCAATTTTTCTCCCACCGCCAACGCCAAATTTCCAGGCAAAGTCCAGGGCGTAGTCGTCCAAGCAAGAATATACGTATCTCCCTCTCCTTGCGAAGGGGAGGGCTGGGGTGGGGTCTTTAATTTAAATTTAACCACCACCGACTCATCTTCCACATCCCGATACGAGCCGGCATCCATGGTTATTTCAAATTTGGAAAGAGGCGTGGCACAACGCGGACAGTGAAGCGAGGACCGATAGCCTTCATAAATCAAGCCTTTATCATACAATTCCTTAAAACTCCAAATCACGCTTTCCATGAAATTTAAATCCATGGTTTTGTAAGCGTTCTTCATATCCACCCAGCGGGCAATCCGATTGATATACCATTCCCATTGCTCCGAGCCGACTGTCACATAATCCCGGCAAGCGTCAACAAACTTGCCCACACCTAATTTTTCTATGTCTTTTTTATTTTTTAAGCCCAGCTGCTCTTCCACTTTATTTTCCGCCGGCAAACCATGGCAATCCCAGCCCCAAACCCTTTCCACCCGGTAGCCTTTCATGGTCCAATATCTGGGCACCACATCCTTGGCGATGCTGGGAAGCAAGGTAGCATAGTGAGGCAAACCGGTGATAAACGGCGGGCCGTCATAAAAAACATAGTCCTTGCCCGCCGAAGCCTTGGCGAAGGAGGGGCCCTTGGGCGCTTTTTTCTTTACGGATTTTTCAAAAGTCCTGCTTTTTTCCCAAAAATCCAAAACCTCCTCTTCCATCTTGGAATAAGGATTTTTGTTCTCTGAAATATTGTTTTTTATCATAAATACTATTTAATGCTTATACCTCTATTTTAGCTTAAATTAGGCATAGTGTCAAAAACCGAATT
>Ga0066649_10002015_pt1 | contig 12375 bp, 11 predicted proteins | sample CryGey132114_all_FD_59538 | JGI IMG/M metagenome (GOLD analysis project Ga0066649, IMG submission 59538) | Groundwater microbial communities from aquifer - Crystal Geyser CG22_combo_CG10-13_8/21/14_all | ecosystem: Environmental > Aquatic > Deep subsurface > Groundwater | place: USA: Utah... | reverse complement strand
AACCCCTTTCACGACAATGGCATTAAAATATTTGGTTCTGATGGGTTTAAGATTTCCTCACAATTAGAAGATAAAATTGAAGAATTGGTTTTGGACACAGATATGGACAGTCTCCTTGCTGAAGGGGCGCAGATTGGGCGAACCAAAAGGATTGAAGACGCTGCTGGACGCTATATTGTGGATATTAAGAATGCCTTTCCCTTGCAACACACCCTTGATGGAATGCGCATTGTTTTAGATTGTGCTCACGGAGCTGGTTACAAAGTGGCACCTGCTGTATTTGAGGAACTTGGAGCCGAGGTGATTATACTCGGCAATAAGCCCAATGGTTTTAATGTCAACGACAAGTCTGGTGCTCTTTACCCAGTTCAAATGACCGAGGCAGTGGTTAAGTATCGCGCCGATGTGGGTGTGAGCTTAGATGGCGACGCCGATCGTGTCATCATGGCAGACGAAGAAGGGCGGATTGTCAACGGTGACCACATTCTTGCTATTTCAGCACTTTATTTGAAAGAACAAGACCGACTACCTAAAAACACCATTGTGGCTACCCATATGAGCAACTTTGCTCTTGACGTCCTCATGAATGAAAATGGAATCCAGGTGGTGCGTACCGATGTTGGAGACAAGAATGTGGTCGAGGAGATGCGAAAATATGGTTACACTTTAGGTGGAGAGCAATCGGGCCATATTATTTTTCTTGAGCACTCCACAACTGGAGATGGCTGTGTGGCAGCACTTAATGTTTTAGCTGTGATGAAAGCCACCGGTAAAAAACTCAGTGTTTTAAACGATGTGATGAAGGAAGTTCCTCAAATTTTAATAAATGCCCGAGTCAAAAATAGAATAGATCTGAACCAAATTGAAGGCTATGTTGAGCTTAAAAGTTCTATCGAAAAGAAACTAAAAAAAGAGGGACGCATTTTAGTGCGATACTCGGGAACCGAGAATCTGGTGCGTGTTCTTGTCGAAGGACCTGATAAAAAGAAGATCACAGACTATGCTCAAGAGATGGCATCGTTCCTCGAAAAACAGCTCAATTAAAGGGTTCCATGTTTCACAAAAGACTCACACTTGAGCAAGTGCCCCCTTTTTGCCAAGGTTTGGCTCCATCCCTGAAGGCTAAGACTGCTATCCTACTGACTGGAGCCTTGGGGGCGGGGAAAACTTATTTCGTCAAGGAGCTACTCAAGGCTCTTGGTGGGGAAGAGGCTTTGTCGCCAACCTTTTCACTGATCAACGCTTACCAGTCTTGCCAACCTTACTCCCTTTATCACGTCGACCTTTATCGTTTAGAAAGTTCTGAGGATTTAGAGACTTCTGGTTTTTGGGATCTTTTTGCCGATAAAAACTCTGTTGTTTTAATCGAATGGGCTTCCAAAATTAAAAAGGACGAGCTTCCTTTGGATTGGAAAACTCTCTGTGTGGATATTCATAAGGTTGTAGATGACGAGAATGTGCGTGAATATCGAGTGACCCCGGAGATTTCTTAGGCGATTTTCTTAAATTTGGATTGAAACAAATACTTGCTGCTCAGAGAAACAAGTTTCTGTATTTTACTAAGACTTGCCACTTCATCAAACTCTTCGTTGATTGAAAAAGCGACAATAAAACCCTTGAGTTGATCATCGTCACTGACGGGGTAGATTGTGGCTACATCTGGAACTTTATCCGCTGTCCAATTATGAAAATAACTTTGGTTGATCTCATTTTTTGCAATCTCGCCATGAAAAGGCAAATCAGAGAGTGAGGCAATGCGAAAGATATTAGGCTTGAGTAAATTAACAGGTGTATTCCAGGCGGCTTTTGCCATAGCCCAATTGCCAAAAATATATGTGGGATAATAGTGTCCGTCCTCCTGTGCTTCCACCCACATCAGTTTGCGATAATCTCGCTTGATGTGAAGAAATATGTGACTGAGTACATCTTTTTTTGTTTGGCAGGACTTTAAATCTAAACAGCGATTCATGTCCAATTCGGTGATAAGATTTTCTATAGCGGCATGATTTTCAGGTTTACGGCCGTGGTCTGTGAGAGTGTTTTCTATGGGGCCATCTGGCCTTTTGACACGACTCATGCCCACGTTGGTGTGCTTAAAGAGTTCTTTGTCCTCTTGACTGATAAAAGGGACAGGTGTGTAGTCGTCGTCGTAATCAGGATCTGCGTTGAGTGCAAGATCCACGTCAGAATCTTCGACTTGAGAGTCTTCCTCTTGTGCATCTCCATCTTGGGAGTCCTGCTCTGAAGGCCAAGTCTGCAGAGATGGGGGGGGCTGTGGAGTTTCCATTTGTATTGCCGAGGCTGATTGAGAAGCCTGCTGTGGTTTCGAGGTTTGGGCCTCTCCTTCCAAGGAAATATTTTCGATGGATATGTCGCCAAAATCCATCTCAGGAAAAGGTAAGTTATCCGGTGAAGCGACCTCTTCTTTTGATGGTCTTTGAACGGTTTGTGTTGCGGTGGTCAGATTGTTCATGGGAGTGTTATCAATATGTGTGCTTGTCAACTCAGGCTCATTCATCTGAGAACCTTGAGGGGGCAGTGGGCGTTGACTCATTTCATCCAGGGCTGAGAAGTCCAAGTCATCTATAGATTCAACTGCAGGTGCAGGGTTGTCCGTATTTGAAGTTTTTGCTTCAATCGGTGGCAGCTCTGGAACAACAAAGCCGACCTCGTGGGTTGGGACTGGAATCACTTCTTTTGCGCCGGTTTCATAGCGTACCCAGGCCGTTTTCATGGCCGAGTAAGGAGCGGCAACAAGACAGCACTTTTGTTGATCAAACGACATATGTTCGGGGCTGTGGCAGGCTATAAATAGGGTCTCTTCCCATAAATATATGGGAAAGCAGTGAGCATTCCATTCAAACAACTGGCTAAATTTATCTATGAGGCTAAGATCCAAGGCCATATTGAAGAAATCGGGATTGATTGAGGGGATTTTATAGGTTTCACTCACCCACTGACTGAACTCGAGGTCTGGAATCACTTGGTTTTTTAGACCCCACAGAGCTGCGTCTTCACCTGCGGGCATAAGGGAAAATTCACTTTCTTTTAGACCTAGGGGTTTGAGCCAAGGGGCTGTAACATCACTCATGTTAGTGTTATCGGATTGCTTGGCATTTATTTTAGTAAATACCCGTAAATATTGACCGGAACTGGACTCAGTGCTAGGTTACCGCCGATGACACAAGGCAATATTTATTTGGATTTCAATGCCACCACACCTGTCCATGCTCAGGTCCAAGCGAGGCTTCTTGAGTGGGTCTCTTTTTGGGGAAATCCAAGCTCGATCCATCGCGATGGGCGCCATCCCAAAAAACTTTTACGTGAGTCGAGAAGGACTTTGGCCCAGGCTCTTAATTGTCATCCTTTGGAACTGGTTTTCACCAGTTGCGGAAGTGAGGCGAACAATCTGGCCATCAAAGGTTGCCTGAGTGCTTTGAAAGAAAAGAATTCTCTCCGCAACCGCGTTTTATTGGGGGCCATCGAACATCCAAGCGTCCTTAAGCAAGAAAAGGAGCTCAGGCTACAAGGTTTTGAGGTGATCAAAATTCCTGTGAACCGAGAAGGTCAATACAACTTGGACTTTTTCAAAAAACATCTCGATGACAAAGTTGGATTGGTGTCCGTGATGTTAGCCAACAACGAAGTGGGAGTGATTGCGCCTGTTCATGAGATGGTGCAAATGACCCACCAAGCAGGAGGTTATTTTCATAGCGATTTAGTACAGGCCTTAGGGAAGATGCCTTTTGCGCTCAAGGAGCTGGATGTGGACCTTGCAAGTTTCTCGTCTCACAAAGTATATGCCTTAAAAGGGGCCGGTTTGCTCTATAGCAAAAAGGGAACACCCCTGAATTCTATCCTACAGGGGGGGGCTCAAGAGCGTGGAAGACGAGCGGGGACTGAGAACTTGCTAGCAATTGCGAGTTTTGCTCATATGGTCCAGCACTTTCAAGAGCATCCCCTTGGTTCCTCGTTAGCGAGCTTGCGCGATCATATGGAAAAACAAATCGAAAACAAAGTCAGTGGCGTCCAGTTTTTGTGCCGTAAGCAAGAAAGGCTACCCAATACATCGAGCTTCTTTATATCCGGAGTCAGTGGCGAGAGTCTGTTGATGAACCTCGACATTCGTGGTTTTTCGGTAGGAACAGGTGCTGCCTGTAGCTCTGGAAACCCCGAGCCCAGTCCCGTGTTGTTGGCGATGGGTCTAAGCCATGCGGAGGCCCAGTCTTCATTGCGTGTCAGCCTTGGTGCCAGCACGACTTCTGAGCAAATTGACCTTTTCGTGAACAATCTCTCGGAGGTGGTCACTCACCTCCGTGAATTGGATAAAGTGGAGATGTCCTATGGACAATAATAAATCAAAAGGAAGAGTTCTAGTGGCCATGAGTGGCGGAGTGGATTCTTCCGTTGCCGCGGCTCTTTTGGTGGAGCAGGGTTATGAAGTTATTGGTGTCACCATGCAAGTTTGGGATTACAGCCAATGCAATATCGAAGAGGGCACGGGCACCTGTTGCTCCAGCGAAGATGTGGACGATGCGCGCGACGTAGCCGACAGGCTCAATATTCCCTTTTATGTTCTCAATTGCGAGGACGAGTTTAAGGAAAAGGTCATTGATCCATTTGTAAACTCTTATATGTCCGGTAAAACACCCTTGCCTTGCGTGAACTGCAATACATACTTAAAGTTTGATCACTTGATTAAAAAAATGCACGAACTCTCTTGTGATTACTTGGCCACTGGCCACTACGCGACCTTGCAAAAAAACGACAAGGATCAGTGGGGAATTGTGACCAGCCATGACAGTTGGAAAGATCAAACCTACTTTCTGTTCACTCTTGATCCCGAGCTTATACCGAAGCTTCTCTTTCCAGTGGGCGAGATGACAAAATCTCAAGTGCGCGACTACGCCGAACAAAACAATCTCACAGTGGCGCGCAAAAAAGATTCAGTGGGGATTTGTTTTGTCGACAAGGCGGGGTACGGTGAGTTTATCAAAGACAACTACAATCATTTGACGGCGAAAAAAGGTTTGATGAGACGCTACCCCGATGGCGAAGTGTTGAGAGAGCATCAGGGAATTCATTATTTCACCTATGGGCAGCGCAAGGGCCTTGGCATTTCGGCCGAATGCCCCCTCTATGTTTTGAAAGTAGATCCAGAGACCTATGATGTCTGGGTCGGAGAGGAACAGCATCTTTACTCCGAAGAAATGATCATCGATGACTGTCACTGGCTGGAAGAGATTCAGGGCGGTGAAGATTATCAGGTCAAGATTCGTTACTCGCACCAAGGGGCTATGGCCCAAATTGAGCGACTGGATAATGGTCAACTCAAAGTTCGTTTTGCTCAAAAACAAAGGGCGGTGACCCCTGGCCAAGCCGCAGTCTTTTACAAAGAAAATCGACTACTTGGTGGGGGCTGGATTCGATGAGCTCCTTTGTTGTCAAAACCTTTGGTTGCAAGGTGAACACCTATGACTCGGGTCTTTTGCAAAAACATTTGCAAGGGGCTGGCTTTGCACACGATTCAAAAGAGCCCGAAGTTTTTGTCTTAAATTCCTGTGCGGTCACGGCAGAAGCCACCAAAGAGGTGCTGCGCCAAGCTCGACGATTGAAAAAAGACAATCCCAGCGCCACCGTAGTTTTAACTGGCTGTGCGGCTCAGGTGGACGGTGCTTTAGTTGATTGCAATGCGGCTGTGGATCTTGTGATTGCCAATTCTCACAAACAAGATCTTGGTGAGTTATTAAAAAAACATTTACAAGGTCAAGGTGACAGCAGAGTTTACCGTTCTAATATTTTTCGCAACGAAAATTTAGGTGAAGGTGGGGGCGAGGAAGCCTCTCACACCCGATCTTATTTAAAAATCCAGGATGGCTGTAATAGTTTTTGCAGTTTTTGCGTGATTCCCTTCGCTAGGGGTAAGAGTCGCAGTTTACCAGTGCCCATGCTCTTAGAAAAGATTCGCGATTTACATAGTCGTTCCGTTCATGAAGTGGTTCTTACAGGGGTTCATATAGGCGATTACTGCGACGAGCAGACTTATGGTGGTCCCTTTCAATTGGACGATCTTGTCGAGCAAGTTCTACTCAACACCAAGATCGAAAGAATTCGTCTGACCAGCCTTGAGCCCTTGGAACTCTCAGATAAACTGATGCGGCTTTATCAAAATCCGCGCATGTGTCCTCATTTTCATATGAGCTTGCAATCTCTTTCAACGTCTGTTCTCAAGGGCATGCGTCGCAATTATTCGGCCGAACAAGTGGGGGAGGCTCTCCTGCGTATCGCTCAAGAGCTGCCCCATGCTTTTGTCGGTTTGGATGTTATTACCGGCTTTCCTGGTGAGTCCGATGAGTTGTTTTTGGAAACCTACGAGAACCTTAAAAAATGGCCGTGGAGTCGCATTCATGTTTTTCCCTACAGTGAGCGCTCGGGCACGCGCGCCGAACAGATGACAGCGACCGTGCCTTGGAACGTTCGCAAACATCGAGCTAAAATTTTACGCGATCTCAGTCGTGAACGTTTCGAAATGAAGGCGGCCGAACAACTCGGTAAGAAAAAACAAATCCTGATTTTAAAGGAAAAAGAATCTGTGACTCAGGGACTGAGTGAAGACTATTGGAATATTGTGGTTGAAAACAACCAGGCTTTCCAGCCGGGCGAGTTGCATTCGGTACGAGTCAAAGGTTACGAGCGCGGTGGCCATCAACGTATGACCGGTCACTTGATTGGAGAGCCTCTGTGAATTTAGATCAGTTTCAAGAAAATCTGGGTTATCAGTTTCAAAATTTGGCTTTGCTCATACAGGCCCTTTGTCATAAGAGTTACCACAAAGAAAATCCAGAGCAGCCTCATAACGAGAAATTAGAATTTTTGGGCGATGCTATTTTAGATGTGGTTCTAAGTGACTTGCTCATGGAAAAATTTTCCGACGATACAGAAGGCAGTCTTTCGCGAAAACGTGCCAGTATCGTCAACGAAGAACGCCTGTGCCAGATTGGTCAGGAACTAGGTATTCCCAACGTCCTTCTTATTGGTGAAAGGGAGTCGAAAAACAATCTGGATAAAAATCCTAGGATTGTAGCCTCGGCTCTTGAAGCCATCATCGGTGCTGTTTACAAAGATCAAGGTTTTACCACAGTCTACACCTGTGTAGCGCATGTGTTTACGCCTTTGTTACAAGGCGCTTTTGAAGAGCATGATTTCGAGAGTGACTATAAAACTCGTTTTCAAGAATGGGCTCAAGAAGAGCGTAAGAAAACACCTCGTTATGAACTGATTGATCAGAAGGGGCCCGACCATGCTCGCTGTTTTACTGTAGAAGTCTTTGTGGGAGATGAGTCTTGGGGGCTTGCTGAAGGAGCCAGTAAAAAATCGGCAGCTCAAAATGCGGCACGTGCCGCTCTAGAAAGGATAGAGAAATGATCCATTGCGGATTTGTTGGTTTGATTGGTTTGCCAAATGCTGGAAAAAGCAGCCTCTTGAACGAGATTGTTAAAGAAAAAGTAAGTATCATTTCGAGCAAGCCACAGACGACTCGGCAATCTTTTTCTGGTCTGTGGAGCGAAGACAATTTTCAACTCGTCTTTTTTGACTCTCCTGGCTTTGTGAACAAACGACCTGGGTTGTTTGATTTTTTAGCAGCCGAGTTTGATCGGGTTATTGAAAAAAGTGATGTCCTTGTTTTCTTAATTAGTCATGAGCAAAAGAAAAGCTCGGACTTTGACTTGGCACTCTCCAAAGTTAGGGGAACAAAAAAGCCAGTGCATTACCTCTTCTCGAAAATTGATATACAGCCAACACCTTTTGTTGTTTCTATAAAAGAACAACTTGGCCAAGACAATGTTGTCTTCCAAGAGACTAGTTTAAAGTCGACGGGGCTGATGGAACAATTCAAAGACTATTTAAGAGCTCTTGCTCTCACTTTACCTCAAGAGCCTCACGCCCTTTATGATCCCGAAATGATTTCTTTAGATAACACTCGCGACATTGTTTCTGAATATATACGCGAAGAGTGTTTTGAACGTCTGGATAAAGAGATCCCCTTTGGTTTGGCTGTTATTATTGAATCTTTTAAAGTGGAAAATGGACTCACTCATATTCAGGCTCGAATCATTGTAGAAAAAGAAAATCACAAAGCGATTGTCATCGGAAAGGGTGGGCAGCAGTTGCGTGATATTGGTAAGGGAGCTCGGGCCAAGATAGAAGAGCTTTTGGGGGAGAAAATATTTTTAGGTCTTCATGTTGTACATAAAAAGAACTGGCTTAAGAACAAAGCGATTATGAAGGAACTGGGTTATAGCCATGACAAACGTTAAACCCATAATAGCCATTATCGGACGGCCAAACGTGGGCAAGTCCAGCTTGTTTAACTACTTAGTCGAATCCAGACGCTCGCTAGTTAAAAATCAACCAGGTGTCACAAGAGATATCATTTTTGAAGAAGCTGAATTATGGGGCAAGAGTTTTGAGCTTGTCGACACGGGGGGCCTGACTGAGGCGACTGATGTTATCTCACAGGGTATTCGCGAGCATGTGATCGATTTTCTCCGGACTGTGGATTACTTAATTGTCGTTATGGATTCGAAAAGTGGTATTTGCCCTGAGGATCGTGAAATCATACGCATTGCCAAAGAGTCTGGAAAGGAATTTTTATTAGTCATAAATAAAGTCGACAGCAGTCAAAATCTAGATATCGCCGGTGCCGAGTTTTATGAGTTTGGTTTGCCATTAGTAACGGTATCGGTTGAAGCCCGATACGGTATGGACAGACTTCTTGAGTGGATAGACGGCAAATTAACAACTCTAGATCGTGTGACCAAATCGGGCTTTGTTTTTTCGATCGTAGGCAAACCCAATGTCGGCAAAAGTTCGTTAACTAATCAACTCTTGGGCAGTCAAAAAATGTTAGTTTCCTCTCAGGCTGGAACTACTGTCGACTCGGTGGATTTTTCTTTTGAATACAATGAAAACGAATACCGTTTGATCGACACTGCGGGACTACGGCGGCATGCCAAACGCACTGAAGGGGTTGAAATTCTTTCCGCAATAAAGACCAGTCAATCCATTCGGAAATCTGATCTAGTCTTACTCATGATCGATGGTCTCGAGGGGCCAAGTGAGCAAGACGCCAAAATCCTAGAAGAAATCACAGAGGCTCACAAGGCGGTTCTCCTGGTGGTGAACAAGTTGGATATAGGCGAAGAGCGTGAGGAGTTCCGTAGCTCATTACGAGAGCAAATCGCCTCACAATTTCATTTCTACCAAGATATTCCAATCACATTTATCAGCGCAAAAACCGGCAAAGGACTAAAGGGACTGTTTGAGAAAATTGAAGATATTCGCAGTAAATTAGGATTTCGCATTTCAACTCACGATCTGAATGATTTTTTTATGAACGTCATTCGTCAAGCACCAGCCCCGGTCTTTGGCAATAAAAATGTAAAGTTTTACTACCTGACGCAAACCAAGCAGGTCCCTCCAAGTTTTATTGCCTTTGCCAATCATCCAGATGGTGTGGATAAATCCTATCGTCGTTTTTTAATCAAACGCATTAAAGAACGCTGGGGGCTTGAGGGGATTCCAATACGTATCTTTGTAATGAAAAGTATGGGGTAAACTTCTTGAAAAGCCTACCATTTTTAATTTCCGTTTTTGCTTTCACTTTGATCTTTCACTTGATTCGTTTTCCACATTTAATTCTTGAGAACGGAGGCGGGGCATTTTTGATCCTCTTTTTCTTGGTCATCAACCTTGTCGGCTTGCCACTGCTTATTGCAGAGAACGCACTAGATAGAAAATTGTCATCCATTTCATTGATAAAATGGGTTCAACTCTTTCCTGGCCCGTTTTCTCCGGCCGTAAATAAATTTTTGTGGGCACTTTGGTGGGGGGTAAGGCTATTCATCCTAATTTGTCTTTTGTGGTTTTTTCTTTATTTAAGTGGTGTGTCCCTTTTGTATATGTTTTTCTTCTCGGGTTCCATTTTAGGTTTCAGATACAACGTTACGGATATCCCTCCTTTTCCGAATATGGAAATGGGTCTGTGGGGTTCGGTTCTTTGGGTAGCCTTCATCTTTTTTGTCTTTGGTTTTGCACGAAAAGGCTTTTGTATTTGGGTTCAAAAGTGGATGCTTCCCTTTAGTTTTTCTATTTTTTTCTTGATCTTTATGAAGATCATTTTGTCAGTCAATGATTATGATGGTTTGAAAATTTTATTTTATCCTGACTTTTTAGCCCTAAATTTAGAGTCTTTGCAGTTGGCAATTGGTCACGCCCTGATCTGCTTATTTGTTGGTCTAGGTTTATATCAGAACTCCTTTCAGAAAAGCGAAGTCAAAGATCCCATAGAATTATTCATTCGCGTTGTTGTCCTCAATCTTTTTTTAGCGGTCTTGGTCGGTGTTGTGGCGTTGCCAATGATCGAGCAGGCCAGTGAAGTTCCGGTTGGCTCTCGTTGGCTTTTTGAGGTTTTGCCACGCTGGCTTTCCTATGGTGAATTTAGCAATTATTATTGTTTGTTGTACTTTTTTGGTTTGTTACTGATAAGTTTTTATATAAGCCTTAGTTTAATTCAGTTAGTTACTTACAATTTCCAAAGAGTCTACTCCTTGACGTCCTCAAAACGAATTTTTATTCAGCTTTTATCTACTTGCATCAGTGGAGGACTCATTTTTTCTTTGCAAAAGAGACTCTTTGGCTGGACTGGGCAGGGGCTTTTTGTACAGATAGATAGCCTACTTGTGGACTGGATGATGCCCTTACTGTCCTTGCTTGTTCTATGGTTTGTTTGGAATTACGTTAGTCGTCAAGAGCAAAGAGACGTTTTCAATCAACAGCAAGTTTTCTTTCATAATCACATTTTTTTTGAGTTTTGGCGTAAAACTAGCTTTTACGTTATCCCGGCACTGATCCTTTTGGCTCTCTTTTTTGGTTTTTGGGCCCAATAAGCTTTGTCCTAAAACGCATTTTAGCCTCATAAAATTTTGATTTTAAGGCGAAAGCTGGTTGACAGATCTGACAGATTTCTGTCAGAACGGGTCTAGTTATAGGCCCATTCTTAGACCTGAGCAGACTTGTTTTTGACATACTTTTCACTCCTGTTAGTCTTGTTCTCATGGGTCAAGCTCGCTTTCAAATTTTATCAAGTAATCATGAACTTTTCCGCTACCAAAGGGAAACGGCTGAACGGGTTGATGTAGAACTTCCCATGGATTATCTTCAACGAGCTCGAGTTATTGGTCTTGTGGACAATCACAGCCATGAAATTTTAGGTGGTTTTACTTTTGCCTATCAGGGTCCTTTGCGTTGTCTGTCACAAATCCCAGATGAAGAACAACTACAGAACAGTTTGATACAGAAATATAAAGAAAGCTGTTTTGAGATAAATGGTCTTTGGTTGGATCACTCAAGGGCTCCAAATGGTAGTTCGTTTCAACTTTATCTACGCTGTATGGAAGAAGCAATTCGATTATCTTTTAAAGGGAAACCAAAATACGTCTACGCCTATTCGGCAGACAACGAGAAGCTACGCCGCTTTTACCGCAACTTCAATTCTAAGAAAGTCTATGAAGGACCTATTCAGATGATGCCTGGCATGCGTAAGTTAGAAAATGAAGTTGTCGAAATGGGTTGTATGAAAAGGCTTCCGATTACGGTTTTGCGCAATCCTGGTTTTTTACTCACTCGAGGTTTTTCTTCCAGCCGCCGTCGACTTTCTTGGATTTAATTTTCCTTAAGGATTTCTGTAATGTCAGTTTCTCTCTCTAATCTTATGAGTAAGTATCCAAGTCTCAGTTTGGCCGATTACACTCATAATAATGAGATTCTTAATTTCATTGCAAAAATTCCTATGCTGACTGAGATGGGCGGGTTAAGTTTTGATCGTAACCCTGATTTCTTTGCTCTCACCCGTGCTCAAGGCGAGAAGGCCTTTACATTTTTATTCCGAAATTCCGATCAAAGTCTTGCAGGCATTGGTTGTATTTCACTTATCCCAATGCAGGTTAATGGGGAAAGTAGCTATTTAGGCTACACGAGTGATTTGCGCTTATCACCTCAGATCGAGCAAGCCGTGCGCATGGATTTTTATCGTTATTACGAAGAGCTGATTCACAACTTTCAAAACTTATCTGAGTTTAATTATTGTCAGCATATTTTTGCAACAATTTTTGATGGCAATAGGGCGGCAAGAAAAGCTTTGGTCGAAAAGAAAAACAATTCTCAATCTCAGCTTGTTCATCGTCCCTTCTTTGCTTATGACAATATCAATGTAATGGGAAGGATTTCGGGGCTTTCTAAATTAGGAAAAAACTATAAAGTCGTAAAAGCAAAATCGACTGACGAAGAACAGATTGTTTCGTTTCTCACTCACTC
>Ga0066649_10002000_pt1 | contig 12430 bp, 11 predicted proteins | sample CryGey132114_all_FD_59538 | JGI IMG/M metagenome (GOLD analysis project Ga0066649, IMG submission 59538) | Groundwater microbial communities from aquifer - Crystal Geyser CG22_combo_CG10-13_8/21/14_all | ecosystem: Environmental > Aquatic > Deep subsurface > Groundwater | place: USA: Utah... | reverse complement strand
CACTAGTCTACAGCAGAAAGCGCTGACGACAGGACAGGAGACAAAAGCAGAGATTTCGACGCACGCTAGCTTTGTCGAAGTCGCAGGCAGCGATGCGCAGGACGGAGATGTCGAGAACTTGACAATCTTGTTGAGATTATCAGCTGGATCGGATCCGATATCATTCGATGAGACACTTATGACAATATCATTGAATGATGATACCGGTAACTTAAGGTATGAAACTGGTGGATTCGACACAAATAATTTCACTGTGACTTATCATGTCAATGGAACTGAACATCGAACAGGATTCCTCGTGAGAGGAGACTTGGTGCAACTCAATCTGCAACCACCTCGAGACCTTGTGTCTGATGAAAGTGTAAGGATCACATTCATCCCGAAGATAGGCACACAGTCTGTCGTCGAGTTCAGGACCCCATCAGTCATGAGCAGACAGAACGTCATACTTTTCCCCTGATTTAGGGGATTTTTTATTTCTTGATTTCTTTTTCCATTTAAAAAAATAGATCACAAGAGCTATCTCAAACCGATGACTTCTCAAGAAAATAGTAAAAAACAGAAATTAAAATTCACTCGATCTTCTTCAGAGTGATCTTGAAATGGAGCTTTTTGCCTGCGAGTGGATGATTAGCGTCAAGCTTCACTGTATCATCACCGACTTCAAGCACTTTCACAGGCAATGCATGCCCTTCAGGAGTCTTCATGAGAAGCACAAGCCCTGCTTTCAATTCGATATCAGATTTCTCGAACATCTTCTTAGGGACATCCTGGACCGCTGCTGGGTTAGGCATACCATATGCTTTCTCAGGTTCGATATCGAATTCCTTAGTCTCTCCCTCTTTCATCCCGACAAGCGCTTCTTCAAAGCCAGGGATGACTTGATGCTTTCCAACTTCAACTTTCAATGGCTCAAACGGCCTCTGATCTGTCGGAAGACCTACTTTCTCAGCTTCTTCTTTTATAGAAGTATCAAATAAAGACCCATCTTCGAGAGTACCCACATAATCGATCATGACGGTCGACCCCTCTTTCACTGCATCTGCCATTTTATCATCCTCCTGACTCAATGCTTCAAGCAGATTCAGCATGAAAATACCCGAAACATAAGCATCTGATTATTTTTTAGTTATCTAATACTATATAAATTTATTCACCCCTCAAAAGTTATTTAAACTGCTTCTACCATTGGATGATATGGTGAATCCAATGCAAAAAGAGGTACTTGTCAGAGAGAAGGCTTACCCAAAAGTCAACAAAAAAATACCTGGCCCAAATGCCGTGAGATGGTTTGATTATCATTTCAAGCATTCCTCGCACACCACATATGTGTCACACTTCATATGGGATAAATCAAGGCCGGCAATAGGACCTTTCTGCACAGATGTCGATGGTAACATGATACTTGATTTTGTCTCTCATGTCGCCTCAAATGCCCTTGGATACAATAACCCAGAGCTCCTCGCACTCAACAGATTGTTCACGGCGTTGCCTGACCGCCATGCAGGATGCGATTTCATAATGGGTTATGGCCCAGATCCAGAACACAGTGAGATCCCGACACCGTCGCATCTGCACCACAAGATGATTGAGATCACATCAAAATTCGGTTTTAGCAAAGGATTCTTCACAAACAGCGGTGCTGAGGCTGTCGAGAACGCGATCAAGATATGTTATGATTCAAGACGGAACAGAGGTATCGGCATCTGCTTTGATGGCGCTTTCCACGGAAGGACGCTTGGCGCTCTCTCGTTGAACAGGAGCAAGACAGTGCAGAGGAAATGGTATCCATCCATCCCGACAGTGTCCTTGCCATACTGCGCATGCAAGGGAAAATGTACATGCGGTTGGATGAAGAAGACGACACGCGGTGATGTGACTGGTCGTCTGACCCAGATGCTTGACAAGCAGATCGGAGTCCTTGATCCAGATGAAGTAGCATACATCATAATCGAACCCATGCAGGGAGAAGGCGGATACAATGTCGCGAACAAAGAATTCATGAAAGAGGTCTATAAGATAGCAAACGCGAATGGGATACCTGTGATCGCTGATGAGATCCAAGCAGGACTTGGCCGGACAGGAAAGATGTGGGCGATTGAGCATTATGGGCTAAAGCCTGATGTGATCACTGCCGCAAAAGCGCTCCAGGTCGGTGCGACAGTCGGCAAGAAAGAGATGTTCCCTGATGAGGATGGAAGAATATCGAGCACATGGGGAGAAGGTAATGCGCATGCGGCTGCGATCGGGTATAAGACTGTTGAGATTATACAAAGACAAAAACTCATCGAGAACGCTGATAAGATGGGAAAATATCTACGGAAGAGACTCACTGAGCTTATGGATAAGAAAAGCCACATAATCGATGTGCGAGGGCTTGGTCTCATGGACGCTATAGAATTCGAGACAAAGAAACAGCGGGATGATGTGCTCGCTAAGGCGATGCAGAAAGGACTGATCCTTCTTGGATGCGGATACAAGACACTGCGGTTACTTCCACCGATGGATGTGAGGAGACGAGAGATAGATATCTGTATCGACATATTAAGCCATGTCATGAAAAAGACATAGGAGGACAAGAGATGACAGAAGAGATATCAGAGGAACTATTGAAGATACTTGTATGCCCTGTATGCAAAGCTAAACTGGATTATGACAAGAGGAAGAACACATTGACCTGCACAAGATGCAAGGAGATATATCCAATAAAAGAAGGGATACCGATACTTCTACCACCTAGCCTTAAAGAAGAATGATAAAATAAAAATGGTTATCATCTCTTTCTGATGACATCTTTATATTCAGGGAATAATCCAGCAAAATGCCTTATCCCGGATTCCAGAGGGACATAGACATATTTCCTTCTTGTGTCGCATCGTTTGAGCCCCGCAGGATATTCGAGAGTCATACTGACTGCGGCACCATTCCTGTACATATATGATTCGAATGTGCCCTTCTCCCGGGCATCTGTCTGGATGACACCCTGTGATCTCAATGTTCCGCCAAGATTATTTCCCCTACCAGAATAAATCTTCATGCTTTTTTGCTTTAGATCCTTGACAATCATCTCAGGTATCTGTGGCAACTCGACTTTTTTTCTGCCGCGTTTATATGTCTGTTCCTGGACATAGAAACAGACTCCTTTGAATCGTTCTCCATGCACATCGACGAAGAAATCGACAGGTCTGTCACCAACAATTCTCTCGACCATCCGAAGAACAGGATCATCCTGATGTTTCTTGCCAAATTGCCTTCCGATATCACCGTCGACATTCCGTTGTCCCTGCTCTATCGCCTGCAGATTGACCATAGGGATTATTGTATAATTCGCCATGCTCATTAATTCCTGATTATCGCTATTGCGTTCAAGGAACTCGAGCACGCCAGTGATGCCATCAGGTTCATCACCATGTACTCCAGCGGCGATTGTGATGTACGGCTTCTCTGGATCAAATTTCTTGCTTTCGAAAATATACATGTTATGTTTATGTTCTTCAGATTCATCTGAAGTCGGAAGTGATACCTCTCCAACGTTCAGATTGAGATATCTATGTTTCCTGCCGATATTTGCGATCCTTCGTTCCAGAGAGCTAATTTTAGTCTTTGTCATTATATTTCACCGCGCGCGCATAGAATAATCGTTTTTTTCTTTATATATTTTTGCCAGTAATGGTAGCTACTCACGAGTGGTGTGACGTCACTGTAGAGGGAATAACCAATACAAATTATTCTTTGACCACAACACAAGATAAAGAACTAAAATGAACTTTTATTTTTTCTATTGCATCATCCAATTCAGATTCTTTGATATGACAACCAGAAGCACGCGGATGTCCGCCACCGCCAAAGGATCTGGCGATCGTGTCGACACGATAAAGATCCAATTCATCATCACCAATCACAGGGTCGGTCCCGAACCCGATCTTCAGCAAACCTTTCTCTTTTGGCGCGATAGTGACTGAGACTTTGCATCTGCTCCTCTTGTAGATGCGAAACATAAGGCCGCGATTGACAATCTCATCATCTTTCCCGACCACGATAGTCAATGTATCTGTTTTGATATTAGATGCGAATTCTTCGACTTTCGCGTTCTTCTTTATGATCTCTTTTATCTTCGGATCATATTCCGGCAACAGCGAATGCACATCTTTTTCCATCAGCTTGTTGAACAGCTCTATGAATTCCAGCGGACCATCGTTCGAAGACCGAACAAGGTAATCATATTGCCATGCCTCATCACCAGATTTGAATCCGCCATAGGACACTGGCGCGTCAGTCTTGTATCCTGCAGTGTCGCAGCGATCGATGATTGCAGCCCTCTTTTCATCGACAGTCTTATTGAAAAGTATCTTCGCAAGCTTCACCACCATAGAGAATGCCGAAGGGGCTTTTGGATCATAATAGCAATGAGCAATCTTTCCATGCAGGACATATTCTTCGACCTGCTCTTTTGAGCTCAGATGATGGTCGCAATAATATTTTATGCTTCGGCCTATCGGCGGAATATCTATCACTGCCAGAGCATCTGTCTTTTTGAGGATACCACTTACGACCTCATCCTTTAGGACCATGTGATCGATTGGTATGACTTGAATGTCCGATAGATCCAGGACTTTGCATAACTCAACTGCGCTGAACATACCATCAGGATCACCTATATGGGTGAAGATTATCTTCTTTCCTATGCTTTTCTCAAGTAGGTCCAATATTTCATTTTTCATTGTGATACCTTTAAATCCCGATTATTCAAGGCTTATAAAAAGTTTAGCATAGAAATCTTTATAAGTAGCTTAAAATCTCTATAACCGCTAAAAGAGGGGACGTATAAATAGCAAAATAAAATAGTGAGGTAGATATATATGAGCAACCAGATGCAACCGATTTTTATTCTGCCAGAAGGCACACAGAGAACCCAAGGAAGAAACGCACAAAGGACAAATATCATGGCAGCGAAGCTTGTCGCTGAGACTGTCAGGACGACTCTTGGACCAAAGGGTATGGACAAGATGATTGTCGATTCCTTAGGAGACGTCACAGTCACAAATGATGGGGTCACTATCCTAGAAGAGATGCAGATCGAGCATCCTTCAGCCAAGATGATCGTCGAAGTCGCAAAGACACAGGAAAATGAAGTCGGCGATGGGACCACCACGGCTGTTGTCGTCGCTGGAGAGCTTCTCAAAAACGCTGAACGGCTTCTTGAACAGAACATACATTCAACTGTTATCGCGAAAGGCTATAGAATGGCTGCTGACAGATCGCAGGAGATATTAAGGAGCATCGGCGAGAAGGTCACAGAGAAAGATGACAAGCTATTAAAACAGGTCGCTATGACTGCCATGACAGGAAAAGGCGCAGAGTCAAGCAAAGAGCTTCTTGCGACCCTTGTGATCAAAGCAGTGAAGAGAATAGTGGAAAAAGAGGAGAAAGGTCTCTATATCGATATAAACAATGTCAAGGTCGAGGCTAAAGTCGGCTCTGGTGTAGAAGATTCTGAGATGATAGAAGGTGTTGTGCTTGACAAAGAGAAAGTCCACGCAGCAATGCCGCGTGTCGTCAAAGGCGCAAAAGTAGCGATCATCGATTCTGCGATGGAAGTCAAAGGCACTGAAGCAGACACAAAGATAAGCGTCAGCGATCCTCAGCAATTCCAAGCATTCATCGACCAGGAAGAGAAGATGCTTAGAGATATGGTCGATAAGGTGACATCAACTGGCGCGACTGTCGTCTTCTGCCAGAAAGGCATCGATGACATGGCACAGCATTTCCTTGCGAAAAGAGGAGTATTCGCAGTCAGACGTGTCAAGAAAAGCGATGTCGAGAATCTCTCAAGAGCCACCGGCGCAAACATAATCACGAATCTCCATGATCTGACTTCAAAAGATCTTGGCTTCGCAGGCACTGTCGAGGAAGTGAAGGTCGGCGATGAGAATATGGTCTTTGTAAGAGAATGCAAGAACCCAAAAGCAGTCACTCTGCTTCTTAGAGGAGGGACATCGCATGTCGTCGATGAGATCAAGCGGGCTGTCACTGATGCGATCGGAGATGTCGCTTCTGCGCTGAAGAGCGGATCGATCGTCGCTGGCGCTGGAGCGCCTGAGATGGAAGTCGCAAGGCAGCTCAAGAAATTTGCAGATACTCTATCGGGAAGAGAGCAGCTTGCTGTGCTCGCTTTCGCTGAAGCGATCGAAGTCATCCCAAGGACACTTGCGGAGAACGCAGGCCTTGATCCGATCGACGTGCTGACCGAGCTTAGGGCAGCGCATGACCAGAAGAATAAATGGGCTGGCATAAATGTTTTCACTGGAAAAGTCATGGACGCATGGAAAGCTGGCGTCCTTGAACCGCTCAAGATCAAGACACAGGCCATCAAATCCGCGTCAGAAGTCGCAGTCATGATTCTTCGGATCGACGATGTCATCGCTGGTTCATCCCATGGCGGCGGTGGCCCTGACATGATGCCACCTGGCGGCATGGGCGGTATGCCTGGCATGATGTGATTTTTCTTTTTATTATATATTTTTTTGAATCTTTCTTGATCTACAATTCTGATGTACCCAGACAATACAATAAAGGGGATAAAAAACTACAAAAAAGGGGAAACATTTATATATAAACCGAGATTTAATACACTTTAGTGGTTTATAATGTTGGAAGAACTATTTCCAGAAATCAAGTTGACAACTGAAGAAAGAGAAAGATGGATCAAATTCCATCACGAAGCCTATAAAGAAGACATTGAGATCTCTGAGAAATTATTGTTGGATTCTCCAAGATGGTCGGTCATAAGCGCGTATTATGCCATGCATGACATCAGTAAATTATATCTTGGAAAGATACATAATCTCAAAATAAGTGGAGACAAAGTGCATGCGAAGACCTTGTTTTTTATCTCAAAATATGTCAAATTGAACAGCAAAAAAATCATCCCCCTCTTAGAAGAAGCCAAAAAAGAATATGATGCTATCGCTTCATCCAACATATGGATCATCTCAAGATTGCTATCAAAAGGCAGAGATGAAAGAACCAAGACACAATATTATAATGCCGCAAAAACAGATAGATCAAAGATCGAACATCTGCAGACTGCGCAATATTTCATAGACAATTTCATGAAACCATACATGAAGATCCTGGAAGGGATGCTCTGATGCTGCTTGATATCTGTCTCGGAAGTAAATCTATCTGGAGGGTGCTTTTGTTATTTGGAGAATCACCTGGAGCAGGATTCACACGACAAGATATAAGGAACCATACTAAACTTGGAAACAAGGCGCTTACTTTTGCATTGAATAGACTGACCACATTCGGGATACTTTCAAAAAGCAAAGAGAGGTTATCTTTAACAGTGTATAAATTCAACAAAGATAATCAATATAACGAAGAGATATTGAATCTCCTAAAAAAAGAGAGGATTGACCTTGAACAATTACCATATGGATTCAGTATAATCGCAAGAGAATTCTCAAGAGAGATCACGGATTCAATCGATATCAATGGGATCTATCTCTTTGGAAGTGTAGCAAAGGGGACATATAGGACAGATTCTGACATGGATTTCGCTGTCGTAGTTGAAAAAAAGAATCCAAAGGATGATTTGATGCTTGATGAGATCGTAGAGAAGACAAGCAACAGATTTAGGAAAAAAGTGCAATGTTTCATATTGACACAAGAACAGATATCAAAAAAACAGACTGATCTTGTAGTGGAGATACTAAAGCACGGAATCAAACTAATCTAAAGGCTGGATGTCTTCTGGATTCTTTATCCAGACCCACCCCATCACCCGTTTTCTAAGGTTCTGTCTTTGAACATTGTCCACTGGACATGCCTGGCTAGCGTTTAAAAGCAAAAGCCCGCTATTAGGTGTCATCGAGGTGATCAAAGTCATAGATTCGATAAAACAATTAGCAGGCATCGGTGACAAAGGCGCGATGCGTATCATAGAACATTTCGGCTCTGAGCAACTTGCTATAGACGCGATGAATGATTTCCAGATCGGAGATATCATCAAGCTCCCGATCTCGCAGCAAGCACGTGTGGATATAATAAGAGACATACACAGGAGAAAATATGGATATTCACATTCGACTATCCTAAAGACCGCTGAAGCAAAGGAATATTATACTAAGATCATGTCAATCTTTCGGCAATATGCTTCTACAGATTATGCGAGATATGCTATATCTGTTTTCTGCCCAGTAAAAGATCAAAAGGAAGTGCTCCGAAGACAGAAGATCGTGGAAGATTCTTTGGAACTTATCGATTCTCTTCCTATCGCATCCATAAAGAAGATAAAAGACGCGATAAAGACGATCGAGTCTGACCTGGGATCATCAGGCATACGTGGAAATCAGGTCTGCATAGGCACTGAAGATGAAGAGATATATGCAAGACTGAAGAAAACAGTACCTAGTTCTGTGATTGTGCAATTCATCCAGACAGAGTCTGATGTGGCGAGATTGTCAGAATATGATTCTCCAAGATATCTTGATTCAGAAGATTCTAAGTTCGCCATGTATGCGGATCAGATCGAGAGACTTGAATATCTGCCAAAAGACACATCGATAGAACGGGCATGTCCAGAGATTGTTTTGGATTTCGTAGTCAAGAACAAGGGACGTATAAAGGCTGCTGTGCAGGTCGATGAGATATTATGTGAAAGATCGATCTTCACAAAAGATATCGCAGACGCGATCAGGTCACTTGCGAAAAGATCAGAGATGCTGACTGAGAATGGCATCGATCCAAAGACAGATGAAAAATTCAGATCGTTGCATGATGCGATCAGGAATCTAAATGATAGATCATTGAAAGAACTTGCAGATATCCATTCGCAGATAAAAGATGTGGTCGCAAACACATCAATGGCAGGTGATGAATTATACGCAGCACTATCATCAGGAGAGCCGAAGATACCAGAACGAGTGCTGCAAGAGACGATTAATATAATAAAAAAACATGAGACGGAACTCGCAAAAGAATTCGGCATGGCTGAGAATGATTTCGCAGGATTATTCACGCGTGATGGCATCTCGCCGAAAGTATCTGCTGAAAAAAAAGATATACTATTCACAAGATGGCGCGATGAGATGAACACCATCAGATACAGGCTCGAGAGGACTATCGCAGAAGATATCGATAATCCCATCGGCCTTTGCGAGCAGATGTTCTCGGCTTTGCTTGAGCTTGATGTGACGCTGACGATAGGAAGCTTCACGAAAATGCTTGGATTGAAAAAGCCGAGGTTACATGAAAAAAATGGATATCTTATCTCAGGCGGCAGGAACATATTCCTGGTAAAAGAACATGGCGCCGAGAATGTACAGCCAGTCGACTATGGACTTGACGCGGCATGCAGGGCATCTGTCGTGACCGGCGCAAATTCAGGCGGTAAGACAACGCTTCTTGAGATGGTGGCTCAGGCGCACATCATGGCCAGCATGGGGTTATATATCGGTGCAACTGACGCAGAACTCCCTTTGCTTGACATACTTTATGTCTTTGGCAAGAACAGAGGTGGGACGAGTGCTGGAGCATTCGAGACACTGCTTCGGTCTTTTGCTGAGATAGATATTTCTGATGGAAGGAGAAAGATGGTTCTTGCTGATGAGATAGAGGCTGTGACTGAACCTGGCGCGGCGGCAAAGATCGTAGCAGCGATCATAAGGCATCTTCTCAAAGACAAGGACTCACTAGTCACTGTCGTCACGCACTTAGGAAAAGAGATCGACAAAGAGATCGACGAAGGTATAAGGATCGATGGGATAGAAGCAAAAGGCCTTGATGAGGACTTCAATATCATAGTCGACCGGAACCCAAAGCTTGGCTATATCGCGACATCGACGCCGGAACTAATAATTCGAAGACTCGCGAAGAAGACTGGCGGAGAATTATATGATGCGATATGCGAGAGCATGCGATAAATCGATTATATAAAGAAGTGCAAATGAATTTTTTACATCAGACGTAACCTGCGATAAAGCCCTGCATGACAAAACTTTTTATATCCATCTCACGATTGAATCATAGATGAAAAAAGAAATGCGTCAGAGACTGATCGATATCGCCAAGAAAGAGATCATAAAAGATGATCCGTCGCACGATATCTTCCATACTTTACGTGTGCTACATCTCGCAGAGACTATATCCAAGGCTGAAGGCGGGGATCTTGATGTGATCATACCTGCAGCGCTCTTCCATGACATAATAACATACCCGAAGCATGATGCCATGTCCAGCAAAAAACAGGATGAAAGCGCGGATAAAGCGTCGGACATACTTTCGAAGATCAAGGAATATCCAAAAGAGAAAATCGAAGCTGTGAAACATTGCATTTCATCATGCTCATTCACAAAACAGGTGAAGCACGAAAAAAAAGAAGCGCAGATATTGCAGGATGCTGATGGCCTTGAATCTACTGGTGCTATCTCGATAATGAGAACTTTCTGCTCGACTGGCCAGATGAATAGACGTTTCTACCATCCTGATGACCCCATGTGTCGGACAAGGGAACCAGACGCAAAAGAGCAGGCGCTCGACCTTGTCTTCGCACGGCTCCTGAAAGTGAAAGACAGGATGTATACACAGACCGCAAGAGATCTTGCCATGCGGCGCGCAGAGTTCCTGCAGGTGTTCCTTCTCGAGATCAATGAGGAATTGAAAGAGAGCCACGAAAACTACAACGGATTCTGATTTTACATATTGAAGCTACGATTTCTATCACAAGAAGACATTATCTTTGCGAACGAGATGAGAATCATATTGTCAGCACGAAAAAAAGGTTATGACAAATAAAAAAAATAAAGAGAAAAGAGAACTATCTCCTTTTCTTTGCGCTCTTCTTTTTAACGGATTTCTTGACAGCTTTCTTCTTTGAGGATTTAGCTGCTTTTTTCCGCTTTGCTGGTCCTCGGACCATAAGAGCTCTTGAGACGTTGCCCTTCTTATCAAGGAAATAAAGGTAACCTGATTCTTTTGCTACGCCGACTTTCGCGACAGTCTCCTGTTTCACTCTGCCTTTCCTTCTGCCGCCGCCTCGAGCCATCTTAGCTCTTGAGACGTTGCCTCTCTTATCTATGAAATAGAGGAAACCTTCTTCCCTCTTCACTCCTACTTTTGCTACGAGTTCTGCCATATTAGCACCCCGATTGGTTTTGGTTTATGTTGATCCAGGAAATACTCCTCGACGGAGAATCCTGTTCAATATCATTCCTATCTCCACACAGGTATATAAATCTTTCTCATTTTCACCGTCGGAGAGCCACCCGTTTTCACTCGAGAATGGATATATTTTCAATAGATTTCATCCGAACCTGATACCCTGGGCCAGAGGAAACTCATCGCCGAAATTGATTGTGCATGTCTGCCTCCGCATGTACGCTTTCCATGCATCTGATCCTGCTTCCCGTCCTCCACCAGTCTCTTTCTGTCCGCCGAACGCGCCGCCGATCTCAGCGCCGCTTGTCCCTATGTTCACATTCGCGATCCCACAATCAGAACCCATCGCTGAGAGGAAACGTTCAGCATACCTCATGTTCTGCGTGAAGATCGCAGAAGAAAGACCTTGTGGAACATTATTATGGATAGCTATCGCATCGTCGACAGATGAGATCGGAACGATATAAAGGATTGGAGCGAACACCTCATCTTGCATCATAGTAATCGGCCGATCTACAAGGACAATCGTTGGTTCGACGAAATTCCCCTTGCTAAAGTCACCGTCAGTCAACTTGTTTCCACCATAGACAATCTGCCCACCCTGGTCTTTGATCTTCACAAGCGCAGCCATCATCTGGTCGACAGCATCAGGAGTGACAAGCGGCCCCATGAGTGTGCCTTCGACGACTGGATCACCAATTCTTACCTGTGAATATGCGCTCTTCAGCCTATCGATGAGCATAGGCATTATGGTTTTATGACAAAGTATCCTCCGTGTGCTCGTACATCTCTGCCCAGCCGTCCCGACAGCGCCGAATAGGATACCACGGACGAGAAGCTCCATATCAGCATCTTCCATCGCGATGATCGCGTTGTTTCCGCCGAGTTCAAGTATCGTCGGGCATAGACGTTTCGCCGCAGCTTCTGCGATCTTGTGCCCCATGCCACAGCTCCCCGTAGCTGAGATCAGTTTGACCCTCTCATCCTCGACAAGCCACTTGCCAACAGTAGAACCGCTGCCGATGACCAGATTGAATATCCCTGACCAGCTATTGTCACTGCATACCTTATCGACGATATTATGGATCGCGATCGCAGTCAATGGAGTGGTCGAAGATGGTTTCCAGACAACGACATCCCCACATATCGCCGCGATGAACGCATTCCAGCCCCAGACAGCGACAGGAAAATTAAAAGCGCTGATGACACCGACAACACCAAGTGGATGCCACTGTTCATACATCCGATGCTTCGGTCGTTCGCTCTGCAT
>Ga0066649_10001943_pt1 | contig 12612 bp, 18 predicted proteins | sample CryGey132114_all_FD_59538 | JGI IMG/M metagenome (GOLD analysis project Ga0066649, IMG submission 59538) | Groundwater microbial communities from aquifer - Crystal Geyser CG22_combo_CG10-13_8/21/14_all | ecosystem: Environmental > Aquatic > Deep subsurface > Groundwater | place: USA: Utah... | reverse complement strand
ATCCGGGGCAGATACGATTGGGCATTGCAGCTAGTCGTTGCCTTTGACGTTGCTGGATCTCCCGCCGGGCTTGTTTTCGGCATTCTAGGCATCTTTGGGCCTGCCCTGGGAAGTGGTCCTCGGGTTTGTCGTTCCCACACCTCTGGCAGTTTCGCATAGGCCCCTCCGGTACTCCCCATGTGCCCGGTATAGGAGAACTACCGTGGCTAGAATTCCCTCCCACCACCGAGAAACCGGCCCTCTGGCGGAGAACTTGACCTATAGGCCACCTGACGCCCACGGTGAAAGAATGAGGACAGCAATGATCTCCGTCCTCGTGCTTCTCGCTCTCTCTGCCTGTGGAATCTCGTACCCGGAGACCCCGGAAGAGGCCCCGGAGACCGTGTCGTTCCGGTTCGAGTGCCATTGGCTTGCCACGCCTGTGCTCGCCGGGATCCTCACCCTCCCCGTGGAACAGCTTCGGGGCAAGCCGCCCGAGTACTACACCGGGAGCATCGAGTGCAATGACCCCGAGACGCCCGGGATGACATGCAAGTTCGTCGAGGTGGTTCACCCCGGGGAACCGGACGCCGGGGGGTAGCTCACGGGCTCCCGAGCACGTCCATCCCTTGGCTCCGCATGTGCTCGACATCCCCGTTGGTGAACTCGACGGTCGGGATCTCCTCATAGGAGGAGCGGCCACCCACACCCCCGTGCTTTGGGCGACGGACCACGGCCGTCACGGGCTCGAACCCCTGGAACGGGGCGTTGAAGATGGTCTTGGCCTCGGGGTCGCACTCCGAGAGAAGGCGCATGAGGTCTTTGACTTTCACGCTGGACCCCCGAGCAGTCGGGAGACCTTGGCCTGAAGTTCGGTGACCTCCCGGGACGCCTTTTTGCCCTCCTTGGGCAGGGGTAGACCCGAGCCCCGGAGGACTTCCTCGACCACCCGGTCGAAACTCCAGTCGGGCACCTGCTCGGCGAGCACCTGGAGGACGGACCGCAGGCCCTCAACCTCGAATCGGGTGAGGTACATCCCGTTGAGCCGGTAGTCCTCGAACGCCTCCCAGCACCAGGGGACCCACTCCTTGACGACCTCGGCGATGGCGTTGGCGTAGGAGCGGATCTCCAGTTGAGCGTGCGGATCCATGCGGAGGCTGAGGAAGTGGAACAGGTTGTGGAGGTCGCTGGACCAGACCTTGGCGGTGTAGATGTTCACGGGAAGCACGCATCTTGCAAGCTCCCGAGCCACCCCGCTCTCCAGCGCCCGTTCGTAGGCTCGGTAGGCTTCGGAGCAGCTTCTCCGAAGCTCGGTCTGGTAGGCCACCACGTCGTCTTCAGGGAGGTGCCCGTCTCGACCTTGCTTGTTGCTGGTGCTCTGAGCCCGCACGACCTCGGAGTCTGGGATGTAGAACTCTTCCGGCAGGACGCTGTACCGGGCTGACACCTCGTTGAGAGATGCCATCCGGTGCCGAACCCATTGACGCTCCACGAAAATTGGGAGCTTCACCTCCAGCTTGATTCGGGCCTGCTCGAACGGCGAGGTGTGCCTCGACCTCATCAGGTAGCGGAGAAGGCTACGGTCGTCGTTGGTTTTCTTGGTCCCCTTGGCGTAGGAGACCCGTGCGGCCTGTACAACTGAGTCGTCATCCCCCATCACGTCCACGAGCATGATGTAGCCGTGATCGAGCACAGGGATGGGCTCTTGAAATCGTTTGAGGTGTTCAGGAATCATCCTGCCTGTCCTTGCATTCGTAGGTGCCCGTCTCTCGGTTGAACATCAGAAAACCCGAACGAAGCAGGCGGAAGGCCACCCCCTGTAGAGAGGAGTGCGCTTGCCGATGCCTTGTCCGATCCGTCAGCCACAGGTTCTCCGGGGCGTTGTTGGTTTTGTCTCCGTCGATGTGGTGAACGACCTCGGTCGGGAGAAGGGTTCTGCCCAGAGCCCCCTCCATGACCACCACATGTTCCTTGCGATAGTTTACCCATCCTGAACCGGAACCCTGCCGCCCAGGGACGACGTTGACCATCACGTACCCATGGTGGTCAACGTAGCGACCGCCCTTCCAACAGGGGTGGTTCTCCCGGGTCCGTTGACGGTTGCGCTCAGCAACAGCCTTGTTGGTTGTCCCACGGCTGGATTTCCCAATGCGCCTGGCCACACAGGGCTGGCAGAACGTCTCTCCCGTCCAGCCCTGTTTGCGTTGACCCTGGACGTAGTTGTTCCAGTTGGTCTCGGACCGTTTTCCGCAGTCGTCGCAGATGAGCGCCACACGTTTGATGCTGCCCTTGGTCAGTAGCGCAATGGGGGTCCCGTCCATTGCTTTGTCCGATGCAAGCATGGGGGCACCCTATCTGTGAAGGCACCAACAGTCAATTCGTTTCCTTTCCTATACCCAGATCAGGGGTAGGACGACCCATGTGGGCCGCCTCGGAGGCAAGATGGCCACGGCGAACAACACCAAGGTCTGGGACTGGCTGTTCAAGATCATGTCCGCCCTCGTCATCCCCCTGGTCCTGTGGGGGGTTAAGCTGGAGGTGAAGAACGCCGTGCAGAACGAGAAGATCGTCCAGTTGGAGAAGGACCTTGCAGCGGCGGCGGATGTCGAGAAAGAGGTACGTCTGAACACCCAGGCCCTCGGGAGGCTGGAGGAGAAGCTCAATGCGGCGAACACCAATCTCAGCGAGATCAAGCGCCTGCTTCGTCAGCCTTAGCCTCCTCCTGGCCTGCTCCAAGCCGGTCGAGAAGGCTGCGGCACCGCCCACGGCCCCAGAGGCGGTGGAGGCCGAAGATGCGGGCGTCGAGCCCTCCGATGCCGGGGTGGCCCCGGCCCCCCCGGCTCCACGGCCGGAGCGCAAGCGGCGCAAGGTCAAGCTCGCCGAGAAGGGCTACGACCCCGAGCGGATCACGGAGCAGCGGGCCATGGTGGCTGTGCAGTCCAAGCGGGCCGAGGACTTGGGGCAGGAGATTGCCCAGGTCAAGGCCGAGCTTATGGCCCGAAAGCTGGCGCATTTGCGGGTTCTGGCCCGGCGGAGGGGCTGGACGCTGGGTGAGGAGCCCGTGCAGGACCGGGAACGGAAGGTGTGGCGGCAGTGGGTCAAGCTGGAGCGGGAGGTGGAGGGTGATGAAACGTCACCTTGAGGCCGTGACCGGGAGACGGGTCTACGAATACACCGATGCCGAGGGCATCGTGTTCTACTCGTTCCACCGGACGGCCAACTTCGTGAACCCGCCCAAGCGGCTCACGTTGAAGTCCCGCATCGGGGAGCACCTGACCAACTTCCTCTCCCGGCTCCGGCGGGAATTCGGCGAGCCCGACAAGCCCGAGCCGAAGGACAAGGAGACCGGCGGGTAGAGTGGCGCACACCACCTGATCCCAGGGAGATGAAGACAATGAACGACGAGACCAAGACCGACAAGACCGACGAGACCCCGGAGGTCCCCGAGGTGGCCGGGGAAGCCCCCGAGTCCTCCGAGCCCGTCGAGGCCGCCCCGGAGACCGAGCCCCAGGAGCCGACCCCCCTCAACGGCAAGGCGAAGCCGGGGAGCGACCCGTTCCAGGTCGGGGAGCTTCTCCCACAGGAGGTGATGCAGCTTCAGCAGGTGCGGGGCCGCATCAACCAGCACCTCATGGAGATCGGGCACCACGAGGTCCAGAAGGCCATGCTCCTCGCCAAGCTCGAACAACTGGAGCAGCAGGGTCAGACGGTCATCCGCCAGGCCCGGCTCCGGCTCGGGATCGATGACGGCGAGACCATCCAGGTGACGCCCGACGGCAAGATCCGCCGGATGCCCCAGCATCCGCCCAACGTGGTTCCCATGCCCACCCCGGGGAGCGGCAAGCCGCCCGCTGCGGGGTGACAAGGAGGTAGGCGATGACCGCCGGGTGGGATGCAACCACCACCCAATATCCGCTCCCCCCGCAGAACGGCGTGGTTGTCACCCCGTTCACGAAGGGGGTTCACGATATTCGGTGGGACAACCCGGCGCTCCTGGCGGGCAATACGCCGTACTCCGTGGTCGGCGTGAACATCTATCGGTCTGACGCCTCGGATCGTGGACCTTTCCACCGCCTCAACGAGTTCCCCCTCGGCGGCAGCTTCTACCGGGACCGAAACGACTACCGCCTCGTCGTGAGGGAGGTTGTGGACTGGGATTCCGGCTGGGTCTTCAAGGGGGACAAGCCGAACGTCCGCCGGTGGCAGTTCAGGACCAGGAACCGGATCGTGAAAGCGTCCGCCCGAGCCCCGTTCGAGCTTCCCATCTGGGGAGACAACCCCACGGACGTACAGGTGTACATCGACGGGGTGGAGGTCCCAGTCCACGAGGTCTTCGGCCGCTCCGGCGAGGTCACCCTCATCAACGCCCCTGAGTTCAACGAGGCCACCGAGAAGCTGGAAGGGCCATCCATCCCGACAGCAGAGTCCGTCGTGGAGGTGACCTACCGAACCCCGACCAACCACGTTCCCAGTGGGCTCGACAAGAACGTCTGGTATCGGTTGACCACGGTGGTCCTCGACCCGAACACGCTCTCGGGCTACAACGAGACGCCCCTGGCTCAGTCGAGGCCCCTCTCCCTCATGGAGGTCGAGGCCCGGGACTGGATCTGGGATGAGGCCGTCCGGCGGAACAACTGGATCCTCCAGCAGGGCGGGGAGAACGTCTACCTTTTCGTCAAAAAGGTCTGTGGCGTCCCATGTGACTGTACCAGGGACCCACGGAGCCTGGAGTACCACAAGCAACCGGAGAACACCTGCCTGATTTGTTTCGGGACGGGGCTCATCGGCGGCTACGAGGGTCCCTACGACATCATCGTCGCCCCAGACGATGGGGAGCGGCGCATCTCCCAGACCCCACGGGGCCGCCGCAAGGAGCACACCTACGAGGTCTGGACCGGACCGTACCCGCTCATCACCCAGCGGGACTTCCTCGTCAAACAGACCAACGAGCGCTACAGCGTCGGCCCAGTGCGTCGTCCGAGCAACCGAGGGAACCTGCTCCAGCAGCATTTCAACATCGGCTATTTGGATGAGGGGGACATCCGCTACCGTGTGCCCATCGACGGAACCGACCAACTTGCTTGGCCCGAGACCCGACCTGGCAAGCCGTCCCCCGTCTACCCCCGGATGCCGGTCACGGGTGAGTCGAGCTACGACCAGAAGGAGGGCTGGGCTGGCCCGAATTACCCCGAGGGGCCGGAGACGGACCACCCGCTCAACACCGAGAAGGAGCTTGGGGAGTCCACACCTGACGATGTGGAGCGGCGAGGACGCACGAAGGTCTGGGAGAATATTTCCCAATAATGGGCACTTGTGCTAACATCGGCCCCGTGAAATACTTAGGTGATTGCGAGGTTTGCGGCTCTACGGTCCCAACTTACCGGGCACTTGGTCAGCATCTCCGCCATGCAAATGATGGTGCCCATCAAGACCTCCAAAGACGGTGGCACGCTTGGAGGGCGAGGCAACGCACGCTTCGTTGTCGGAAGTGTGGGCAGTTGTGGGTCACGGGGGTTGACCGGGTGCATGGGAAGCGGTGCCATGACTGCGAGAACGCCCGAGCCTCGATGACCAAGCGGGAATACGAGGCATGGAGGCCCACCAAGAAACCAGACCCCCGCTCGACGTGGTGCAAATCACACTGGAATGGGCTAGAGAATCGCCACTTTGTCCCCGACGATCTGACGGAACAACAAGTGGTAAAGGGCATCGAAGACAGGGTGCAGATCAACACCCTGCGAACCCAGCTAGGGGTGTCCTACAAGGTGCTGCGAGCGGTAGCCGAAAAAGCATTCGGGGCACAGCAGTTTGCGGCTTTGATGAGGGACAGGAAAGTAGAGTCGGCTCGTCGCATGGTTCAGCAGGCTCAAACAGCTTCGGGCTTAGAAGCGACGATGGTGGCCGCTTTGAAGGCGGCTTCTGTTGACGTGGTGGGGAGAAATATCTGGCTGACCTTGGAGGTGTCTGGAGTCCGCACACATCGGGAGATCGACATAAAGGTTGCGGCCCCGTCCGGGCATAAGATCGTCGTGCTGTGTGATGGGGAGGCTTTTCATGGTCCGAACGCACTATACGTTGATCCTGCTTTGCGAGTTTCTGACGACGTGAGCACCGCCAAGGCTTTGTTTACGCTTGGTTACTCTGTGTGCCGCTATTCTGAATCCGAGATCCATAATGGGGAGGCCCTCGCCCATTTGCAGGGCGTTCTGCCGCATATGCACGACAAAAAACGTTTGCTGCGGCTGTGGCACCCGGCGACGGAGAGGTGGGCCTGATGGCCGATGGAGTCCGATCTCTGTACGGCGGGCCGCTTGCTCGGCTCGCCGAAGCCACCGTCTCCAAGGAGCTTCTGGAGCGCATGGCGAAGTGCATCATCGACGCCATCATCGCCGAGGGCAAAAAGGACTTCGCCAAGCGAGGTTGGAGGCTTGATGACCCCATGGGCGGCCCGCCTTTCGACGAGAGTTTCAGTTTCTCCATCCGGGGGCAGCGGACCATCGAGATCCGGTCGTCCTTCTATGGCCTGGAGGAGTTCACCCGGCAGGACATCCCAAGCCGGAAGATGACCTGGCTCACCCAGGAGGCGAAGAACAAGACCCCGTCGAAGTACCCCCTCACCAAGACGGAGAAGAAGCTCGGGATGAAGCGGGCGGGAAAAGTCCGTCAGGGGGATCGGAAACCGTTGGTGGTCCCGCTTCAAAAGGATGACGGGACGGTCATCTTTCGTATGGCCCCGCTCAAGACCAAGGACGCATGGGTTCATCCAGGCATCGCTCGGTTCACGTTCGTCGAGAGGGCACTCCGCAAGGGACGGGCGGCCTGTGCCAAGGTGGTCGGGGAGTACCTGAAGGAGCAGATGTCGGGGGCAAGGACATGAGAGAAGCGGAGGTCACCTGTCTGATCCGCATGACACGGATCCCCGACCTCAACCTCGAACTGGTGAAGGACCAGGTGGTCCTCGTGCCCGAGGACCAGGCCCAGGGCTCCAAGGACTTGGCCCTGTTCAAGAGCATGAACGCCGTGAAGGTGCGGTGGGTCCGGCGGTTCCACAAGCTGCGGGAGGCAGATCAACCCTTTACGGTGAGTACGCCGAAGCGTGACACGAGGGCGGTGAGGCCCCTTCACCCTCAGCAAGCTCCCCTGGCGTCCCCAGTTGACGCCCCGGAACCACCTGCGGCTCCAAACCCGCAACTGGGGCGTCAAAACGTTGACTTGGAACTCCTGGCTACTCGTCTGGAGGCTCGGCTCGGGGGAGCCATTGACCGTGTGGTCGCCGCCATAAGGGAGTCGAGGCCGGTGGTCGTGTCGGCCGACCCGTCCGCTCCGGGCAAGCCGGGTAAAGTGGGCGATGAGGTGCCTACGTTCATCCCCGACAAGATCCTCGACCCGGATGCGGCGAAGAAGGTGGACATCCGGGCAACCGAGACCACCGGGGAGGCGGGGGGCATCGACGCCGCCAAGGCGGCCTTGAAGAAGGCCCGTGGCGGTCGGAAACAGAAGGAGAGATGGTGCAAGCCTCGATAAAGGCTCTATACTAAACTCTTCATGGATAGGTCCCGAGAGAGCTACGAAACCGAGATCCAACAACACCCCAACATCACACACAAGGAATTGGCTGCGACGTTGGGGTGTGGGCCTACAACCGTTGCCAGGGACCTTCAACGCTACGGGTTGACAACCAGACCTTGGAGTCAGCGCAGGCATTCAGAGGCCACGAGACAGAAACTTAGTGATCAAAGGCAGGGTCAACAAAAGGGTTCGGACAACCCCAACTTTGGCCCAATGTCTCGTCCTTGGTTGGAAGGCGAAAATCATCCTTTCCGTCGCTGGCACCGAGAACACCCTGAATTTGGGGAGAACCAGCGAGGGGCCGCAAATCCCGTGCATAAGGCCCGTCACCTCTACGATGATCCCGAATACGTCGAACGGATCACCACGGGCATTCGAGCCCATGTAGACCAAAAACGGGGGTCCACCTACGAGGAAGTGTATGGTCCCGAGAAGGCTGCGGCGAGGAGGTTCGGTTGGTGATTCAAGCGGACGGAGACTACTGGCACGCCAACCCGGAGAGGTTTCCGTCACCAGATGCAAACCAGGCAGATCGGCGTCGGTTGGATGCCTCTTGTGATTCCTTCCTTCAGAACCGGGGGTATCGTGTCCTGCGGTTCTGGGAGTCCGACCTCAAGGTGGACCCAGATGAGTGTCAAGCGAAGATCAAGGAGGCCCTCCGTGGCGGATGAGAAAAAGTCTGTGAAAACGGAGCCCTACGGCTGCGGCCTGGACGTGGGTACAATGAATCTTGTGTGTGCAAGACGCACATCTGAGGGCGTGACCCACACCAGGATGCGGGACGTGTTCCTCGACCTGCCGACGAGCGCCAAGAAGATGCTCAGGCTCTCCAAGACCAGCTTCGTCGAACGGGATGACGACGTGCTCATCCTCGGTGACGCAGCCCTTCAGACGGCCAACGTCTTCGGCAAAGAGGCCCGCCGCCCGCTCTCGGCCGGGCTCATCTCCGCCGGGGAGATGGAGGCCATGGAGGTGCTCGGGCTGATGATCAAGCAGATCCTCGGCGAGCCCCGGGCGGCCGGGGAGCACTGCTACTTCTCCGTCCCCGCTGCCCCGGTGGACCGCCCCGACCGGGATGTCGTCTACCACAAGGGCATCTTCGAGCGGATCGTGACCGAGTGCGGGTACACGGGGACCCCGAGCAACGAGGCGATGGCCATCATCTACTCCGAGTGCGCCAACGACGGATTCTCGGGCGTGGCCCTGAGCTTTGGCTCGGGTATGACCAACGTGGCCCTGGCCATCAACACCATCGAGGGTCTGAGCTTCTCCGTGGCCCGGGGTGGCGACTGGATCGACAGCGGATCGGCCAACTCCGTCGGCTCGACGAATGCCCGCATCTGCGCCATCAAGGAGAAGGGTGTGGACCTCCTCAAGCCCGACTCCAGGGAGCAGGAGGCGATCAGCTTCTACTACAAGGAGTTGATCCGGTACGCCCTCGACCAGATCGCCCTGCGGTTCGAGCAGATCCGGGGGCAGTTCGAGCTTCAGCAGGCCATCCCCCTGGTCGTCTCCGGCGGCACGAGCAAGGCGGGGAGCTTCCTCGACCTGTTCCGCCAGGAGTTCGAGCGGAGGAAGAAGAAGTTCCCCATCGAGGTCAGCGAGATCCGCCAGGCGAGCGATCCACTCAACGCTGTAGCCAACGGAATGCTCACCCAGGCCATGTTGGAGCACGAGGACTGATGCCCCACGAGTTCATCGCCAATGACCCGAAGTGGCGGAGGGCACACAACCAGACGCCAGACGCTCCCGGGTGTTTGGGGTGTACTCATCTTCGAGTCGCTGGGCGGCCGAACATGGCCTGTGCAGAACGTCCCGTGGTTCTTTTTCAAGAAGCCGTTGGTGAGGGACCAGAAGGCCCCGGGCTCTGGATCCTCATGCTCCATGAGTTCCTGCACGTTGGGGAGTCAGTGCTCAAGCAAGCCGGGGCCATCAAGCGACGGGTGGACCACGATTTCATCGAGAACATCCCGACGGGCCTCCTGTTCCTGATGCACCAGGCCGGGATGCTCAAGGACTTCCCCATCGACGAGTTGCTGAGTTCGTGCAGACCGGCCCCGATGGATAGCCTATCGGGCGGCCGAGGTAGGAGCCCTGGAGGGACTTCGGCGTGTACTTCTACCTCACCGACAGCCTGACCCGGAAGTTCATCCACGAGCTTCGCCGATTCTGGCAGCACCACCCGAAGCACCGGGACTTGGTGGATGCCATCCAGGGGAAGTACTCGTTCAAGGAGAGGCCCCAGAAGTCCATCGTCGTCAAGACGGCGGGTGGCTCTCACCTGTCCTTGTCCCCCGATCACTACAAAGGCATGGTGATGTCCCACGTCTACCTGTCCAAGCGGGTGGGCAAACCGGGGCTCTCCGTCGAGTGGGTGCGGGAGGACGGCCGGGCCATCCAAGAGAACGGCGGGACGTTTCCCTCCCAACCGGGGGTGTACTTCATTGACGTGGTGGACGGGCCGGAGAACGGCCTGGCCCACAACCCCGTGGCCTTCTACGTGGACCCTCTCATCGACCAGCGGGGGGAGCAGGTCACCAAGGTGGACGACTCCACGTTCCAGCTTCAGAAGGCCCCGTTGGCCGGGACCCTCCGCCTGTTCGAGATGCCCGCTGGGTTCCTTTACGTCGAAGGCACGAACTACACCGTGACCCTCAACGACCAGGGGAAACCGACCGAGGAGGTCAAGCTGACCGAGCCTCTCACCGGGGGTCGGTGGTTGCAGGCGGATTACCGCTGGCCTGACGAGTCCCGAGGCCCGTTCCCCATCGTCGAGCAGCACGCCAACAACTCAGCCATCCCAGGGGTCGTGTTGGCCTTCGGCCGCCGGGTGGAGATCGGCGACCAGCAGGCTGTGGTTGTCCAGCCCATTCGCTATCCCTCGGCTCTGGAATACGGCGGCCGGTGGACCATGAGCATGGAGTTCGAGATCACGGCCAGGGACGTGTACGACCAGCGGGAGATCTACGACTGGTCCATCATGGCCCTCTACGCCATTGCCCGTGGTCGCCTCTCCACGGAGGGCATCGAGATCTTGAGCGTGGGCCTTGGCGGGGAGTCCGAGGAGGTCTACGACGAGACCGGGGACGATTACCTCTACAGCGCCATCTTCACCATGGAGGTGGAGACGGAGTGGGCCGTACATGTCCCGCTCAACGTCTGGCTGCGGCAGGCAGCCCCGCTCACCAACGCCGAGGCGCAGATCATCGCTGGGCTGCCTGATGACCAGCTTCCCGGCCAGGACGGCAACATCAAGGCGTTGGCGGACATCGGGCTGGAGTCGGTCCGTGACCCGTACTGGGCGGGGAAGGTCGGGACCTTCGAGAGTTTCAAGTGAGGTTCGGTGGAAGGACTATAGCCCCGCTCGGGTGAGGAGGTCGAGGTGCCCAAGTTGCCCCCTGAATGCGGCGTGTACGAGATCCGGTGCTCCAACGGGCGCAGGTACATCGGTTCGTCCGACAACATGGAGCGGCGGCAGCGCAACCACCTGACCAAGCTGCGGGCGGGCCGACATCAGAACCCACATCTTCAAAGGGCGTGGTCCAAGTACGGGGCGGGGGCTTTCACGTTTCTGGTGGTGGAGACATGCGCTGTTGACGAGCAGTACGCCGTCGAACAGAGGCATTTGGATGCAGCCGACAAAGCCGACCTGTTCAACATCGCAGAAGATGCCGCTCGTGGGGCTGGGCGATTTGGCCGCCTGGGAAAGAAAAACTCCCGGGAGCACAATCGACGGCTTCGAGAAGCCAACCTTGGCAAGCCCTCACCACGGAAAGGCAAAACCCACACCTGGGGGCACAAAATTCGGGTGGCGATGACGGGTCGGTTCCCCGACATCAGGGCCAGGCATCAGGATGGGAAAGTCTTGGTGTTCAAGTCCACCGTTCAGGCAGCGGAGGTTCTGGGGCTCAAACGGAAGTCCGTGAGCAACAACCTCAACGGGTTGTCGAGACGAACCCGGTGCGGCTGGACGTTCGAGCGGATCGTCTCGGGAGGGTAGCGTCATCCCAAAGTTCAGGTATCAGTGCTCCTGCGGAGTCCAGTTCGATGCCCGCAACCCGGTCTCGAAGCACCAGGACCCCAAGCCCTGCCCAGACTGCGGGGAGTCCGCTCCCCGGATGATGCCGTCCACGGTCGAGGGGCACTTCAACAAGGAAGTGACCGGACCCGGCCCCCAGAACACGGGGATCCACGACCTCGACACTCACATCGACCGGGTGATCGGTCAGTCGGCCCACCAGGGGATGGAGGTCATCGAGAAGCGCCAGGCGGTCAAGCGGGAGTTCCTCCGTGACCGGCCGGGGATCAGCCCGAAGCAGATCGCCCGGCGCCCTGACGGCAGGTTGGGCGTGAACACCCCCGAGGAGCAGGCGTTCGCCGAGCGGGCGAACCGCATCAACAGCCGAGCCATGTCCCACTTCCAGTCCAAGCGTGAGCCCGCTCGGCAGGAGGCTGGCCGGTAATTCTTTGATAGCCTGCCTGGATTAGCAGAGGGCTCCTCGCCCACGGCACCACACCTCCCCTCCGGGGGAGGTGGCAGATCGATTCAGGATGGACACACCAGAACTTGTGCTGCGCTGACCCCTCCTTCGGGAGGTGGGTGATGAACCAGAAAACCTGAAGCAGCAATGTTGGCGTCCATGACGCCCTGAAACGAGGTGCCCAGATGGCGTTCCCCGGCCAGAACTACGCTCCCCCCGGCGTCTACACCCGAACTCTCTTCGAGAACCCCTTCTCCGGGTCCATCGACAGCTTGAAGATCCCGGTCTTCATCGGTGAGGGCAACGAGTTCCTCGTCCAGCGGAACCTCGAACTGGTACGTGGCTCCTCGGCGAGCATCGACCAGCGGCGGGTCAACGAGGACATGACGGGGCGTGCGGTCGTCAGCATCTCGGCGACCGGCGTGGTGACCCTGGGCGACTGGGACGGAGTTCGGACCAAGCTCAAGCTGGTCAACCTGCCCATCGTGACCGGCAACGGCACGGGGACGGTATCGAACAGCCGCTCCGACGTGTCCGTCACCATCAACGGGCAGCCCATCGTCGTCCTGAGCGTGAACGGCAC
>Ga0066649_10001941_pt1 | contig 12617 bp, 13 predicted proteins | sample CryGey132114_all_FD_59538 | JGI IMG/M metagenome (GOLD analysis project Ga0066649, IMG submission 59538) | Groundwater microbial communities from aquifer - Crystal Geyser CG22_combo_CG10-13_8/21/14_all | ecosystem: Environmental > Aquatic > Deep subsurface > Groundwater | place: USA: Utah... | reverse complement strand
CTGTATCTGGGTCGTTTTTGCGTTTCGCGGCGTTACTTGCCGTTACATCGCGTTTCTTCGTGTTACCAGGTGTTACATCGTGTTTCTTGCTGTTACGGTGCTTCTGCACACGCTCGGCAGAGGTGGTGTGCTGGCGTTTATGCCAATTGGTCAGGTGGTTATTTTCATCAATTAAGTTTTTGGATTTGAGTGCTGCGAGAATGGCCTCCACCGCTTCCAGCTCCATATCCTGAAACACGGCAATCTCTTCCGGATCGATATTGATGGTACCGCGTGGATCATGTTGTGAGGCGGCATCAAGCACGCATGCCCATACCGCCACCACAAACGCCATCGGTTGCCCCGATCGTCTGGCGACTACTTTCAATTTAGGATCATATGGCATACCGTGATACGCCCTGTACCATTCCATCGACATCCGCTACCCCTCATGCTCCGCTGATTGCAGACCACGAATGCAACGTCCGAAATGAGTGATGAGCGCCTTGGTGAACTCCACTTTGAAAGCAATATGCTCCGCCTGTGCTTCCAGCGCTTTCAGCTGATATTTCGCTACCTCAAGATATTTCCAAAATTCCTTTGGATCTTCGATGTCCTGAATGTCTGGAGGTGTTAGCCCCTCAAACATCTCCAGCATTTCGACATTTTGGTCTTTGATTAACTTTTCCATTGCCAGGCCTCCCTAATCATCAAGCAAACTTTGCTGGTTATCATCGGCTTCTCGAATGGCCCGATCTTGATCCTGTGCTTTGAGTGACAGAGCCAACTCGATGCAGCCCTTCGTCAGCTTGGCGCGATCAAATTCTCGCGTGGCTTGCTTCTTCAGCTGCAGCAAGTTTTCCATGTCCATCTTCCGCATCGTTTCAATGGTCAGATGACAGATTTCATCAAAGGTAGAGATAGGTTTATTTTCGTGTGAATCGTTCATTTTAGCCTCCTGTGTTCGAACTGTTCGGACACAAGGCTTGCAAACGATGGGTGGGGATGTCGTGGGGCTTGGCGAGGGCTTGTTGGGGGAGCAATATCCCCCTCCATTGCTCAAGAAATACAAGGCTTAGAGCATGTGGATGGGGAGGAAGTGGGGATGAAATGGGGAGCCGCAATCCAAAACGCTGGAAATTATATTCTAGGTGGGGATGAAACGGGGATTAAAGGGGGATGCGGTGGGGATAATTTCCCTCAAAATAGCGCAAACGGCGCATGGAAATGACATGCCCAAAAAAGAAAATGCGCTGCCCATTAAGGCACACATTATGTCAACCATTTTGTGTGGGGCTTGGTGGTGGATGGAGTGGGGATTAAGGAGCCAGCTCCTAGGAGTTAGATTCAAGGTTTAGTATGAGAATTGATGCAATGAACGCACCACCACACCGGCAACAGCAAATTGCATATTGTCGGTCACATCAATTTCCGGATAGTTGGAATTAGCAGGCACCAATTTAATGGCATTGTCTTTTTTGAAAAAGCGTTTGACCGTGTATTCTCCATCAATAGCGGCAATGACAATCATGCCGTGCCTTGGTTGAATCGAGCCATCTGCAATCAGCAAGTCACCTTCATAAATATGATCATCTTCCATTGAATCACCCACCGCCTCAATTAAAAACATGCTCCCAGGGTCTTTAATAATCATCTGATTCATATCTACCCACTCGGAGATGTGGTCAGTAGCATTGAGCGGAAATCCTGCAGGCACTTTTCCGGTAAGTAATGGCAAACGATAGCCGCTTTTTTTGCAATAATTTTCGATTTGATCCGTCAATTCCAAAGGTACTCTCATCACCTTAGTAGGCCTTGCCGGACGACCTCTTTTCGCTGCTTTAGATGTCAAGTTTTTTATCCTATAGGTTGTGTTATTAAGTGTAGATATATAGTTTAGGTTGCATTATAGCCACGGATATTTTATATAAAACTTTATCTGTAACAAATCAAGTAACAACTATTGTAACAGATAATAACATGTAAAAAAGCGAGGCAGGATATGGCACTTCCCAAGCAGGATTATTTTCGATTGGAGATAATTGAAAAACAATGGAGTATCTCCCACGATGAGGTAATGTACGCAGTCGAAAATAATTTGCTCAAGGTTTGTGTCTGGCTACCAATATGCTTTGTAGAATATGGCAAGGAAGAAGGGTGTCAATTTCACACCGCCATTTGTGAGCATTATGAGGGGTTGGTAGGAGTACGGCCCAAAGATTGCCATATGCTATTTCAACGTGGAGAATCATCGCTCACTCATTTTCTCGCTGTAGGTCACAAACAGCATAGTGATATCCGTATTGCCGATGAACCACAGCAGCCACCGCTCATGGTGCTTGAGCGTGATTTATTGGTGATGAATAATGATAAAGAAGCATTTGAGAAGGAATATCAAATCGGTACGGTAGATCAGCAACCCGCCTATAGTGATCATTTACAGCATGATCCTTACTATAGCCGCAAAAGAACCAATGGCCGCCGTTTTGTCTATAGTAATCATTATCGTCATGTGGTGTATGAGGATGAGAATTTTCACCTTGGCACTATCCAGGCCAAGGTGATCGAACGCTTGCATAATGCCAGCCAGAACGGAGAGCCATGGATTTATGGTAAAGTGTTATTGCATGATGCCGGGTCGCAATGTAACCGCATGCGAGATGTATTTAAGAGCCAACCCGAATGGCGTAATCTGATTGAGTCGGATGGCAAAGGCCATTATCGTCTTCGCGCCGCTTAAGCTACCTCGCCATTTTTTCATTCAATAATGTAATCAATGCTTGTTGGGATTCAGCCGACAAACCACGAACGCTGCGTAAAATCTTCCACTCCATCTCCGTCAGCGTATTTTTAATATCCTGTAGATCTTCCAAAAAATACGCCAGCGGCAGTTGCATGGTTTCAGCTATATCATTCAGCATCAACACGCTGATGCGATTAGTGCCTTTTTCATATTTTTGTACTTGCTGAAATGTAATCGGTTTGGGCAGCATATCACCCAAATCATGCTGGCTTAAACCGCATGCTTTGCGCCCCACACGGATGCGCTCACCAATTTTCACATTAAGCGGATGCTTTTCTTTTTTGATTGTTGTGGTCATGGCAATGCCTCACTTCACCAGCTCCCATGCCGATTTTTCACGATCAAAGCGCATGCCATATTGATGGCCATCGGTACAAATCACATCATACGCATTGCTTTCTTTGTTATATTGCGGTCCCTGATTCACCCCGGCGCAGCGTTTCCCCTGGTCTTTTAGAAATGTTTGAAAACCAAGACGTTCGGCCTCATAATCGAATGGCAAGATATAGTCCCATGTGCTGGCATCAACTCGTCCACTGGTAGCAAGCCTTGATGCCGTGCGGCGACAGCTTTTTTTGTCCGACTGGCTCAAGCCGTAACATTGCAAATAGGCAAGATGCATTTCCTTGGGCTGCGCCTTGGCATCGGCGATGGCACGATCACGCAACGCTTCCTTTTCTACATCCCCCAATGTGGTGCAGCCTGCAAGCGCGGTGAGTGTTACTATGGTGAGTGTTTTTTTCATCTGAATACCTCCTATTATTGTTACATTACTGTAACGAGGTATCCCCATGTGGCACCCGATGGTGTCGGGAGGTTAGAAAAGTCACAAAGCGACCCGCAGCGTATTCACCGCAAGCGGTTGTTGTATTCCGCCGCCCTCCCAACATAGGGGAGGACATTTCGTAAATACCTGTCCGATGTATCTTTGTGAGGTTTCTACGCCTCGTTACGGCACTGATCATAGTTTATTGCCGGAAGAAGTAAACGCTTTTAGTCGAAATTTCAGTAACTCGCGGTTTTATTGGGCTATGGCGTTTTATCACTCATTTTGCTGGAAAACATGGATTTTTTTGGTAGATAGGCTAAAATGTGCTCGGTCTATTATACCTTAGTAAAAAAATTTGAGGGATGGCAGCGGTTACGCCGTATAAGGGGTATAATTCAGACTAACAAGGAACATGAGATGTTACACAAAATGCTAAACAGATTGCTTGCCATGCACTTTAATACCGCCCCTGCCGATCATAAATTGGACAGGCTTGAGCAGGATGTGTGGCGCAGAATCCATGCCGTCAGCGCCGAGATGGTGCAGCCATGGTATGACAAGATGGCACTGGCTTTTTCCGTGCCGCAATTTCGTATGGCATCCCTTGCCATGGCATTAGTTATTGGCATCAGCGTCAGCCCGGTATTTACTCCCGGTCCAGCTAATGCCTCCAATGATGATGCGCTGGGCATGAGCATATTTACCGCGCAGTCACCATATCTATCATCCAACCTAATTGAGCGCGTGAAATGAAGAAACGCTATATCAACGCCACCTTATTCCTACTGATCGTATTGGCGGTTGCCTTTGGTGGTCAATATATCGGCACTCATTACATGCAGTCGCATGACCATAAACATCATACGGATTCGGTAGGCTGGCACAAAGTATTGCATGATCGTTTGAATATTACCGCCGAGCAGGACAAGCAGCTGGTAGATATCGAAAAGCGTTACCGCCAGCGCCGCCTATATTTAGAAGAGCAAATGCGCCTTGCTAATATGGAGCTGGCCGAGGCTATCAAAGCTGACAAATCATTCAGTCCTAACGTACAGGCTGCCACCGATAAAATTCACCAAGCTATGGGTGAGCTGCAAAAGGCGACATTGGAACATCTGTTTGAGATGCGCCCCATCCTAACCGATGAGCAGAATCAAAAATTGGAGCAGATGGTCACCGATGCGCTTTACGAGAACAAATAATGAAACAATTGACGATGCCACAGAGGATAAAACCCTAGTTCGTTTGGTAAGCGAAGGATGTGAGCCAGCGCTAAACGAGCTGATGCGCCGCTATAAGCACAAACTCTTCGCCTTCATTTCCCGCTACGTCAAAGATGAAGATGCTGCCTATGATATTTTGCAGGAAACCTTCATCCGTTTGCATTTCAAAGCCGAGACCTATAGCCCATCATACAAATTCTCGACATGGCTTTATCAAATCGCCATCAATCTGTGCCGTGATTGGGGTCGCAAACAAAAAGTCAGGCAGTTTTTATCGTTGGATGCTACGATTGCCGATGAGCAAGGCAACGCGTCATACCATGATATTATTGCCGATCCCGGAGGCAACATCGAAGATCTGGCCGACACGCGCCAGCAGCTACATATTCTCGATCAGGAAATTGACAAGCTACCGCACAAGCTCAAAACCGCACTGATTCTATTTGCGGTAGAGGGCAACTCGCAGGAGATGTGTGCCGAACTATTGAATGTCACCCCTAAAACCGTGGAAACCCGCGTCTATCGTGCTCGTAAAATTCTGGCTGAAAAGCTGGCAAAGAATTTTTGAGGGATAGAACTATCCAGCGCGTATTAGCTGAAACTTATAAAACTCGGAGCAATTATGAATAGTGTAAAAGCAGCAATCCTAATGGTCATCATACTGTTTTCTGCTCCGGCATGGGCAGGAAGCTATCATTTAGATATTGCTCGTGGGGTGGTCAATATCACCGGCACGCCAGTTGAAAAGATCACCGTAAACGGTGGCATACCAGGGCCGACATTGCGTTTTGTCGAAGGTGAAGATGTCAACATTACCGTTACCAACCATATGGATGAAGATACTTCCGTGCATTGGCACGGCTTGTTGCTACCTGGCGAAATGGATGGTGTGCCAGGCTTTAACGACTTTCCAGGGATCAGACCTGGTGAAACATTCACCTATCGCTTCAAAATTCGCCAAGCCGGAACCTATTGGTATCACGCCCACAGTATGGGGCAGGAACAAGATGGACATTATGGCTCTATCGTTATTACACCCAAAGGCAAAGGCCCTGTGCAGGCCGACCGTGATTATGTAGTGCTGCTATCCGATTTCCATGACGAAGATTCCGACACCATCATGGGCAACCTAAAAATGTCCTCTGAATATTATCAATATGCCCGCCGCACGGTGGGAGACTTCTTTGCCGATGTAAAAGAAGATGGATTTGGCAAAGCATGGGAAAATGCCAAGATGTGGGGCGAGATGCGCATGCTTCCCACCGACTTATCGGATGTAACGGGTTATGTATTTCTTACCAACGGCAAAACGCCGGAGCAGAACTGGACAGGGATTTTCAAAGCCGGTGAACGAATTCGCCTGCGCTTCATTAACGCCTCTGCGATGTCGTTTTATGATGTACGCATACCAGGTTTAAAAATGCGGGTGGTGTCATCGGATGGACAGAATGTTGAACCAGTGGCGGTGGATGAATTTCGCTTTGGCGTGGCAGAAACCTATGATGTGATTGTCACCCCGAAAGAAAATAAAGCCTATACTATTGCCGCCGAACCGATTGATCGCACTGGATTTGCCATCGGCACACTTGCCCCCCGCGAAGGCATGAAAGCTGAGATACCAAAGCCGCGCCCACGCGCATTACTGACCATGGCCGATATGGGCATGGATCACAGTAAAATGAATATGTCAGGTGATATGGAAGGCATGGATCATTCCAAGATGGATCACGCTGCCATGGGGCATAATATGGGCGGCAAAATGAGTATGGCGGAAATGTCAGAAAAAAGCGGCTGGGCAAAAGCCGGAACACCGAAAGGTGATAAAGCTCTAAGCTATGCGGATTTACGCTATCTTGGCATTCAAAAAGATGTCCGTGCGCCACAGCGAGAAATTGAAGTGCGGCTGGGCGGTAATATGGAGCGTTATATCTGGACGATCAACGGCAAGAAATACTCCGATGCAGGCCCAATCAATCTAAAATTTGGAGAGCGTGTACGGCTCAACTTCATCAACGATACCATGATGGCGCATCCGATGCATCTGCATGGTATGTTCGTGCAATTGGAAAATGGACAGCCAGCCGAGAAATTGCCTAACAAACATACCGTCATCGTACCGCCCGGTGAATCCTATTCCGTGTTGCTCACCGCTGACGAAGCAGGAGAATGGGCGTTCCATTGCCATCTGCTCTATCACATGATGGCAGGCATGATGAATAAGGTAATCGTAGCCAAACTCGATACGGCAGATGTTCCTACCTCGATGCAGCCGATGAAAACAAAGACAGAAATGGAAGGAGAACATAATCATGTGCATTAAAACCTATGCTCTCACTACATTTCTAGCACTTACCACCCTGCAACCTGCATTAGCCTCCGAGGTCGAATCTCACAAAGCGGAGCATGGCGGCCAGATATTCCATGCATTTAGGTTAGAAGCCGATGTCGGTGCCGGACAGGATGATCCTATCGCCAGCTGGGACTTTGATGGCTGGATTGGTGGCGATGTCAATAAGCTCTGGCTAAAAAGCGAAGGTGAAGTGGCAGATGGTAACACAGAGCAAGCTGAGTTTTGGGCATTATATAGCCGCAATGTTGCTACTTTCTGGGATGCTCAAATTGGTATCCGCCATGACACTCAACCCGAATCCACCAGCTATTTGGCACTCGGTGTTGAAGGGCTTGCACCTTATTTCTTTGAAACCGAGGCGCATTTATTCGTGAGCGATGAAGGTGATGTCAGCGCTCGTATTCGTCAGGAAAATGATTTCCTCATCACCCAGCGCCTAATCATTCAGCCTTATGTGGAAGCTAACCTCTATGCGCAGGATGTAGCTGATCAGGAAGTGGGAGCTGGTCTGGCCAATGCGGAATTCGGTTTGCAAACGCGCTATGAGATTACCCGTAAATTCGCTCCATATGTGGATTTACGCTATGAACGCAAATTTGGTGAAACCTCCTCTATTGCCAAGAAAAATGGCGAAGATAATGATGATTTTATCGCCAGCATCGGCCTTCGCCTGATGTTTTAACATTTTCTGATTTATTTTGAGGGATAAGGCCATTCTCTTCGTATTAGCGGGAACAATACGAGGAAAGATATAGCTATGCGATCTCTTATTTTGACGGTTTTTGTTCTGTTTTCTGCTACCACAGCGCGTGCAGAAACCTTTGATGACTATGTGAAACGATTGGCCGAGCACCCCCAGGTCACTCAGATATTAGAGCAAAGCAGCCAACTTAAAGAATTATCTGATGGCGAAATGGGTCTGCCTGATCCGCAGCTGATTATTGGCGTGGATAATATGCCGGTAAATGATCCGGCATTTGACCGTTTTCTTCCCACCTCCAAGGTATTCGGCTTCAAGCAGCAAATTCCCAGCTACGATTTACGCACGGCAAAATCTGAAAAACAGGAACGACTCTCCGAGCGCCAGAAATTATTAGCCAACTATACCAAAAAACGGCTGGAAGCTATCCTGATCAGCCAGTTGACCGAGTTGGACAAGGTAAAAACGCTGGAAAAACTTGCTACCCAGCAGCTGGCCTTTTATCGCTCGATGGAAGAAGATTTGAAAGGCCAGTTAGAGGCAGGCAACGCGGTCTATGGGCGCTTCTCTGAAATTGATGTCGAGCGCACCGAAGTGGAACAACGTCTCAATGATTTAAAAGCCGAGCGTGTGGCTATTGAGCAGGAATTAATACGCCTGGTAGGTGAAGTGCCTGCCACTCCATTACCATCCGTGCCGGAAATCACATGGAAGCGCGAGGGAGATGCACTCTATCCTGTGCGTATTGCTGCCGAAAATATAGAAGTAGCTGACAAAGATGTGGATGCCGCCGATGCTTCCTTCAACCCTAATTACGGGGTGCAAGCCATCTATAAACAGCGTGAGGATGGTAGCAATTTCCGTGGAGATGATTGGTTTAGCGTACAGGCCACTATTTCCATCCCACTTTGGTATGAATCTAACCAGAAGCCCAAATTGCGTGCGGCAGAGGCAGGCAAGCGCAGCGCCGAATTTGCCTATGATGACACCAAGCGTGAATGGATCAAACGTATGGCAACGCTTAAGGCCGAGCGTGATATTGCCCTTGATAACATCAAGTTGCTGCAGGAGAAAAAAGCCGCCTTACGTGAAATGGTAAAGGCGGCAAAACGTAATTATGAAGCGGGTAATGCCACACTGGAAACCACGCTGGATGCTCAAATTGATGAGCTAACCATTGCCTCGCAATTAGCCAGCCAGCGCAGCCGACACATTCGGCTTGCTGCCGAATTTAATAGCCATATCATAGGAGAGCAAAATGAAACCCATTAAACTATTACTGGTCGTTTTGCTATTTGCAACCGGCTCTGCATGGGCTGAAGGCACGAAATATACCTGCCCAATGCACCCACACTACATAGCCACGGAAGCTGGAAGCTGCCCCATTTGTGGTATGGATTTAGTGCCAATGGAAGGTGGAGACGCGGTAGAGGAAGATCACAGCGGTCATGATGGAGATGCACGTAAAGCGGTAACGATTAGTCCCGAAACTATTCAAAATATCGGTGTACGCACCGAGAAAGCAACCATGGCAACCTTTGGCAGAGATGTCAGAAGCTATGGTCTGGTCGCAGAGAACGTGCGCAATACTCATGCTATTTCCGGACGTGTTGCCGGTTGGGTTGAGGAATTAAGAATCACGGCGGTTGGCGATGAAGTAAAAAAAGGCGAATTGCTTTTTACCCTCTATAGCCCGGATTTGATCTCTGCCCAGCAGGATTATATCGCTGCCCTTGCCACCGGCATTCAGGGGCGCATTAACTCCAGTGCCAAACGCCTCAAATCACTGGGTGCTGGCAACAAAACCATTGAACAGATTAAAGCCAAACGCCAAAAGCTGGAAAATCTTCCTTTTTATGCTGAGATTGATGGGATCGTTAGTCATCTCATGGTCAACCAGGGCAGCTATGTAAAACCCGGCATGCAAATTGCCACCATTCAGGATTATAGCTCTGTGTGGATTGATGTCAGCGTGGCGGAAAAGGATTTACAGTTTATAAAAAAAGATGGCAAAGCCACGGTCAGTTTTCCGAATCTTGGTAATATTGAACGCACGGCACGTATCGACTATATCCATCCCACCATTGATGCCGATAGTCGCACCGGTCAAGTGCGCCTGGTGATGGATAATCCCAATGGCACATTGCGCCCCGGTGCTTATGCCGATGTGATATTTGAAACCAATATTGATAAACGCTTAAGCGTACCATCCGAGGCTATCTTAAAAAGTGCTGAGGGTGATTTTGTGGTCATGGCACTTGGCGCGGGTAGATTCCAATCACAGCTAGTACAAACCGGCGTTTCAAGCCGTGGTCGTACCGAGATTAAATATGGTATTGAGAATGGCGAAGAAGTGGTGGTCAGCAGCCAGTTTCTGATTGATTCGGAAAGCAGCTTACGTGAATCTTTCCGCAAATTGCAGAAGGTGCAAACCCCACTGTCATTACTGGAAGTCAATAAAGACCAACAGGCGATGATTGACCACCTGATTGATGCTGCACTCTATCTCCATGAAGTGCAAACAACTGATGCGGAGATCGATACCGCTATGTTAATGCCAGCGTTGAAACTCAATGATCATCTCATGCCTAAATTCCGTGGCACCAAATTGCAATTTATTTTGCAGGATGCAGAAAAGGCACTGATGGCAGCCAATGAAGCCATCACGGAAGAAACGCAGCAACAGGCACTTGCCCAGCTGGTAACCGCACTCAAGCCGTGGATCATGGAGGGTAAACCGAAATACTACAAAGACAAAGGCATCAAGCTCTACCTGGATCATGGCACCGGCAATCACTGGCTACAACTTAAAGGTGACATGACTAATCCTTATGGCAGCGGTCATGCGGTGGAAGTGGAATTGCCAGACAAAGTAGATGCCGAAGCCCCTACGGTTACTGCACCGGCGGGAGGTGCGCATGCAGGACACTAATCATCACTTAAGCCACGATCCAACCAAATCAGGAGTTGCTAAAATCATCGAATGGTCGGTGAACAACCAACTGCTGGTCGTGGTAGGAATGATAGCATTATTGCTGGCAGGCTGGATCGCGGTCAAAAATACTCCGCTCGATGCGATACCTGATCTGTCCGATACGCAAGTGATTATCCGCACCGATTTCCCCGGCCAATCACCGCAGATTGTTGAAGATCTGGTGACCTATCCCTTATCCACCACCATGTTAGGATTACCAAAAACCAAGGATGTGCGTGGCTTTTCAATGTTTGGCACGTCCTTCGTCTATATCATTTTCCAAGATGATGTGGATCAATATTGGGCGCGAAGCCGGGTGATTGAAGCCTTATCCAAAATCCAGGGAGATTTGCCGGATAATGCCGTGCCACAAATTGGCCCGGATGCAACCGGTGTGGGCTGGGTATATCAATATGCGGTAGTTGACCGAACCGGCAATCATGACCTGGCCTATCTTCGCACGTTGCAGGATTGGTTTTTGAAATTTGAACTGGCCACAGTCGAAGGTGTATCGGAAGTCGCCAGCGTGGGTGGCTTTGTCAAAGAGTATCAGGTGCTGGTCGATCCCAATCGCCTGCGTGCCTATGACGTGCCGCTGCATCGTATTACCGCCGCTGTCAGTGCCGCCAGTAAAGAAGTGGGTGGCCGCGTTATTGAGAAAGGTGAAATGGAGCTGATGATCCGCTCCAAAGGTTACATCACTAATCTGGAAGAACTGAAGAAAGTGGTGGTGTACGCAAAAAGCGGTACGCCTGTCATATTATCGGATGTTGCCAGAGTGATTGAAGGCCCGGAGTTGCGCCGTGGCGTGGTAGAATTGGATGGTGAAGGTGAAGTCGTTGGCGGTGTGGTCGTCATGCGCTCCGGTGAAAATGCTCTCACCGTGATTGAGGGTGTGAAAGAAAAACTGGAGGAATTAAAACCCGGCCTGCCTGAAGGTGTGGAGATTGAAACGGTCTATGACCGCGCACCATTGATTGAAGGTGCCGTAGATAATTTGACCAGAACTCTGATTAAGGAAGGTATCGTAGTCGCGCTGATCAGCATTATCTTCCTGCTCCATGCCAGATCTGCACTGGTGGCCATCATCACCCTGCCACTTGGGGTGTTGGCAGCATTCATTGTGATGTCCGCGCAAGGCATCACCGCTAACATTATGTCGCTGGGAGGCATTGCCATTGCCATCGGTGCGATGGTCGATGCCTCGATTGTGATGGTGGAAAATGCCCACCGAAAACTATCGGTGATGGCCAAGGATGCCCCGTGGGAAGAAAGACGTGAAGCCATCCTGCTTTCCGCCAAAGAAGTCGGCCCAGGGCTATTTTTCTCGCTGCTAATTATCACCGTGTCATTCCTGCCGGTATTTGCCTTAACCGGGCAATCGTTCCGTCTATTCTCGCCTTTAGCATTCACCAAGACCTATGCCATGGGCTTTGCTTCCATCTTGTCGGTAACGGTCGTGCCGGTGCTGATGCTATGGCTCATACGCGGTCGTATTCGCAAAGAGGAAGAAAACCCGGTCAATCGCTGGCTGGTGTCCGTATACCATCCGTTACTCAAGCTGGCCCTGGCACGCAAATGGCTGGTCGTTATTATTGCCGGTATTCTGGTGGTCAGCATGTCCGTTCCTCTCTGGCGCACCGGCTCGGAGTTTATGCCAGCGCTCTATGAGGGTGAATTACTTTATATGCCCACCACCTTGCCCGGCGTTTCTATCACCAAGGCCAAAGAAATATTGGCACAGACGAACCGTTTAATAAAAACCGTAGCGGAGGTGCATCATGTATTTGGCAAGGTGGGCCGAGCCGATACCGCCACC
>Ga0066649_10001920_pt1 | contig 12703 bp, 11 predicted proteins | sample CryGey132114_all_FD_59538 | JGI IMG/M metagenome (GOLD analysis project Ga0066649, IMG submission 59538) | Groundwater microbial communities from aquifer - Crystal Geyser CG22_combo_CG10-13_8/21/14_all | ecosystem: Environmental > Aquatic > Deep subsurface > Groundwater | place: USA: Utah... | reverse complement strand
GGAAAATCTTATTGAATAGAAATATGCAGATTCTGAAGAAAAGGTACCTGACACCTATTTTCATCCCCATCTTTCTTTTTCCGTTCCTCTAGGAAAGTTATGCAATCATCACTAGAACCAAGATGACTCACATTATTTCGCCCAGTCAAACCGATCGACATAGAAAAAGGGACGTTGTAGAAACGCAACGAATGCTTGTAGGCGTTATACTCTCCTCTATCAGTAAAATCACGCGCAAATGATAAAAGTAGTTTCTGTATATTCTCCAAATTTTTCTTCCATCCTGCATCGTCAAGAGATGTTGGATAGACAAAATAGAACAACCATCGCAAAAAAGGAACCTCTATCTCCTTGCCTGAAACTTCAATTTGAATCTTTCTTGTAAAGATTTCAGAAGAAAATGTAAGCTTTTCTATTTTGTTGTAAGTATCAGAGTAAAACCCCGTACTTTTTTCATTAGAAAATGTGAGTGCGAGCCACAGGTTTCGATTATCCTGCTCTGTTAATGCAAAGATTATTTCAAACAGGGTCTCTGTCATCTGAAAGTATAGAAAGTGCAGCTCGGTTCGTATGACGCGCTTAAAAGTTTCTTCATCTGCGTCAATAATATTTTTAGTCAAATTGTTCCTAACATCATCAAATTCATCATGCGCATTCTTTAACAGCAGCATTCGATAGAGCCAATAATCGGGATCGTACATCTGATAAAATTCCTTTTGAAGTTTATCCAAATCATTCACGCTAAGAATTCTTTGATTGTTCTTTTCAGTACTCATAATTTTCTTATTATCCACCAAAAGATTTGCCATGTAAAGTATTGTCAAGTATGATGTATCATATGTCCGGTCCGGATAAGGAGTTTTATACAGCGCAAAACCTAGCCGATAAGCTCGGGGTCAATATCATGACCATCTATCGCTATATCAAAGCTGGTCGGTTGAAAGCGTATAAAATAGGTAAGGAGTTTCGAATTGAGAAAAAAGAGTTTCAGAGATTCCTCGATAGCACCAAAACCAAATAGATATGGCAGACAAAAACCTATCAGAACGTGATATTTGCACGAAATACATAACCCCAGCACTTCAGAAAGCTGGTTGGGATTTAAATACTCAAATACGTGAGGAGGTTTCTTTTACCGCAGGACGCATCAATGTTCGCGGAAAGACAGTATCTCGAGGTTCTAAAAAAAGAGCCGATTACATTCTCTACTACAAAAATAACCTGCCAATTGCTGTAATTGAGGCGAAAGATGGCAACCATGCCCCGAGCGACGGCATCCAACAGGCTCTTGGCTACGGTAAACGGGGTCAGGGACGCTTTTTCAAGATCAAACGTATCAATTATTCGTATCATTTTTTCTCTGTCTCCTACACAAAACCATCACAAAAACATTCGTCTTTTTTACAGCGCATTACTTCACATTGTACACATTTTTCTCCAACCTGATGATCTTGATGAATTAAATGCCAATGTTTTTCACATCCACATTTTTTACATAAATCATTTACCATAGCTCCGCGGGTAGGATGGTTCGACACGCCCCTCGACAGGCTCGGGACTTACTCACCATACTACATTACTCACAGAGCTTCGTCATAGCTCATGTGCTTTTGCTTAGCTTTTGTAATAATTCCTTATCACCGTTGATGAGCGCTTTCTTTTTTGCAACAGACCACTTTTTTAACTGCAATTCTCTTCGTTCTGCTTGAGATCTGGTACTATAGTTTTCTGAATATACGAGTTCTATATCAGAAAACTTTTTAGTCCAAAAAGATTCCTTTTTCTGATGTTGTGTTAGTCTCCTCTTAAGATTATCAGTCATGCCAATATAAAAAGTTTTCTGGTCGCAAAAAAGAATGTATATATACCATAATTTCATATGCAAAAGCACTGAGCTTGTCGAAGTGCTCCGCGGGTAGGATTCGAACCTACGACCAAGCGATTAACAGTCGCCCGCTCTACCACTGAGCTACCGCGGAATATATTTTGTTTTTAACTTATGCAGCAGTTCATACAGATACTAAAGGCGGTCGACTGCACACTATCGTGTGGGTCGCCCTTGAAAGCAATCCCATTGCTTTCAAGTACCACTGAGCTACCGCGGAATATATTGTTTTATTTTGTGAACCTCCTATGCTCTACCACCTTTAAGCTAGTCCCCACTAGCTTAAAGTACCTCGGAATATATAAGGGAAACCTATCCCTTGTTTTTATAACAATCCAAACATTTAAGGTTACCGGTATCGCGAGGCTCAAACGGAAGCTTAGTAATACTACCCCCGCAACCACTACACGTCCAATTTCCCTCATGCATAGTGCGTTCTCCCTGGGGAGCCGATCCGGATCGGTTATTCATATAACAATCCCTGCACTTTAAATTACCTGTCTCCCGTGGCTGAAACGGAAGCTGTGTTATGGGCGCATTACAACCACTGCAATTCCATTCCCCGCTAAACATAGGTTTATCATTTGTTTGCTCATCCATAGAATTTAGAATTTATACGTTTTCGGTATATCTTGCTGTTGCCTTCGGCGCGCGTAAATGCGCACATTTCGCAGGAAAATACCTATCAACGCTTACTATAATATAGACACATGATACAAAAAACGACGGGTAATTTCAAGATGCCATTGCAAGGATACGCATTGCGTGCTTTTCCTCTACCGGCATCACCGAAAGACGCATACCACGACGCGCCACAAGCATATCTTTCACAGCAGATGTGTTTTTAATTTCTTCCAAACTAATAGTGCGTGAAAACTTTTTACAAAACATTATATCTACCCCGTACCATGCGGGATTATCTTTTTTTGATTTCGGATCATAATGATGATCCATTTTATCGAATGCCGTTTGGTCAGGATATGCTTCGGACGTAACTTCCGCAAGCCCGACAATACCGGACGGATCGGCATTTGAGTGGTAGAAGAATATTCTATCCCCAATATGCATATCGTCCCGCATAAAATTACGTGCCTGATAATTACGTACACCGTCCCAGAATGTTTTTGTGTCCCGGGCGAGATCGTCTATGGAGTATGACCGCGGTTCACTTTTAAACAGCCAGTAGTTCATATTGATGACTAATCATGTTTTAAGGCATGTATAAATACTGGCTTGTTTCAAAAAATATGCTTCTAATTCCCTTGGTAGCCATCAAGCTTGCGAGAGCTTCCGTGCTGACGTATTTTCTCGAAACTTTTTGCTTCAATCTGACGAATGCGCTCACGCGTTACGCCAAACTCTTTTCCCACCTCCTCAAGCGTATGAGTGATACCATCATCAAGCCCAAATCGCATTTTTAGAATTCTTTGTTCCCGCGGCGTGAGATCATCCAAAATGGCACGCAATTGATCACGTAAAATACGGCGATCTACTTCCTGTGCGGGAGTGAGCATGCGTTCGTCTTCAATAAATTCGCCCAACGTGGAAGAATCATCGGCATCATCCTCTCCCACCGGTGCTTCGAGAGAAACCGTATCTTGCGAAATTTCCATAATGTGGTGGATTTTTTCCACCTCGAGCCCCATTTCCGAAGCAACTTCTTCCGGTAAGGGATCTCTACCCAGATCCTGCAAAAGACGCCGACGTATTTGCTGATACTTTGATATGGTTTCTATCATGTGTACAGGAATACGGATCGTGCGCGCCTGATCTGCCAGCGCACGCGTAATCGCCTGACGAATCCACCACGTTGCATAGGTGGAAAACTTATACCCTTTATGCCAGTCAAATTTTTCAACCGCACGGAATAATCCCAGGTTTCCTTCCTGAATAAGGTCCAGCAAAGAAAGATTAGCACTTCGTCCCACGTATCGCTTTGCAATACTCACAACAAGTCGTAAATTCGCCTGCACAAGCATTTGCTTGGCTTCTTCCTCCCCCTTCTCCACGCGCTTTGCCAAATCCCGCTCTTTTTCCGCCGTAAGAAGCGATATTTTTCCGATCTCTTTTAAATACATTTGCACGGAATCGGAAGAAATATGTTCCACCTCATTTTTAAGATATCTGTCGTCTTTTCCTTTTCCTCCTTTAGATCCTTTTCCCTCCTTTCCTTCTTTTTTTGCGGGAACATCTTCCGTTCCAACATCGATAAATCCTTTTTCTTCCAAAACATCTACATTGGAAACTTCAAGACGATTGTATAAATCCTCCAGAAGAATAATATTTTGCTCGATGCGGGGGAATGCCTGCAATATTTCGCCATAGGTAATAAATCCGCGCGTACGACCGCGTTCAAGTATCTCTTGTATCTTTGCTTCATTGATTTTTATCTTCTCTTTGGAAAGAATTTTTACCGGTGTTTTCTTCTTTACAGATCGGCCTTTTCGCTTATTAGCCGAACGGGTATTTTTTGCCGTTTTTTTGGAAACCTGATGTTTTGTTTTCTTGACTGCCGTTTTCTTAGACGCCTTTTTTTCCATGTTCTTTTTTCGAACAACCGTTTTTTTATTCTTTACCGGCACTGCTTTCTTTTTGGATGAACGTGTTGATTTCTTTACCGTCTTTTTTTTATTGCGTCCACCGGCGGACGACGCATTTTTTTTACCTTTTTTGGAACCTTTTGTAGGCATTATGAATATGTTATGCAATAAGCAACAGGCAGTATGGAGAAAAAATTATAATTATAAACTTGTAAGCTGTTTTGATAATGCCGTAAATTCCTGTATAAGCACGGATACCTGTTGGGTATTTCCGGCGCCCTCCGCACGGCGGATATCCCCTTCTATTTTTTCAAGATGTTTTTTTAATGCCTCTCTTCGAAGCGCTTCCATACATGAGGTAACTTCCTCCGGTGCATTTTCTTTCGCTACGGCAAGCTCTGTTTCGAGCATATATTTATTTGCCATTGAACGAAGTTCGGGATCAAGAGATTCCAGAGATGCCTTACTGTCTTTTTGCTGACGATAGCTACGCAATATGACGCGCGCGGACTCTGTAGAAAATAAATCTTCCGTAACATCCACAGGAACGGCAAGTCCGTATGCGAGGAGCATCCCCAAAAGACGCTCTTCTAAAAGTTGGGCACGTCCCCGATAAGCCGGAACAACCGTTTCTTTTTCTTCCGCCTTTGACGTATGAGTCTGCGGTGTATTTTTAATGTTTTGCAAATCAGCCCATACCGCATCTTCACGCACCCCCAATCGGGATGCCACCACCGATACCCAATGCGCTTTTTCTACATGCTGGGGAATCCGCGCTATTAACGGAAGTACGGATTTGGAGATACCCTGCTTCCCGCCAATAGTCTCGGGATCATGTTTTGCGAGTGCTTTTTGTAGAAAAAAAGAAACAATGGTATCTGCCGCTTCCACTTGCGTAGTCCATACGGACACATCTTCCGCAATGAGATCAGCGGGATCCTTACTTCCGGGAATAGTGATTGCTCTTACATCAAAGCCCATTTCAAGAGCCAAGTCAATACTGCGCCGTGTTGCCGACTCGCCTGCTTCGTCCATGTCAAAAGCCGTTGAAATACGTTCTGATAAACGCTTTAATGCCTGCAGTTGATATTCGGTAAGCGCCGTTCCCGATACCGCCACTGTATACGCCGTTCCCGCTTGATGTGCCATAATAGCGTCCATATATCCTTCTACGAGAATACAATTATTTTCTTTTCTCATAGCTCCCTTCGCCTTATCAAATGCATAAAGCACCCTGCTTTTATCATACAATATGGTTTGCGGTGAATTAATATATTTAGCCGGCTCACGTTCTCCATTGGAAACGGATCCGCTTTCCATAGGGAAAATGCGTCCGCCAAAACCGATAATACGACTGTTGTAATCGGCAATCGGAAACATTATGCGATTACGAAATCTGTCATATAGGGATGTTGCGGATGCCGAACCGTTTTGTTCTCCTTTTTTTATTGCAAGACCCGCTTTTATGAGCTCATCGGGTGTGTATCCTTTTTTTATTGCTTGCTCGGTAAACGCGCGCCATCCGTTTGATACCGGCAATGCATATCCTATCTGAAATGACGCGATGGTTTCCTGTGCCACGCCTCGTTTTCGCAAATATGTTACCACTTCCGGATAATGTGCAAGATTACCGGTATACCATGCCGCGGCCTCTTCCAGTAAAGAAAAGAGTCGCGCGCGCTCGGAACGCTCTTTTGGATTTTCCGTCCGAAGTTCAACGCCCGCTTTTCGCGCCAAAATTTCAAGTGCTTCCTTAAAATCCACTCCTTCCATATCCATAACGAAAGAAAATTGATCTCCTCCCTTTCCGCACCCAAAACAATGCCACGAATCGCGCGCGGGAGATACGAAAAATGAAGGGGACTTCTCCGCATGAAATGGGCATACACCCTTTAAATTAGCGCCCGCGCGCACAATTTTAATATACGAACCAACAACGTCGGCCGTGGAGAGGCGGGATTTTATTTGTTCAACAGGGGTCATCGGCAAAGCATCCATTCGCCAACCAGCGAATGAAATTTTAATTTATTATACGAATTTATTATACCATATGAACAAAAAGCAAGAAAAAACCACAAGTAATCTATGGTTTTTTCTTTTGCCTGTAAATGTAGTGGAGCTAAAACGCCACTACCCGCACATTGTCCACATTAGCATCTTCCGACGAGTTGGACATTTTTCCCCGAAAACGAATTTGAAGACCAGAGATGTTATTTACTTCTATAGATTTAGCGTGCCACACATCTTCCGCATCCACATTCCCGCGGAGACGCGCTTTTTCCTGCCAGCTTGATCCGCCATCAAACGACACATCCATCGCGAGATATTCATTTGTATCCAACCTGCTTTCAATAAGCCAATCAAACGTAATGGTTGCATTAGTGCGTCCCTGCAAATTAATAGGAACAGATATAAGAGCGGCATCCGTTGCGCGTCCGTCCACTTCCGCGCTCACATTTCCGTCTGTTGCGCGCTGAGTGGAACGAAACCAATCATTCTGACTACCTTCTGTCCACAGTCCATTCCATGTACTAACTTCGAAAGAATCTTCAAATACCATCACATCTCCGTCCGACGGTGGCTCCACTACGGGATCCGTTACGGTAACCGTTATTGTATCTGAATCAGAAAGCCCTTCGGCGTCCTCTACGGTAAGTGTTGCCGTATAGGTACCCGCCGATAGATACGCGTGTCCTACTACATCTCCCGAGGTCGATACGCCATCTCCGAATGTCCAATCATACGAAACAATGCCCACATCATCATACGATGCCGATCCGTCGAATGTACCAACCACTCCGGTTTCCAAGGAACGTACCGCTGTGCCAGCATCCGCTACGGGTGCCTGATTTTCCGGCGAGGGTGGTGGCGGAGGAGGCGTTCCTTCCGTATACAAAAGCGCCGAACGTGCATTTAAAAGTCCCCAACCATAAGTATTGTCGCGTCCGGGAACACCTATATCATCTGCACTAGATTCAAGAGCGGTGCGTACATCGTCCGGTGTTGTTGCGTTTCCGTTTGCAATTACCAAAGCTGCCACACCGGCAACATGAGGTGTTGCCATGGAAGTTCCCTGGTAAAAGTAATAGCCGAAACTGCGTACATTTGATCCAAATGTCTGCTGAAGAATACCGTCCCCATAGCCGTCTCCGTTTTGATCCACGGATACATCTCCGCCGGGAGCCACGATATCCAAAGACGATCCGTAATTAGAATATGGTGCCCGCGTTTCATCAAAACGCGTAGCTCCCACTGCAATAACATAATCATCATATGCCGCCGGATATAAAACACCATTCACACCATTGTTCCCTGCGGCGGCAACGATAGTAACACCCTTTTCATACGCATACTTAACGGCATCGTACATTACCTGGGATGATGATGATCCGCCAAGTGAAAGATTAATAACATGAGCACCGTTATCTGCCGCAAAACGGATACCGTCCGCAATATCAGCATATGTGCCGGATCCCTGCGCGTTTAATACTTTTACCGGCATGACAGATGCATGAAAGGCAACGCCCGCAACACCGGAACTATTATTCGTGGTTCCCGCAAGCGTACCGGTAACATGCGTACCATGCCCTTCGTTATCGTTCGGATGAGTATCGTTCCCCACAAAATCGTACCCGGGGACAAACACTGTTCCGGAAAGATCCGGCGCACGGCGGTATATGCTGTAATCTTCATACGCAACACCGGTGTCGATTACCGCAATGATAACATCGGATCCGGTGGATGTGTCCCATGCGTCCTGCATATGAATACCGCCATAAGAAGAATTATCAAAATTCCATTGATAGGGATTATAGTACGAATCATTTGGAACAAACTGCGCATACGCTATGTAATTCGGCTCGGCATAAAGCACATCATTGCGTCCGTTATATAATGCGAGCATTTCTTCCACTGTACTTCCCACCGGAACAGCCAGACGCTCAAAATGATCCGATCCACGACGTTGCACCAAAATTTCAGAATCGGCAAATGTACGCGATTCCCGCGGCAGACGCGGTGAGCGTGTAAGTAATTCATCGGGAAGAACCCGCGGTGACCGCGGTAGACGCTCCAACGCACTCACGGGCATACCTGCGCCTATAAGAAATAATGACAAGAATATGAGAGGTAATAGTTTTATGTACTTCATATAAAAAGTATATCACATATGCGCATAACACAAAAAACTTGACCTTTTTAATTTTTTATTTTAAAATTTTATTGGTTTATTCTTTGTAACGTTAAAGGAGTGTATGTGGTCCTCCTAACGGTTTCTGTTGGAAAACCTATTACTGTGGGAAATGATATTATCCTGAAAATAATTTCTAAAAGAAGTAATGCCATACTATGTTCGATATCCATTTCCCGATGGACGCATCAGTCATGGGTTGCCTTAGGAAGCAAGGAGTACATTACAGACAATATTTATATACGTCCATTATCTACAGAAAAAAATGAAGTACGAATGGGTATAAAGGCTCCTGCGGAAAAAAATATAAGAAGACAACACAGCCGCAAAAAAGATAGAAAAAACCGCCGGTAACTGCCGACGGTTATTTTTTTACCTGCTGTATTTTTTACGATCAAGAAGAAGGTATCCTCCCAACGTCAAAATCATTATCAGTATCCAGAAAAACGAGAACTCCGAACCCACTATAAACGGCAGTCCCGCGGAAAGATTTTTCTTCCACCATGGATCGCTTTTTGTGGTACGCATAAATGCTTCATTCAAAAGATCGTCTTCCATATTTACGGCAGACTGAATCAGTGTAGGATTACCCGCCGTAAATGAATCGTGTACTTCCGAGGGTTTTACGGCAACTTCTTGGTTTGTTGCATCATGCAAAGCAGAATACTGTGACTGTTGTTCTTCTTCTATCTCTTCTGTTAATTCTTCTCCGGCATTATCCCCTACCACCAATGAACCACCAACGCCAAACTCTTCGTTATTTACATCGTCAGAATCGCCCGCCTGTACGATTGAAGTATTTGCGGGGGGCTCCGGCGCATCGCCAACTTCCACGGTTACCAACGCATGCCCGGAATGATCAACGAAATTTCCATTTTCGTCATGCCAGTATGCAATGGCAAAATTGGTATACGTCCCCGCCGGTGTTGTACTGGCAAATTCAACAACATAATTTATTTTAATGGCACCTTCTCCCTGTTCGTCCGGATATACCGTATCTAAATTCCAGCCATTTTTACTTATCACATCGCCGTCTTCGTTTTTAATTTCATCTTCCACCACCACGTTATAGGCGTAATCTGATCCACGATTTGAAACCGTTATTTCATATTCAACTTCGTCTCCCGGCATCACAATGCCTTCACCAATTCTCTTTTTTGCAATTTCAAGACGGGCATACATGTTATCATATCCCACATTTGTAGACGGTGCCGGATGTTCTATGGTCTGCACAAGCATATCGCAGTTGTCAGAATTATTCGCATCGTCCTCGTGTAATGTAGCACAGCTTTTATTTGTCATTGCGGTAGATCCGTATCCCGCAGAACCATCCGCTTCGGCAGTATAAGTAAATGCTCCTGATGCTCCCGGATTCATATAATCAAGATGATATGTAATGGTCCGGCGCTCTCTATCAACAACACCTCCGCCGGCGTTTGTTATGCGCATACCATCCGCGTATGTACTTGAAATATCTACGTCCGTAGCGTACGCATCTCCGTTATTTCGATAGGTAAGCGTATAAGAAGATTCCGACGTTGGCGTTAATACTGATGGCGCCGTGGCACTTACACCAAGCCACAAATCGGGTCGTCCGAACGCGAGATCCCCGTTCCATCCGCCAAAAATATTTACAATGGCAAGGAGCCAATTTTGTCCTATTACGTTCGTATTTACGAGATTTACTATATTGGACGCCGCATAGGCATTTCCCGTTTGGATAGAGGCGTTGTTTCCGTTTGCCGTATTATTACCGGTGGATGCCGAAACACTCACGTTATTTCGAACAACAGCGGTATTATTATTTGTAACATCAACCGATCCTCCGGCGCCAAGAGTGGATGGTGTAGAAGCCGCCGCACCGGAACTCATGCCGTTTATGATAAATCCATCCTCCATACCAATAATCCGAAGACCGCTCGGTAAACTGAATATCTGTCCTGACCATCTTCCACCCGTTCGCACATACAGGAGCATCATATTATTTCCAAAGAGGTTTGTGTTCGCAATTGTCATGAGGTTTGATGATGCATACGCGTTTCCGGTTGTTATATGCGCACCCGTATTTCCGCTTGCCGTATTACTTCCCGTATCGGCCGTTGTCGTTGCGTTGTTTCCTATATCGGCATCATTTTCATTCGATACAGAGATCGATCCGGATGCACCTCCTCCGCACACATCACATACCTGCTCGTCATCGGCAAAGAAATTAGGCGGTAATACAAGATCTCCCTCCCACGATCCGAATGCGTTCATTATAAATGCCAGGTAATCAGAGTTAATGACATTCGTATTGACGACGTTTACAATATTTGAAGCGGCAAATGCATCACCCGTGGCAATACTTGCAGATCCGTCCGTTGATGATGCCGTATTTGATCCCGTGTCTGCCGAAACGGATACGTTATTTGTCACCTGGGCGTTATTAGTGTTTCTCACCATCATATTGGTAAGGAAACAAAGGAAGCTACACGTTGCGCCATCATCAAACGATAAGCTGATGTCGCCATATGCGTTGCCAAACAAATTGAGAAGCTGAAAATATCCCTCCGAATTCACAAAGTTACTGTTTACAAGATTCGTTATGTTTGCATAGGCGGACGCCGTACCGGTGCTTACCACCGCATTCCCCGCATTTGATTCAGCCGTATTTGATCCCGTACCGGCATTACCGCCTGCATTCGTGACAACCGCGGCATTATTTTCATTTTCGGAGCTGAAAACACCTTCTTCTTCCTCATCCTCCAACGTCAAATCATCGGCATTTGTTGATGATGCCGTTTGATTATTCTCCGGAACTATACTTGGTGTTGTTGTACCGGTATCCTCTTCGTCTGTCGGCAACACGTCAGGCGTTGTCGTACTCGTTGGGCTTTCCTGACCCGTTATGACAGTCTCCGATGTTGATGATGCCGTATTACCGTCAGTTTCCGTATTATGTTCCGTCACATCCGATTGATCGATTACCGAACCTTCATCCGTATTATCCTCGGAACTTTCCGTATCTTCTTCCTGCGACTCTTCCGATGCATGCTCCTGATTTGTCGTATTTGTATTTACTTCACTTACAACATCCGTACCGGAAACAGCATCACCCGTTTCTATTATCGTATCTTCGGGTATCTCCGCCGTCTGTTCCGTTTCCGTAAGTTCTTCTGCAGGAAGCACGTCTTCAGCATATACAGTGGAAATCGGATATCCGGCACTAAGAAAAATCATACTTATGGAAAGTATAAAGCTGACAATATTCCGCGCCGGCATATTATCGATTAAATAGTGAGAAAACATATGAAAATAATGATGTTAATGCTTGTATAATTCCCCTCCTTGATTGTCGCCTTTCCGTATCTTTTATTTTTGTAATTGATGCATCTTCCGCTTTGGTACTGCTTGCCATTTCGGTATCCCCATTCATGCGTTTTTCCGCCTCCTCCTTCTCTGATTTTTCATCTTCGCGAACGGTATGCTCGGCATCTTCTGATATACCGCCGTCTGTTTTTATGTGAATAATAGTGTCTGCATTTCCCGACGTCTCTTCGTGTTTTGTTATGGATTCCGTATCGTCCGTCACAGATACATCAATTATTGTTTTACTTGTACCTGTTCCGTTCACATGCGTTTCTACATGTACATCCGCAGAGGCAGATCCCGTTATGACCGTGCCTCCATTCGCTCCGTTTGAACCATTTGCAGAATTACCGCCGGTTGACGCATGATTTTCTATCACTGTTTCCACTACCGCTCCTTCCTCTTCAGTGTTCCACTCATCCGAAAATGATCCGCCAAGCATATTATCCAGGAATGCACTCCCATCGAAAAAGGCATCCGCGGTATGCACCACCGTGCCAACCAAGACATATAGAAAAACTATGACACCTATAATGCAATTCATTGTTTTAAAAAACTGTTATCCCCCATCCGAGACCTCTTTCTATGATAAATACTTATCTGGAAAGAGATCTCAAAAGGAGGCCTGATAGATGATTTTGCCAATCAACTATCAGATACTCCATCAAATCCGTTTCTGGATTACCGTCCAATCCGTGTTACGTTCCGGTTTACTTTGTTGAGTACGGAAGACACAGATAC
>Ga0066649_10001887_pt1 | contig 12812 bp, 11 predicted proteins | sample CryGey132114_all_FD_59538 | JGI IMG/M metagenome (GOLD analysis project Ga0066649, IMG submission 59538) | Groundwater microbial communities from aquifer - Crystal Geyser CG22_combo_CG10-13_8/21/14_all | ecosystem: Environmental > Aquatic > Deep subsurface > Groundwater | place: USA: Utah... | reverse complement strand
CGGCAAACAAGTAACTAAAATTAAAATGAGTCTTTCAAGATATAATGAAAGCTATAAAAACTTTACTCTGATTAATGGGATTAATTCATCTCTACCAATGTTGCTCGGAGTAGTATGTATAACTCTTATGAGTTACTCGAGCGTAAATTTTTTTAAAACCCCTACAACTAATATCATACCAGCCTTATACTTGTTTGTGAGATTTAGCCAAAGTGTTAGTGAGCTAAGCGGCAACACTTCTATGGTAAGGTTGTATTTTCCTACGATAAAGGAACTCGTAACTTTTTTTGACTTTGTAAAATCTGATGGATATGTTTCCAATCAAATAAAGATGGAGATTGATGGAAACGTTGAAGAAATTAATTTTAGAGATGTTTGCTTTAACTATCCAGAACAAAAAAATACTCTTGAACAAATGAATTTAACTCTTCGTCAGGGTGATTGTTTAATTATTAAAGGGCCGTCCGGTGCTGGAAAGACTACTTTGCTTAAATTGATTATGGGAGTAATAGAACCGACATCAGGAGTAATAAAGGTTAATAAGGAATTGTTTGAATGTAGTAAATCGCAGTTTTGGAGTCAAATCTCATATGCAGGAACAGAGCCATTTCTTGTTGAGGGAACTTTAGAAGAGAACTTAACTTTAGGAATGTATAAGCTAGACACTCTGCAAGCCGAAAATATTTTGAGAGAGTTGGGTTTGGGAGAAGTTTTTGACTTGAATTCGAACTTTTTGTCTTTGAAACTCGATGAAGTTTCCAGGCTGTCAACGGGGCAAAGACAAAGAATTTCGCTCGCTAGATTTTTTTTAAAACCTGCTAACGTGTATATTTTTGATGAGGGTACTTCGAATCTTGATCTTGAAAATGAAGAAGCTGTTAAAAAATTAATAAAGTCATTGAATAATAAAATTGTAGTTATTGTCTCTCACAGGGCAAGTTTCGACGATATTGGAACTAATATTATTAAAATTGAAGGAAGAAACTTATGAAGAAAATTAATATTGGCTTGTACATGGGAAGCTGGCCACAAAATATTGGGAATGCATTCTTTGATTTAGGAGCATATGCCATATTAAAAGAAGCAATGCCTGATGCTGTGATTCATAGAGTTGGAGGGGCAACTCATTGGATGTTTAATGCTAGTTTTAATCATCTGAAAAACCCGATTGAAAGAAAATTAAGACGTAGATTTAACCAAAGACAAACTATTTCGAACTCGATTGAAATTCCGATGTTTGCAAATCTAGATTTAGTTGTATTTGCAGGTATGAGTATGTGTGCTGAGTTTGTTGCCAATAATGGACCAACATTTATGGAACTTGCGAAGCGCAAAATTCCGGTGCTTTTACTTGGAACAGGTGGTGCTCTTTACGATAAAGATGAGCCCATAATTTTTTCAAATTTCCTAAAAAAGTTCTCCGACTTTAGAGTTATTACGCGCGATGATGATACTTATAAAATGTTTGAGCCGCACTTGGCCGGAAAAATGGTTGCAGGTATTGATTGTGCATTTTCACTTCCAAGGTACTTGAGCCCTTTAAGTTTTGATTGCCCAGATTTTAATGTTGAATGCTTTGATGAAATAATTCCTCCACCAGTTCTTAATCATAGTCGCCAGGTGTTTAGAGCGCATCATGATATGTGGGGCCCCTTGCCAAAGCATTACATTGATCAGCCAAACTGTTTAATCTCAGATGTTCCTGAGGATTATTTAAATTTATATGCTAACTCAAAAATTACTTATTCAGATCGAGTCCATGCATGTGTAGCCACTCTTGCTTACGGCAATGAGGCTAGGCTATTTAGCTCTACCCCTCGTAAGTCACTCTTTAATAAGCTTGGCGTAGACAATATCTCCTCCACTACTGTCAGACTTGATATGGCTAACCTTAAAAAGCTTCAAGACAACCAAGTTGTTCTAGCTAAAAAGTATATTCAAGAGTTAGTTGTACCAGGAGCTAAATAGTGGAGCAGTTGAATTCTGAAGAATGGGGAAGCCTGTACAATCTAAAAATGTTAGATGGAGCTATAAGTACAATTAACCAAAGGTGTTATAATGTTCAAACACTTGAAATGTTAAACCTTACGAATGAGTCGGATAGTGTGCTAGAGATTGGATGTGGGACGGGAGTCAGCTCAATTGCTTTGGCGCAAGACGGAAGAAAAGTTGTAGCAATGGATTACTCACAAGAATGCTTGAAGCTTGTGAGCGAAATAGCAAGTCGGACAGGAATTAAAGTAGATACAATAATGCATGATGCAACTATCGAATTACCATATTCAGATAAATATTTTGATGTAATTTTTCATGCAGGCTTATTGGAGCATTTTGAATTTAATGAAAGAGTTGAAATGCTAAAACTATGGAGACCTAAGTGTAAAAGGATGATTTCCTTAGTTCCGAATGCTGCATCTTTGACTTATAGACTAGGTAAGCACTTGCTAGAGAAGAGTAATAGATGGCAATTTGGAATTGAAAATGCAATTTATACTCAGTCTCCGGAGTTTACCTCAGCAGGTTACACAGTAGAAAAAGAGTATACAGTAGGTATAAAGGAAGCGATGGATTTCTTGCCAAGATGGCACTGGTTTAGAATTTGTATGTCTAAGCTATTAGATAGCAATGAGTTCGAGGATGACTGTAGACAGGGCTACTTACTAGTAACTGTAGGAGTTACGAAGTGACCTACTTGAAAGCATTTAACAGATCTTTGCATTGGATTGAAAAGTTTTCCATTAATGGTCAAGGGATTGCAGTTTCAAGCAAACAAAAAAAGCAGTCATACCCAGAGGTTTCGGGCTACTTAATTCCTTCATTAATTAGTATCGGAGAAAGAAAGAGGGCCCTAGTTTATGCGAACTGGCTTAAGTCTGTGCAAGGACCAAGCGGGTCATGGACATCTCCAGATGGTACGCCGAACTTCTTCTTTGATTCGGGACAAATCCTTAAAGGACTCATTAGTGCCGAGAAAAACTTTGGAGGCTTTAGAGATTGCTTGAAAAAGTTATTAGACTGGATGATTTCAGTAATTAATGATGATGGGAGCATAGCTTCGAGTGACGTTGATGCTTGGGCGGGGGAAGTTCCCACCGAAGTGTTGCTTTATTCTTTGGCCCCAATGCTTGATGCACTTATTCTGCTTGGATACTCAAGTGATGATCCAGCTTTTGAAAAAATTGATACAGCAAAAAATCGCATGATTCGAAGCCTTAATCCTTTACCTACGTTTAACTGCCTTTCCCACTTTCACGCATATATTATTGAAGGCTTAATTGATTTGGGTGAGATTGAATTGGCTGAAGCGGGATTAGAATCAGCACAAAAAATGAAAAAGCTATCTGGAGCAATTCCATGCTATCCAAATGAGATTGCCGTCTGCTCAACTGGATTATTTCAGTATGCACTCTGTTACTTCAAGTTAGGAGATCTTGATGAAGGTAAAATTTTATTTAATGAAGCTCTTAAGCTCCAAAATAGAAGTGGTGGATGGTATGGAAGCTATGGAAAAGATGCGAGATATTTTGCAAAAAGTGAAATCCCTTGGGCAGTTAAGTACTTCTTTGATTCATTAAACTTTATGATAAAGCTCGAGTTTGAAAAAATGAGCCATATTTTCCCAACTGATATCAGCGTTAATGACGATAGATATAAGGCTGTTAGAGATTTAGTGAGTTCTTCAAAAAAGTCTGCAAAAGTTTTGGACTTAGGTTGTGGAAAGGGAAGATATTTAAAAAATCTATGTAAAGAATATCCTGAATTAAATTATTATGGAGTTGATCTCTCAGAGAAAGTTATGTCGTACATAGCTGATGATGTTGTTAAAAAGCAAGGTTCCATTACAGAGGTTCCTTATGCAGATAATTTCTTTGACATTGTTGTTTGCAATGAAGCCCTAGAACATGCCATGAATGTTAAGGGAGCAATCGCCGAGATCCATAGAGTACTCAAAATAGATGGAAAAGTAATAATTATAGATAAAAATAAAAGATTTTTTAGAAAAATGAAGATTCTCAAGTGGGAGCAATGGTTTTCATCGAAGGATATGATTTATATTTTAAAGCAATCTGGTTTTGAGGTTAACGTGCTGAAAAACTTAAGTTATGAAAACTCTACTGGTGCGGATGGATTATTTTCTGCATGGATTGGAACAAAGTGAAAAAAGTTATCTCGTATTCGCTATGGGGAGATCTAGCAAAATATCGACAGGGCGCTATAGAAAACTGTAGACTCGCAAAAATTTATTACAAAGATTGGATTTCAAGATTTTATATAGATAAAAGTATAGACGAATCATTTAAGAGTAAGTTGGTTGACCTAGGTGCAGAGGTTATCGAATTCGATAGAGGCGTTATCAATTCAGGAATGTTTTGGCGTTTTACTGTATTTTCAGACCCCAGTGTAGATATTGCAATTATTAGAGATACAGATTCTCGACTATCAGCCAGGGAATCACTGGCCGTGAATGAGTGGCTGGAATCAGGAAAGAAATTACATGTTATACGCGACCATCCATTGCATGGACGCCTAATTATGGGAGGAATGTGGGGGGCAAAGGCAAGTTCCTTGAGAGATATTCAGGATCAGATAGTTCTCTATTCACCAAAAGATGAACGAGATATAGATCAAGTCTTTTTAGAAGAATATATTTATAAAAAATTCAAAAGGGATAATGTTTTTGCTCACGATTGTTTTTTTGATTTTGAGAAACAAAAAAACACTTTTCAGATTAACCGAAAAGACTATGAATTTGTGGGTGAGGTTTTTAACGATATTGGTGTTCGAGAAAATGATTTTAAATTGATTGAGTTATATGAAAAATCTGCAAGCTTTAGACTAAGAATATGGATAGAGTCTAAAGTCAGGTTAGTTAGATACATACTAAAAGGTAATCTTTGAAAATCCTTCACTTGTCTCCATCTGCAAACTCCTCTAACTCAGCTGCTCATAGAATTCATGAGTCAATTTTGGGTGTTGGCGAGGACTCTAGAGCTTTGGTATACACGGGTAGTGCTGTACCTCAAAGTTATAAAATCAAAACTCATTACCCTTATTCTTATTTAAAAAAAAGAATATTTGATCGTCTCAACAACATCCTAGCTAAATCTATGTACGCAAGTAAAAAGAATAGCCTCCCTTGGTCTAATCCTAGGTATAAAGTTAAAATTTCAAATATTATTAATAAACTTGATCCTGATATTGTGAATTTACACTGGTTAGCTGACTCTTCTGTAGACCTGAGAGACCTTGCTTTAAACTGTAAGAGTACTCAGTTTGTTTGGACTCTTCATGATGTCTGGCCAATTACTGGTGGATGTCATTGTAATTTAGATTGTAGTAATTGGAGAGTTGGCTGTAATGATTGCCCCCAAATAGGAGGAGGTGTAAATGAAAAAAATAATGTGCACAGGTATTTTAATGATAAAAAAGAAGATATCGAGTTGATAAAAAATTTAACAGTTGTAGCTCCAAGTAAGTGGTTACAAAAAAATGCTGCTGAGTCCCCGGTTTTTAGTTCGCGTAAAGTAGTAAATATTCCAAACCCAATTAATACCCATATATACTCACCTCTGTTAAATAATGAAAGTAATTATGGTTTGAATTCACATGACTTTATTGTTTCTTATGGCGCATCTGGATTAGAATCATCACCGCATAAAGGATTTGTTTTTTTTAAAGAATTAGTAAAAATTTTTAAAGAATCCGATAGAGTAAAATTTTTAGTATTTGGAGGACGTAACAGTTCTCCAATTTCCCATGAAAATAATGTTTTATGGCTTGGTGAGGTAAGAGATCATGCAGTTTTGCGAGAAATATTAAGCAGCTCTGATTTATTCTTATCGACCTCTTTGCAAGATAATTTTTCAAGTTTATTGCTTGAAGCCTCCTCGATGGGTCTTCCTTCAATAGCATTTGATATTGGTGGAAACTCAGACATTGTTAGAGATAATGAATCCGGTTTTCTTGTTCAATCCGGTAATGTTGAAGAACTTGCTAGAAAGATCAAATATTTACGTGATAACAAATGCAAAGCAGCAGGTTTTGGAGAGTCAGCAAGAATATATACTGTTGGTAGTTTTTCTTATGACGTAGTTTCTTTAGAGTATGTAAATTTGTATCGGCAGGTATTGAATGAGTAGCCCAAAAGTTTCTGTAATCCTGCCTGTTTATAATGGCGAAGAATATCTAGATCAGGCGATCAAATCTGTACTTTTTCAAAGTTATAAAAACTTAGAATTGATTATTGTTGATGACTGCTCTACAGATAGAAGTCTTGAAATTGCAAAGACTTGGGTTAAAGATGACAGAGTAAAAATCATATCAAATATATCTAACCAGAAATTACCAAAATCCTTAAATATTGGGTCAATCGCAGCCTCTGGTGAATATCATACATGGATTTCACATGATAATTATTTTGCCGAAAAGTTTATAGAAACTTACGTTAACCTGATTAGCACTGAAAAGGTTGATATCGTATACGGAAACTACTTTATTGTTAATAGTAGGGGAGATGTCGAGGGAGATGGTGTGGTAGGCTCGGAAGATGAGCTACCTTTCTCAAATATGATTGGAGCATCTTTTCTTTATAAGAAAGATGTTTTTCATAGCCTAAATGGTTATAGTGAGAACCTGTTTCTGTTAGAGGATTACGATTTTTGGCTTCGTTCATACAATTTAGGTTTTAAATTCTTAATATCTAAAGATAAGAATTACTATTACCGAGTCCATGTCCAATCTCTGTCAAGCAGGGAGACGAAAATTTTGAACATGCTGGCGCAATATCAATTTCGAATGAGAAAAACCAACAGATATGTCGACGATGATTTTCATTTTAAGTTTTATAGCCGATTAATATATAAACTTTTTAAAACACGACAATACAGACTTCTTTTACTGATCACAGTGGAGTCATTTTTTAAATTTCCCAAGAAGTTCTTTGGTGAAGTTTTTCACAGAGTTACCGGCTTGACTCTTGGAAAGTAGAAGTAATATAAATGCAACCAACAATTTAAAAATTCGAACTATTGACAGTGAATTAGTTTCATAAAGGGCTTTGCCGTTTTCCTTAAGCCCCCTAATCTTGAACTTGCTTGAGACACCCTTTCCATCCATTGTCACATAAGGAAGTTTGTGTATTTCCGTATATTTAATTATCTCAGGATTATGTTTATAAACTTCCATAAACCAATGAAAGTCCATTGAAAGCTTGAATTCGTTTGAAAATGAATTTGAACAATTGAAAAGTGATTTACTCGCAATTAATCCTGGATGAGGACATGGCATTCCGATCGCATTTTTCCAACCCGTGACCTTAACAGGTAAAACAACTTTTTGATTAATTGGTTTTTCATATTCAAAAAATATTGGTGAAGCATGTAGGAGTATTTTCTCGCGTGAACTACAGATAATATTAATGAGACTTAAAAAGATCTTAGGTTTTGAAATTATATCTCCACTATTTAAAAACATAAGGTAGTCTCCGCTTGAGAGCTGGACACCCTTGTTAAAAGCATCAGATATTCCCTTGTCCGGCTCGCTAACCGACCTTCCATTATAGCAATCTAAGAAACTTACTGAATCCTTGCATGTACCTCCATTAATAACAACACTCTCAATGCTTTGGTGTTCAGGGATACTTTTCAATGTTTTTACTAATTCTTCGAAATTGTTGTATGTTATTGTAATAATTGATATTTTTTTTATCAAAACAAACGCCTAATATTGATATATATTTAAATTTTAAATAAAGAGATTCTATGAAAATTTCTGTTATTATGGCATGTTTCAATGCACAAAACACAATCATTAAATGTTTAAAATCTTTAAATGATGACCTAATTGATTATGATTACGAAATTATCGTCTGCGATGACGGATCTACTGACAACACTGCAATTTTAATTGAATCTCTAAAAGATTCGAAAGTAGTATTAATACGAAACCTTGTGAATAAAGGATTGCCTTACAGTCTCAATCGTTGTCTCGCCGCATCTAGCGGTGAAGTTGTACTAAGACAGGATGCTGATGATTTTACACTACCAGGCAGAGTGAAAAATCAATTATCTGCATACTTTAAAAACGATATGCCAGATGTGGTTGGGTGTTTTGCAAATTTAGTAAATGAAGATGGTTGCAAATGGGGAGAGATTGAATTCCCAATAATGCCTGCCACCTCTGATTGGTTTAGAAGAAGACCGATTATTCATGCATCTGCCTTGATAAAGAGGAGTTCTCTTTTAATAGTTGGTGGTTACGACGTTACCGCTAAAAGAGTCGAGGATCTTGATTTATGGTTTAAAATGCTCTCAGTTGGAATGAGAATAATAAATGTTCCATTTCACGGGTATGCTATAACATGGACTAAAAAAGATTACCTTAGAAAAAGTAAAGTTAATCGTATATATGAAGCACTATTTTTATTTAAAGGATTTTTAGCAAATCAATTTCCATTGAAAGCATATATTTTTCTTTTTAAGCCTATTGTATTAATTTTTGTTCCATCTTTTTTATTATATCGTTGGCATTTCAAATCTTTTGGACCTAAGCATGAAAAATCTTAAGGTGTTAAGAGTATTTACTGTTCCTATAGCCATGATTGGCTATAAAAAACATTTAGAAGAACAATCTAGAACAGGAATTGATCTTCATATCGGCACTTCAATGGACGATAAATTCGATCTTTTAAAAAATGATAATTTTTACAAAACATATAGATTGAATATTGCGAGGGAGATATCACCTTTATCTGACATAAGGTCATGTTTTAATACTTACTTATTAATAAATAAAATTAAGCCCAACATAGTACATAGTAATACACCTAAAGCGGGCATTGTTTCATCAATATCATCTTTTTTATCTGGTGTGCCTGTTAGAATTCATACCTTTACTGGACAAAGATGGATAACACTTAAAGGGTTGAAGAGAACAATTTTAAAGTTTATTGATAAAATAATTATATCTATAAATACTCATGTAATAGCCGATAGCCCATCTCAAGCAGCCTTTTTAAACAAAGAGTTTAGGACTAATAAAGTTGTATGCTTAGGTGCAGGCAGCTTTGGCGGTATTTGCTTTGATGATAAGAAAGAAATTAAAATTCCTCACATTGCTCTCAATACTCGCCAAAAACTGGGAATAAACGAAACAGACTTTGTAATGCTTTTTCTGGGTAGGGTAGTAAAAGATAAAGGTGTTGAAGAATTAATTGATGCTTTTGTGTCACTTAAAACCAAATATAAAGGCATTAAGTTACTTGTTGTAGGGCCTGTGGAAGAACTAGGGAACAAAATTTCAGATCATCATTTAAAAATACTAAGACATGATCCAGATATAATCAGCACTGGTTATACTTCGGAGCCACATCTATATTATCCTATTTGTAATATTTTTATCTTACCAAGTTACCGAGAAGGCTTTGGAACAGTAATTTTAGAAGCAGCTTCATTTCGTAAAGCTTCCATTGGGACGCGTATCTATGGAATTCAGGATGCTATTTTAGATGAAGTAACTGGGCTTTTATGTGAAGCAGGTTCATCAACTGACCTTTCAAAAAAGATTGAAAGGTGTTTAATTGATAAAAATCTAGTAGAACAAATGGGCAATAAGGCATTTGAAAGAGCTCTTGAAAATTTTGATTACAAAGTAGTAACAAAAAACCTCCTCGATTTTTACAGGAATTGCCTAAATGAAAAGAGCCTTTGATTTTATTCTTTCTTTTTTATTTTTATTGTTTTTAAGTCCGCTTCTTATTGCATGTACACTTTATGTTTTAGTCATTGACGGAGCTCCGCCTTGGTTTTGGAGCAAGAGAATTGGTAAAGACGGTTCCTTATTTTTAATGCCAAAGTTGAGAAGTATGAAAACTGATACACCTCAACTTGCGACACACCTCTTAAACAACAGCAATAATTATCTTATCACTGGGGGGGCTTTTTTACGTAAGTCTAGCCTAGATGAGTTACCTCAACTTTTCTCTATTCTTAAAGGCGATATGAGCTTTGTAGGACCTAGGCCAGCTTTGTACAATCAGGATGATCTAATGGAACTGAGGACAAGGTATGGGATTGAAAAACTAAAACCTGGATTGACCGGTTGGGCACAAATTAATGGTAGAGATGATATTTCAATAGAGCAGAAAGTTGAATTAGAGAAATACTATCTTGATAATCAGTCTTTAAAAATTGATCTTGTTATTATTTTAAAAACATTTCTAAAAGTGATTCTCAGAAAAGATATTAGTCATTAATGAATTCGTTCTTCTCCACTGGCTTTATTCGTAGTAGGCTTAAATTCAGGGACTAGTCTCTGTAAAGTTAGAAGAATTTGATCTATTGGCGAATTATGGGTTAGTTTTAGCAATTGATTTAAGCCATCTTCAAAGTCGCTTGCAATTGTATTTGTTTGCGAAATAAAGATTTTTTCATTCTTGGTTTGAATTCTTGCTTCACCATTTTTGAATAGTTCCTCAAACATTTTTTCACCTGGTCTTAATCCAGTGAACTCAATACTAATATCATCGTCTAATCTAAGACCTGCAAGCTTGATCATCTCTTTTGCTAGATCATAGATTTTTACAGGTTGACCCATATCTAAAACCATTACTTGTCCGTCACTTCCCATTGCACCCGCCTGGAGTACGAGCTGACACGCCTCTGGTATTGACATGAAATATCTAATGACATCAGCATGTGTCACTGTGACAGGTCCACCCTTCGCAATTTGTTCTTTGAACAAAGGAATTACGGATCCTGATGACCCTAGAACATTACCAAAACGAATCATGATAAATTCAGTATTATTTCTATTCTTTTGAAACTGACATATCATTTCAGCCAGTCGTTTGGTCGTTCCCATAACATTAGTCGGATTTATAGCCTTGTCTGTTGAGATAAGGACAAACTTGGTCACATTATTGCTAATTGCTGCTTTTGCGGTATTTAAAGTTCCAACAATATTAGCTTTAATTGCTTCTATAGGATTTTCCTCCATAAGAGGAACGTGCTTGTAAGCTGCCGCATGAAAAACAACATGTGGTTTAAACTTTTTAAGCGCGCTATTGATAGATTCTTCTTGCCTTACATCTCCTATAATAAACTTCGCATTTTCATCTCGATAGTGTTTTTGAAGATCATAGACAGCGATTTCACTTTGCTCGAAACCAATTAAGAGATCTGGGGAGTATTTTAAAAGTTGTTTGCAAATTTCTGAGCCAATTGATCCTCCTGCTCCAGTAACTAAAACTCTTTTACCTTTGATGAAACTGGCAATTTCATTCATGTCTAAGGATACTGGGGTTCTTCCGAGTAAATCTTCAGGTTCAATTTTTCTCAGTTGAGAAAACTCAATATCGCCATAGATTACATCATTAATTTTAGGAAGAGTTTTGACTTCTATATCTAGACCATCAATCTTCTCTAAAATGTTTCGAATCTCTTGGCTTGTCGCAGATGGAATTGCTATGAAAACTTGCTCGACCTGAAGTCTGGTAATAACAGTCTTTAAATTGTCTGATCGGCCTACGACAGGAACTCCACCTAAAGTTCTTCCTATTTTGTCTTTGTGATCATCAATAAAACCAACCACTCTTATTCCAAGCGTTGGAGTATATTTAATATCTCTAAGTAATTTCTCTCCGCCGACTCCTGCACCAATGATTAAAACTCTTTTTACGTTTTGGTTTTTTAGCCCAATATTTCTTTGGTAATCAGAATAGATTCTATAAATAAATCTGCCACCTCCTAAAAAGAAAATCAGCAGGAACCAATCAATTAGAAAGGCACTCCTTGGAAAGCCCTCAAGGCGGTTCATTATAAAGATGATGAAGAGAGAGACTGGAACCGCCAGGCTCACCCCTCTAATAACGCGAATAAGATCAGGTATACTCGAAAATCTCCAGATGGCTTTGTAGACGTTTGAGTAATATAAGCACGTTAGTTGTGTTACTAAAATTAAAGGAAGAGCTTTTAAAAAAGTCGGCTGATTAAATATGTCCGGATACCATTCCCCAAAACGAAGGCAGTGCGACGCAGTAAAACAAAAAATTATGACAAGAGCGTCATAAGTCATGACAATTAGGTTTTTTTGTCTCAAACTGAGGTTTTGAATGGAATTGATCATCGCTTGTGAATCTATAATAAATGAAGTGGGTTTACAATCTAGATAGAAGTCTTGATGTAGTGCGCTGGCGCCCTAAAAACTAGTATAAGGTATTGATTATGCTAATAAAGTCTGTGAATCCTAAATATTCTAAATTTCTTGAATATTCCATTTATACGGCCTTACTTGCTTATGCAGCAGGACTTATTACTTCAATATCAATTTTGGGACTAGCTCATATTGCTATGATTTTTCCCTGTATTTACTTAGCTTTTAAGACTAATTGGAAGGATGTGCCTAAAAGCGCATGGGGCTTATTGGCGTTTACATTAACTGTAGTCCTTTCTGTTTTTATAAATCATGAAGTTATGAAAAACGGTTTTAAGCCAGCCTTTAAGGCAAAATATTTTCTCTATGGGTTCTTATCAATTGTCCCTTTTTACTATTTCTTAACAAGCAAATTAACTCAAAAGAGAAAATACGTTTTAATTGGAATCATCTTCACTTCTACAATTATTGCCTTAATTGGTGGAACGATAGCTAGAAAAACTGGATATAATCCGATTACATTTCGTCATGTAGAGATGCACTTAGATCGAAACTCGGGAATTATGGGATTCGTGCTTAATTATGCTCATAATCTATCTTATTTTATGACTATTTTTGTAACATTGTTAATCGCCTTTTGGAGAGATTTTTCAAAAAAAGAA
>Ga0066649_10001835_pt1 | contig 13014 bp, 9 predicted proteins | sample CryGey132114_all_FD_59538 | JGI IMG/M metagenome (GOLD analysis project Ga0066649, IMG submission 59538) | Groundwater microbial communities from aquifer - Crystal Geyser CG22_combo_CG10-13_8/21/14_all | ecosystem: Environmental > Aquatic > Deep subsurface > Groundwater | place: USA: Utah: Grand... | reverse complement strand
GACTACGATTGGTTCTCTTCCTGTTTCTTTATATAAAAATTGTTGAAGTTTGTTTTCTATCTTTCTAATATCTTTTTTCTCCGAAAGTGATTTTCTAATAGTATTTTTTGCAGATTCCAAAAGTTTTTTAGACCCTTTTATGAAAACAAATCCCCTTGTTATCAATTCTATATTCTGTCCTTGAATTACAACTGCCACCATTCCGTGGTTTGCCATTTGAATTCTATCTTTAAGTACGCTTGCACCAACATCTCCAACTAGATTTCCGTCTACGTAGACTTCTTTTAGTTTTAGTCGATCACCGAGTTGTGCTTTGCCATCTTTAAATACAATGCTTTGGCCATCTAGTAATTGGGCGACATTCCTTTTATCAAATCCGTGTGAATCGATTAGGTTTGCATATGCTCTCATGTGTTTAATGCTTCCTCCAATTGGTATGAAATATTTTGGCCTGACTAGATTTGCAAGAAGGACCATGTCACCTTGGCCGCCGTGGCCTGATACATGAAGGTCATCTTGAATTTCTGAATAATAAACATCGACACCTTTTAAATAAAGTTCATCTATAAGCGCATTTACGGTTGCGACGGAATTTGGAATTGGGTCTGCGGAAAAGATTACGACTGATTTTTCTGATAGTACTATGTTTTTGTGTTCGCCTAAAGCGACGCGCCAAAGACCTGCCTCTTTTTGACCATAGCATCCGGTAATTACGTAAACTAATGTTTCTTGATTGTGTTTGTGCGCGTCGCTCTCATCTATTATTGTATTTTTCGCTTCTTTTATGTATCCCATTTGCTGAGCGATTTCAATTGTGTTTCTTATTGATCTTCCGCTTAAAACAACTTTCCTGCCGAATTTTTCAGCAGCATTTATTGCTTGTTGAATTCTTGAAATATTTGATGAAATTGTTGTGATGAAGACTTGTTTGCCTACAGAATCTTTTAGAACCGTTTCAAATGTTTCTTGTATTTTGCTTTCTGATTCAGTGAATCCTTCTGATGTTGAACCAAGACAATCTGAAAGTAACGCTAGGACTCCTTCTGGCGGCTCGCCTGCAAGGCGAGCCGCCTTCTGTACATCAAAAGGTTTGTCCATTACAGGCGACCAGTCAAATTTAAAATCCGAATTGTGAAAAACTCTTCCTTGAGGTGTGTCGATTGCAAATCCGAGTGTATCTGGTATCGAATGGTTTACCCTAAAAGGAGTCAATCTAAAACATCCAAGTTGAAATGATTGATTAGGGTCAAATGGTTTTACTTTATAATCCCCTAAACTTGTATATTCTTCTAATGATTTTTCAATTAATGCTTTGACAAATGGGACAGCATAAACATCAAACTTATGTTCTTGAAGCAAGTATGGCAAAGATCCTCTATGATCTTCGTGTCCATGAGTTATTACAACTCCACGAACTTTGTGTCTGTTTTCTAAAACGTATGTAAAATCTGGGATTGTAACGTCAACTCCAGGGGTTTCCATGTCTGGAAATCCAATTCCGCAGTCCATTACTAAAATGTCGTTTCCGCATTCATAAACATACATATTTTTTTGAACTGTTGTCGTTCCGCCGATTGGTATAATCTTTAAAGATGGTCTTTCGCTTATATTCATATTAAGTTTGTTTTCTCTATAATATCAGGTATTTTCAAAAAGTCCTCAATAAGCTGTATTTTCATTGATGGATTTCTAAGACCTGCGGCTGGGTGATAAAGAGGATATAACGTATATTTACCCAATTGGTGTGGTTTGCCATGAGACATGGAAATAGTCGCATTTGGTAAAAAGTAATTCATGGAAAACCTTCCAAGCGTAATAATAATTTTAGGATTAATAGCTTCTAGTTGCCTTGTCAGAAACGCTTTGCATGTGGAAATTTCTTCTGGGCTCGGGTCTCTATTATCTGGAGGCCTGTGTTTAATAATATTTCCTATCCACACGTCATCACGACTCAATCTTATTTGTCCAAGCAAAAAATCTAACAATTTTCCAGATCGCCCAACAAAAGGGACTCCCTGTTGGTCTTCATAAAACCCTGGAGCTTCTCCAATAAAAACAATATCTGCATTCGGATTTCCACTTCCAGGAACTGCTTGTATCGCAGATTTACATAATGCACATTTAGTGCAGGCGGAGATTTCTTTTCTAATTTTTTCAAGTTCTGAATTACTCATTTTCCGTAATTGTATCCCACTCAGTCTTCATAAGAATTGTACGTCTAAAATACTCTTGAGCATATAGTAGGTCTTTTTCTTCTGCTTTTTTTAGTTTTTCTGCAATTGCGATCGAAATAATTCTGCTATGGCTACCATATGGATACCGATTTGAAAATGCATCATATAATTCCTTTGCCATTGAGATATGAAGTTTTTTAAATTCCATACCTCTTGCACCGTGTATTATTTTATCTGCTAGTTTACTCATGTTTTCCATTAATTGATTATACCTTTTGAAAATTACAGGAGCTTTAAATATTCTTAATCTATTTGTAATCGTTTTTTAAATTCATCTGAGTATTATTGTCGTTATGACAAAGTATGCAGCTCCTTTTGGCTATGTGTTTTTTTTGTGGTGCCATTGAATGGAACCTTGGTGTTTACTGGTAGCCACCAGTGGCCACCGAGTGGCTACTGGGTGGCACCACTAAAATTTTGTATGGCGAATCCCGAAAGAAAAGAAAATCCCCGTTAGTACGTTGTTTTTCTTTCTTAACGGATTCCATGTAAAATCAAGACATGTTAATTAGGCGCATTGAATTAGAGAATTTTAGGAGTCATAAAAAATCCAGATTTGAATTTTCAAAAAATGTAACAATTATTGTTGGTCTAAATGGTTCAGGAAAAACTAATTTGTTGGAATCTATTGCTTTGCTGTCTTTGGTAAAGCCAGTTAGAGGCGGTCTTGAAGCGGATTTGATTAATATTGATTCTAATTTCTCTAGAGTTGTCGGAATTTATGAAGACTGTGATGGTGATGAGGTGAAGTTAGAGGCCATTTTAAATAAGAAGCCGGATTCAAATAGAGTTGTTAAAACTTTTAAGGTTAATGGGGCGCAAAAAACAGCTGTTCAGTTTGTCGGGCAGTCGAAGGTTGTGTTTTTTGCGCCAGAGGATATCCGTTTGGTAGCAGGTTCTCCTTCTAGGCGCAGAGATTTTATTGATCGGATTTTAAGCCAAGTTCATTATGATTATCATAAGGCTCTATTAAAATATGAAAGAGTTCTAAAACACAGAAATAAAGTTTTAGAACATGGTCATGAGGCACAGCTTTTAGTTTGGGATTCTCAACTTTTGGGGTCAGCTCAAGTTGTTCAAAATTATCGAAAGAAATTTTTTAGTTTTTCAGATCAAAATTTAAAAGATATTAGTGTTAATTTATTTAGCGACGGCTTTTCGCTCTCAACGCAATATATTCCAAGCGTTTTGTCTCAAGATAGTTTATTAAGATCCAGACAAAGAGATTTATTGTATGGGACTACTCAATTTGGGCCACATCGAGACGATTATTCATTTATATTGAAGAACCATCACGTTTTAGATCTAAAACACTATGGTTCGAGAGGACAGCAGAGAACCGGCGTTTTATGCATGAAGATTTTGGAAGATAAATATATAAAAGAAAATTCAAAAGTGTCACCGATTTTGCTTTTAGATGATATCTTCAGTGAGCTTGATGAAAATTACAGAAGCGCAATCGAAAATGTAATAAATTCGAATCAAACAACAATTACAAGTGCTGATATTAATTCCATACCTGACAGCATAAAAAATAATGCTAAGATTATTACACTATGACATCCGACGAAATACGCAGACGTTTTTTAGATTATTTTGTTAAAGTTTTAGCCAGGGAAAACATGGAACATATCGAAGTTCCATCTAGCTCTTTAATTCCTGAAAATCATCCGACGTTACTTTTTACTAATTCAGGAATGGTCCAATTTACGCCTTACTTTCTCGAAGAGAAGGATCCTGTTTCCGATTTTGGATCTAAAAGATTATGTTCCGCCCAGAAATGTATAAGAACTGGAGATTTGGATATTGTTGGCATAAGCAAATATCACAATACATATTTTGAGATGTTGGGGAATTGGTCAATTGGCGACTACGGTAAAAAGGAAGCCGTTAAATTTTCTTTTGACCTTTTGACAAATAAAGATTATGGGTTTGGACTGGATCCAAGCCACTTTTATCCAACTGTTTTTGCCGGAAATGAAGATGCTCCAGAAGATTTGGAAACGATAGAAGCGTGGAAATCTGTAGGAATTCCAGAAAGTAGGATCCCAAGACTTCCAGCTAGTGAAAACTGGTGGGCTCCAGGGCCTATTGGCCCTTGCGGTTCATGTACTGAAGTGCTCTATGACAGAGGTCCTGAATATGGACCAGAAGAAGAAGTTCCAGGTATGACTGATAATCCACGTTATCTTGAAATATGGAATGCTGGTGTATTCATGCAATTCAACCGTGACGAATCGGGGAAATTAGTTCCACTTGCCAAGTTGAGCGTTGATACAGGAAGTGGGCTTGAAAGATTGTCTGTACTTTTACAGAATGTCGATAGTAATTATGAAACAGACCTCTTCCGTCCGATTATTGAAAAAATCGCTTCTTTGTCTGTTTCACCTGTTGATGTAAGGAAAGTCGAAATAAAAAGTTCGATTCAGCGAGTTGCTGATCATATTCGAGCATCGACCTTTTTGATTGTCGAAGGTTTATACCCTTCGAATAAAGATCAGGGATATGTTTTGCGAAGACTTATAAGAAGGATCTTTGATGAATGTGTTTGGAAACTTGATATTGATAGCTCTAAGATTATTGAGATTCTTCCAACTGTTATAGAGATAAATAAAGAAAGATACCCAGAACTTGATAAGCTAGATTTTATTACAGGAGTTTTCAAAACAGAAATTGATCAATATAAACTAGCTTCCGACCGAACGCGATCATTTATTATTAAAAACTATGTAAAAAAGGGCATAAAAGAAGTTATTAATCCTTTTGATATTTATCAGTCTCAAGGAGCTTCAAGAGATTTAATTGAAAATCTTGCTAATGAGCAAGGCATTAATGTCGATTTTAGCAATTTTGATAATGATGTCGCGTCTCATCAAGATAAATCAAGGTCAAATATGTCGCAAAGATTTAAAGGTGGTCTTGGTGATCATTCAGAGGAAACAACTAAGCTTCATACTGCTACACATCTTTTGCATCAGGCTTTGCGAGAAGTTTTAGGCGATCACGTTCATCAGATGGGAAGTAATATAACTCCTAAAAGACTTCGCTTTGATTTTTCACATGATAAAAAAATGACTGATGAAGAAATTAAAAAGGTTGAACAAATTGTTAATCAAAAGATTAAGGAATCATTAACAGTAAATAAAGTAGTAATGTCAAAATCAGAAGCAGAAAAAACTGGCGCACTTCATTTTTTTGCTGATAAATATACTGATGAAGTTAGCGTTTATTTTATTGGCGATTCTATTGAAAATGCTTGGTCAAAAGAGTTTTGTGGAGGTCCTCACGTGAAAAATACATCCGAGATAGGTGGTTTTAAGATTATTAAAGAGGAATCTGTTGCTAAGGGTGTAAGGCGGATCAGGGCTACTAACGTTTTGTAACCATTGTGTTAGACTTTGTCTGTGAAACTGCCAAAATCGAAAGCTAAAAAAAATGGATATGTCGTTTTGGATTTTTCTCCAACTTCTTTAAAAACTCTTTCATTTGAGCAAAATTCAGATTCAAAAAAATTAAGCTTAAAAGGCTTCTCAATTGCTGATAGTTATAAAGATTTATTAAGGAAGGAGGTTGTAACAAATTCCGTCAAGGAATGTATTTCACAATCGAATTTAGATATTGACGACGCAATCATTGGCCTAAGTGGTCCAGAAGTTTTTGGCTTTACTTTAATTGCAAAAGTTAAAAGAAAAAAGCCAGATATTCAAATTACGGAAAAAGAAATTCAAGAAAATTATGACCAAGTTAGAGATGCGTGCTATGAGCAAGCTAAAAAGAAATGGGCGTATTGGTCAGCCGATGATGATGGTTTTGAACCGTTAGATTTAGTTGTGACATCTGTACAAATAGATGAGAAATTGATTTCTGAACCAGTTGGTTTGACGGGTGAATTTGTGAGGATTAGTGCGTTTTGTTCGTATTCAAATAAAAAGTATTATAAATGGATTTTGAATCTGATTTCTGATTTAAAGTTCGCATCCGTAACTGTTACGACTACTATTTATTCGGAATCAAAGAATTTAAGCGAAAGTTCTAAAAATTTTATTCTTGTCGATCTTGGCAAAGATTACACAGATGTAGCCGTTGTATTTGGCAAAAATATTATACAATCGAGATCATTTGAAATCGGCGGTAGCTATTTTACTAGACATCTAATCGATAAAATTGGTGGAGATTATGTAGCGGCAAATTCAAAAAAAGAAGCTTATTCACTTGAAACTTTAGACGAAGCCTCAATGGATAAATTTGGTGACTTCTTGTATGATGCAGGCAAAGTTTGGAGAACTGCATTTGCAGCTGCTTTAGATTCTATGGTTGGCATAAAAAGTTTCCCCCAAAAGATCTATTTAAGTGGAGGAGGTTCAATGTTACCTGTGATACAAGAGATACTTCTTGAAGATCATTGGAGAAAAGCAGTTCCGTTTGCAAATGATATAGAGATTATTACGACAACAGGGAAATCTTTAGAAGAAAATATATCAGACGAGATTAATATTTTAAAAGGTTCTAGAATGTTTGTTTCAGGAACCTTAGGCGTTATTAAGTTAGAGTTAGACCAAGCAGATGAATTATAATTTCACAGCAGACGAGAAAACTGAAATGAATGATTTGATAAGTGCAGTTGAGGATGCAAAAGAAGCGGATATAAAAATTCTCTTCAAGAAAAGGTCAAGCATATATTTAAAATCACTTAATTTAAGGATCCTTCAGAAACTTGCTAGCGAGAAAAACAAAACAGTGACTTTTGATGTTGAAAATCAATCGCATAAGGATTACATCGATGCTGTTAATGGTGATTTTATGGAATCAGCTGATGATGCTGTCGATTTGAATATGAATACAAAGATGGAGTCTGTGAATAAAACAAGTCTGATAGCCAAATTATTCAATATGCGTAAAAAGTTTGATACTTCTGATGATTCAAAATCGAAAAAAAAAGGCGTTAAAATCTTGATTTACATATTTGTATTTTTATTTATTTTTGTTGGTGGAGTATTTGCTTTGTGGTGGTATATGCCGTCTGCGTCAGTGAAAATTACAGTAGATTCTCAAATACTTGTGAAAATTTTAGATGTAAAAGCTGATCCATCGGCGACGGAAGTCTCAATTGAAAACTCTACAATTCCTGCAATAAACGTTGACGTTACGGTGACAGAATCTCAAACTATTCCTACAACTGGAAAGAAGGAAGTTGGAGATAATGCTAAAGGAAAAATCACATTTTATAACAAAACGAATGATGTAATTACTTTAAAGAAAGGAACTATTGTTAAATTTATTTCAACTGATAAAGAAAGTTTGAAATACGAAACTCAAGAAAATATCGATGTTTCGGCGCAAGTGACGACAGAAAATCCACCAAATAGTTCCACTACTGAGTACGGAAGCAAAGAAGCAAATGTAAAAGCAGTTTCTTTTGGGGAAAAATATAATCAAGATTCTGGTGAAAAATTTGATGTCGATGGATATGATACTGACAAATTAATTGCTGAAAATAAAGACAAATTAGACGGTGGAACCTTAAAAGAATTAAATGTAGTTACGCAGGCAGATATGGATGGTTTAAAGCGAGCTTTGGATGAATTCATAAAAACAAAAGTTGTTGAAGCTCTAAATAAGAAAGTTGTATCAAGTCAAATATTCCCTGAATCTTCGGCTGAATTCACTACTATCTCCGGCGTCTTTGATAAGAAACTTGACGAAGAAGGCGATGAGCTTACATTAACTATGGCAACAAAAGGCGTTGGCATCGTATATGATCAAAGTATTTTAGACCAAATTGTTTCGGAGCTTATAAAAACTGTTGTTCCATCTGAATATAGTCTTGATAGTGGAAAACCAGAATATGAAGTCGCAACGACAAAAGCAAAAGCTGGAACAGGAATTGTCGACCTTCAAATCAAACTAAGAAGTTATATTACTCCAAATCTTGATGAAAAAAAGATGATTTCTGATATGGTTGGCATGAAATTAGATCAAGCGCAAAGTTATTTAAATTCAATTTCGAGTATTAAAGGATTTGAGATTTCCTTAAGCCCACAGATGCCACCAATTCTTCAGACGATGCCTCATATTTCAAAAAATATCGAAATCATAATTGATAAAAAATAATATGAGAATACTTGGAATTGATTATGGCGAAAAAAATATCGGAATTGCAATTGGTGTTAATGATATTGTTGAACCTTTTGGAGTTTTCAAATTCGATATAGAAAAATCAATTCTTAAAATTGTGGAGGATGAAAGAATTGATGCAGTAGTCATTGGTTTGCCGTTTATAAAAGGGGAGTCAACTAAGGCGTCCCCAAAAGCTAAAGCTTTTGGGGACGCCTTAAAGGAAAAACTTCCTAACAAAGTTAACCTTTTTTATGTTGATGAGTTTGGAACGACAAATGAGTCAAATGATATTGCATTGGCTTCTGGTGTTTCCCAAAAAAGAAGAAAAGTTGATGATGCAATAGCTGCGTGTCAGATTATAAAAAGATTTATCGAAGACTTTCCTTTGTCCAATTTATAAGTTTTGTTGTGTCTCCAAATCTATCTTCTGATCCCAAGACTATTATTAGGTATTGGCTTGATTTATCTTCATAAAGGTATATTAGACATTCTCTGGCTCCAGTTGTGAAGCCTGTTTTTACTCCGACAGTTCCTGGGATTGTAAAAAGTAAATCGTTTGTATTTTTTATTTTATAAGTCCTATTTGTGTTTGTTAAAGATACTAGCTTGACTTCTTTTGTTCCTACAATTTTTCTAAAGACTCCATATTTAAGACTGTACTTTGTTAGCTTTTCTAAATCATTGACTGTTGAAAGTTGAATTTTATCTGAATCAAGACCAATTGGGTTTTCAAATATTGTTTTTTCCATTCCAATTTCATTAGCTTTTTGATTCATTTTATCTATGAAATCGGTTTCATTATATAAATTGGCAAGTGCACACGCAGCATCTGCCCCTGATCTTACTAAAAGTCCATACAAAACGTCTTCTAATGAAAGTACGTCTCTTGCTACAAATCCGACTTTGCTTGCGTTTATGTTTGTACATTTTGCTGGAATATAAACCGGCTTTTCCAAGTCATACTCATCCATTGCTACCATTGCTGTCATGACTTTTGTAACAGACGCAGGAGGAAGAGGAAGGTCTGGGTTTTTTGTATAGATTGTAGAATCATTTTTCATGTCAAATATTCCGTATGCTTTTGCTGAAACTTCTGGAGGCTCAGTTTTATATCTTGGGTTTTCGTCAATTGTATTTGCCGCGGCATCAGATATACCCAAAACTTCTGGCGGATTTTGATCTACAATAATTTGCGTAGGTATTTTCTCTTGGCCTTTTGTTAAATTTCCTGCGGTGAATGAAGCTACCATTAATGTGGCCACCAAAAACGAATATACATACTTATGGGCTGTGATTTTATTTCTTTTAAATCTATGCTTTGTTTCTGGTTGCTCTTTTGGAGCTGGCAGCATTTTTATTTCCTCGCTAATTTTTCTTTGTTCTTTTACTTCTTTTTCGGCAAATTTACCAAGTGTTGGTTTTACTATTTTGACCCAGTCGCCAGTGTTCATCCTGATGCTGATTTTATGATCTCCTGCATTAAATTCGATTTCGTTGGTTCTGATAATTCCTGCTTCGACAAAAACTTGAACCTCCGGCTCGAATAAATTCCCAAATGGCGCAACGGCGCCTGGTTTTACTCCAGAAACTTTTTCTACATCTTCGCTTGAGGCCATTTTTAAATTCTCAAATCCAAAACGTGCTTTAAATTTTTCTTTATCGACACGTTTAGTTCCTTGTATTACAAGTTGCAGGAAAATCTTTTCATTTTGGCCGGACCTTTTTCCAGAGAAAATAAGTGCTTTTGCGCCTTCTTCTGGATTTCCTCCGCGTATTTTGGCTGCTTCTTCGCTTGTGAAAACCGCTTCGTGTCTGAGCTCATTATAATTTATTTTTTTAGAATCAAGTGTTTTTTTGATTTTGGAATATAAAGAAGGCATCCTAGTTATTATACAATTTTAAATCCTTAATTTTTACCTCAATTTTAGTATTACCATTCCATGTGTTTTGGGAAAGATTAAAGACGACGTCTATGGCTTGGCCATTTTCAAGTGAGTTTGATAGGCTTCCTTTCCCAAAAGCGAGGCCTGTGAATTGATTGCCCAATTTATCTTTTAGAAATAGTTTTAGATGATCGTTTTCTTTTCCAAATCTTGAAAAATTTGCCACTGTAATATTTTTTGTGCAAAATACTGGTTCGCGGTTCCCAACTCCAAATGGTTTTAGTTTGTAAATTTCATTGAGTGTTTCTAAATTTATTAAAGTTGGATTTATTAGAGCGTCGATTTTCAAAGATTTTTTGAAAATCGACGCATCCCATTCATCAAGAGACGAAAGTTTTTCTTTTAATTCCTGGATTTTTGAAGGTTTTATGGAAAAGCCGGCGGCCATTTCATGGCCGCCGAGTCCTTCAAAAAGTTCACTAAATTTTCTTAGTACGTCAACGATTGAAATTCCAGGTATTGATCTTGCAGATCCTTTAGCAATGTCATCTTTTTCATTTATTGCAATTGCGATTCCTGGTCTGTAATATTTTTGTGTTAATTTCCCTGCGACAAGTCCTATTATTCCTTCGTGGTAGTTTGTGCTTGATGTAACTATAAAATTCTTTACTACTCCTTCAGAATTTTCCTTTTCGATTTCGTTTATTGCGGCAAATGTGTCGGTTATTGTTTTTTCTTGCCTTTGTGAATTTAGCGAGTTTAATTTTTTGGAAAGGACCATAGCTTGTTCCATTGAATTTGTTGATAAAAGTCTTAGTGAATCCATCGCGTCTTCCATTCTTCCTGTTGCGTTGAGTCTTGGTCCGATTTGCCATCCTGCTTCATATTCTCCGATTTGATCTTTTATTAATGCGATTTGCGAAAGTGCATTAATTCCAATTGGCATATTTAGATTTAATTCTAAGAGTCCATGTTTAACGATTGATCGATTAAATCCAATTAGAGGTTGAAGATCGCAGATTGTCCCAAGTGCGGCGAGGCCCAGTTTTTTTATTGATGTTTCTGGTGAAAGTTCGTTTGCGAGTATCCACGCTATTCCTGCACCCGTTGCATTTGTTGTGTGAATGATTTCATCTGCTTTTGGAAGCTTTCCGTGTGATTCGTGATGATCAGTGATTATTACTTTATATCCGAGTTTTTTGGCTTCTAAAACTTCCTTATTTGAAACTATGCCACAGTCGACCGTTATTAATAAGGGTAGCCCTTGTTTTGAAGGGGCTACCCTTATAGCAGAGAGACTTTTTGAACTTAAACCGTATCCATCATCGAATCTGTTAGGTATGAAAGGCCTCACATTTTTGTATTCGAGGTCTTCGTATATTGTCTTCCAAAGTATTGCGGTCGCAGTTTGTCCGTCTACGTCATAATCACCGTGAATAATTATTTCCTCATTATCTTTTATTGCATCCAGTATTATGTTTTTTGCTGGAATTACGTGTTCCTTTATAAGTGCAACCATTTCTTTATAGCTTTTTATAAACTCGCTGGGAGCTTTTGGTTCAAGAAATCCTGAAATGTCTTTGATTTGCCTATTTCCTAAAACTATTTTAGTGATATCTTCTGTCATATTGATTTGAGATTTGTTTAGTAGTTCCCATTGATAGTCCTGCATTTAAGAAGAATAGCATTGTTGTACAATGGGTTGACAATTTATCTATCCTATAGTATCATCTCGCAATCTTTTAGTTGTTTGCCTTGCCCACAAACTTTTTGTGAATAAAATATTAGCTTTGCTTTTAAAACTACAGAGTAATTGGACGTATTGGGTTTTGTGTGCTGTAATGGCGTTTTTATTGGGGCTTCCTATCGGATATTTTATAAATAAATTCCATGGCACCGATGATAATGTAGTTACTGATTTTGAACCTGATTCTGGTGTAGTTTTGTCTTCTAGTAAAGTCGATGAACTTATACACAAGGCGAATGCAATTTTTTCCTCTTTCAAAGGTAAAAGCAATAATGGTTCAAATAATGATAATAATGATAATGATGATGATAACAATGACGATAATAATGAAGACAATGATGATGATTTGTCTGGTATTAATACTCCTCCAGTAATTTTATTTACTGATACGTCTTTTATTTCAGCAAGATATAAATATGGACAAAACGTCAATATTTCAGTGCGTGTTATAGATAATGACCTTAAATATACAAGACTTTTTGTAAATGGAGTTTTATTGTCCGAAGTTATTGAAAAACCGGTTCATACTTTTATTTTGATTAAGCCGGCGCTTGGAATTTATGAAGTTCAAGTACAAGCAATTGATAAGGTGAATCAATCAGCCAAAACTCCAAAACATTTATTTTTTGTCGAAGTTGAAGGAGACATAATTTCTCCAATAATTTCTAGCCCACTTTCAAATCCAACATCAATCATATTGAGTACTCCATTGAGTAATGGAATGAGTAGGCCAATTAGCGAAACATTATCATTAATAACGTCAAACCCGTTGTCACTCATAATCTCGCCGGAGATAAGTAATCCATTGTCGGAGATTATTTCTGAAATTGTTTCAAATCCAATATCACAAATAACGTCGAATCCGCTTAGTGAAATAATTTCGGACATAGTATCAAACCCAATAAGCAAGGGAATTTCCGATATCATAAGTAACCCGCTTAGTGACATAGTTTCCGATATTGTCTCTACTCCAATTAGTGATGGAATAAGCAATATTGTAAGTAATCCGATATCAAATGTTGTTTCCAATGGG
>Ga0066649_10001815_pt1 | contig 13055 bp, 13 predicted proteins | sample CryGey132114_all_FD_59538 | JGI IMG/M metagenome (GOLD analysis project Ga0066649, IMG submission 59538) | Groundwater microbial communities from aquifer - Crystal Geyser CG22_combo_CG10-13_8/21/14_all | ecosystem: Environmental > Aquatic > Deep subsurface > Groundwater | place: USA: Utah... | reverse complement strand
TGGATTCCCAATCCCCGGCCGCGCACCGCTCGGCGGGGCAGGCAAGTTGGGAATGACAAAGTTAAGTATAAAAAATAAATGGGAATTAAAAAAATAAATCAAAAAAAGAAAAATGTTTGGCAAATAGCTATTGATTTTAGTAAAATAAAAAAAGGCGGAGTTAGAATTGATAAAATTTTAGAAAAACTAAAATAATCCGAATCAGTAATTATATCTAAAGACTTCTAAATTAATTTGATTCGTAGAATTCGGAGTGTTCTCCGCCCGAGGCGGACCAGCCTTGGGCTGGGGATATAATTCGGAGCATTCGGATTATATTGCTTTATGACCAATTTGGATAAAATTTTCAATCCCAAAACCATCGCCGTGATCGGAGCTTCTGACCGGCCGGGAAGCGTTGGCAATGCCTTGCTGGAAAATTTAATTAACAGCGATTACCACGGCACGGTTTATCCTGTAAACATCAAAAGAAGCCACATCCACGCCATTAAAGCTTTTAAAACCGTAAAAGATATTGGTGAAAAAATTGATTTGGCCATAATTGCTACGCCGGCGCCGGGCGTTCCGCAAATTATAAAAGAATGCGGAGAGGCCGGCGTAAGCGGAGCGGTAATAATTTCCGCCGGCTTTATAGAAACCGGCCAGGGCGGGGAAAAATTATGGGCGGAAATTTTAAAAACAATAAAAAAATATAAGATAAGAGTGGTCGGGCCCAACTGTCTTGGCTTTATTAAACCCTCGCTTCATTTAAACGCCAGCTTTGCTTCCCAGATGGCCTTGCCGGGAAAGATCTCTTTTATTTCCCAAAGCGGCGCTCTTTGCACGTCTATTTTGGACTGGTCCATCAAAAACAATGTCGGCTTTTCCAATTTTATCTCCATCGGCTCCATGATTGACATGGATTTTGCCGATTTAATTGATTATTTCGGCCAGGACAAGAAGACCGATAGCATCCTGATTTATATGGAGTCTCTTCAGAATGCTCGCAAGTTTCTGGCCGCGGCCCGGCGCTTTAGCCGGACCAAGCCGATTCTAGTTTTGAAAGCCGGGCGCAGCAACGAAGGCGCCCAGGCCGCCAAATCCCATACCGGGGCCATGGCCGGCAATGATGCGGTTTTTGACGCCGCTTTTGCCCGGGCCGGGATTGTCCGGGTCGGCACCATTTTGGATTTATTCCACAGCGCCAAGGCCCTGGCTATGCAGCCGCAGCCGAAAAATAACCGCTTGGCCATAATCACCAATGCCGGCGGACCGGGTGTTTTGGCAATTGACAGCTTGAAATACCATCAAGGCCAGGTTGCCCATTTGTCAAAAAATACCATTGCCAAGCTGGACAAAATTCTGCCTCCGGCCTGGAGCCGATCCAATCCGGTTGATATCCTGGGGGATGCCGATTCAGTTCGCTACCAAAAATCAATTAAAGCGGTTTTGGCTGACAAAAACGTGGATGCGATTTTGACAATTTTGACTCCGCAGGCCATGACTGATCCGACCGAAGTGGCCAAAAAACTGGTCGCGCTTCCCAAAAAATCCGGTAAAACTTTACTCGCTTCTTGGATGGGCGGAGAGCAGGTGGCTCGGGGACGACAAATTTTGGAAAAGGGCAATATTCCGATTTACCGCACACCCGAGGACGCTATCAGCTCTTTTGCTAATATTTATCAATATTCAAAAAATCAGGAATTGCTTAATGAAACTCCCGGCGCCACTCCCCATGCCTTTAAGCCCAAAACAAAAGAAAATAAAAAGATTTTGGCCGCTGTTGTCAAGGAGGGGCGCCTTGTTTTAACCGAAGCCGAAGCTAAACTTATGCTGGCTAATTATGACATTCCCACAATAGAAAGCCATCTCGCCAAAACCGCCCAGGAAGCCGTTAAGCAAGCCCAAAAAATCGGTTTTCCGGTGGTAATGAAAATTTTGTCGCCTGATTTAACCCATAAAACAGATTGCGGAGGCTTGATTATTGATATTAAATCAGAAGAAGAAGCTAAAGCTGCTTTTCCCAATATTGTTAATTCTGTCAGAAAGCATTTGCCTAAAGCCGACATTCGCGGGGTTTTGGTGGAGCCAATGATAAAAAAGAAATACGAACTTATGATTGGCTGCAAAAAAGATTCCATATTCGGTCCGGCGATTTTATTCGGCATGGGCGGAGTGGCAGTAGAAATTTTTAAAGACACCACCATCGGCTTGCCCCCGCTTAATATGGCCTTGGCCATGCGCATGATTAAAGAAACAAAAATCTACAAACTTCTGAAAGGCTATCGCAATATGCCCAGGGTGGATATCGCTTCAATCCAGTTTTTGCTATATAAATTTTCTTATTTGGTGTCTGATTTTCCGGAAATAAAAGAAATAGACATCAATCCTTTCGCGGTTGATGAGTATGGCGGCATTGCCCTGGATTCAAAGATTATTTTGGATAAAAAAGTTATAGATAAGCCGATAAAACCCTACTCTCATTTGGTGATTTCACCAACCTTTAAGTGATTATGATAAAACGCTTAATCAATGGACAAATCAACAGCATCACTATGGCCGCTTTTTTAATCGGCACGACTTCTTTGGTCAGTCGTTTTTTGGGAATTTTCAGGGATCGCATTTTGGCCGGTGAATTCGGCGCCGGAGATATTTTAGATTCCTATTATGCCGCTTTCCGGGTGCCGGATTTTGTTTTTAATTTATTGGTTTTGGGCGCTTTGTCAGCTGGTTTTATACCGATTTTTACTTGCTTGATCAAGGATATAAAATGCCGCTTCAGTTTCGGCCTGTTTCGCACTCCCAATAATGAAGCCTGGATTTTGGCCAACAATATTTTAAATATTTTAGGATTGACTTTGCTGGTTTTGTCCGGCTTGGGGATAATTTTTGCTCCCGGCCTTGTTAAGCTAATCGCTCCGGGATTCGGGCCGGAAAAACAAGCCTTGACGGCAACTTTGACCAGAATAATGTTTTTGTCCCCGGTTTTCCTAGGCATTTCCAGTGTTTTAGGGGGAATACTCCAGTCTTTCAAAAGATTTTTTGTTTATTCGCTCTCGCCCATTCTTTACAATATCGGCATAATAATCGGCGCGCTTTATTTCGTGCCTGTCTGGGGAGTCAAAGGCTTGGCTTGGGGCGTGGTACTGGGCGCGTTTTTGCATATGATTATTCAGATTCCCTTGGCGGTTAAACTCGGTTTCAGGTGGAGCCCGGAATTTAATTTTAGAAATGGAAATGTTATAAAAATCGGGCGCATGATGGTACCGAGAACTTTAAGCCTGGCGATTTCACAAATTAATTTATTGGTTATAACCATTATTGCTTCAACTTTGGCCGCCGGTTCAATTGCGGTTTTCAATTTTGCCAACAACCTGCAGTCTTTCCCTGTCGGCATTTTCGGCATTGCTTTTGCCGTGGCCGCTTTTCCGGCTCTTTCGGCCGCGGCTAAAGATAAAAAAGATTTAATCAAGAATTTTTCCTCAACTATCAGAAATATTTTATTTTTTATCATTCCTTCAACTGTTCTGCTTCTTACTTTGCGCGCCCAGATTATCCGCGTTATTTTAGGAACCGGCCGTTTTGACTGGGAAGACACGATCTTGACTATAAATACGTTGGGATTTTTCACGATTTCTTTGTTTGCCCAAGCCATGATTCCTTTGCTGGTCAGAATGTTTTATGCCCGGCAAAATTCCAAAACCCCGTTTTTTATTGGTTTGGCAGTAGCGATTTTAAATGTATTTTTGTCTTTATGGCTAGCTGGTCGCTTGGGCATAGCCGGCTTGGCTCTGGCTTTTTCATTGGCGAGCATAATTAATTTTATTCTTCTTTGGCTAGTCTTGCGTCTGGAAGTTGGATATATGGACGAAATAAAAATATTATTTTCCACGGTTAAATTTTCTGTCGCCGCCATTGCCTCTGGCTTGGCTGTCCAGGGGATCAAGCTGGTAGTCTGGCCCCTTGTTGATATGTCCAAGCTTTGGGGCGTTTTGGCTCAAGGGCTGACAGCCGGTCTGGCCGGAATTTTTGTTTATCTGGCTTTTTGCTCGCTTTTGAAAAGCGAAGAATTTTTTCATTTTTGGAGTTCGTTTAAGAGCCGTTTGCCGCTGAAGAAAGTGGAAACCAACGACCAGGGAGAAGCGAGGGGGATTTAATTACATAGCATAAAACATAAAACACGTAACATATAACAAGTTTAAGCAAGTTATTTTTTTGTTTTTTTGTTATGTGTTGCGTGTTTTGTGTTACGTGAAAGTATTTGACCAAAAGAGTAAAAATAGGTAAGATAAAATAAGAAAAATAAGAGAAATAAGAATAAGAAGATAGTTTTCTTATTTATCTTATTTTTCTTTTTATTCTTATTTCTATGACAAAACTTATTAGAAATTTCTGCATTATCGCCCACATAGACCACCCGCCTACTCCGCCCTGGGCGAATTCGGCGAGGCGAGACTCAGATGATTAATATTTTATATCTATGACAAAAAATATACGCAATTTTTGTATAATCGCTCATATAGACCACGGTAAATCTACTTTGGCTGACCGGATGCTGGAGATAACCGGCACGGTGGAAAAGAGAAAAATGAAAGAGCAAATCTTGGACAGAATGGACATTGAGCGGGAGCGGGGGATTACGATCAAGCTTCAGCCGGTGACCATGAACTATTATTTAAGCTCTACTCCTTATACTCTAAACCTGATTGACACTCCGGGGCATGTTGATTTTACTTATGAAGTATCAAGAAGTTTAGCGGCTGTAGAAGGCGCTATTTTGCTTGTGGATGCCACTCAAGGAATTCAAGCCCAGACTTTGGCTAATTTATATTTGGCGATTGAGCAGAATCTGACCATTATACCGGTGGCAAACAAGATTGACCTGCCGGCATCTGACCTTGTCAAAACCAAAAGGGAAATAATAAATCTCCTAGGCTGCCAGGAAGAAGACATAATCTGCGCTTCGGGAAAAACCGGCCAAGGCGTGGAAGAGATTTTGCAGGCGGTAATAAAAAAAGTTCCTTGTCCCAAAGCCGAAAACGAGGAGGCTTTAAGGGCTTTGATTTTTGATTCTAATTATGATGAGTACAAGGGCGTGGTGGCATACGTACGGATTGTCAGCGGTCAGGTCAAAAAAGGCGATAAGATTCATTTAATGGCTACCGACGCCAAAAGCGAGGCTTTAGACGTTGGAATTTTTAAGCCGGACTATAAACCCACCGGAGAATTAAAAACCGGAGAAATTGGCTATATTGTTACCGGCTTCAAAGATGTGTCAGACTGTAAAGTCGGCGATACCGTTGCTCTTGAGAATAATAAAAATATAAAACCGCTTCAAGGCTACAAAGAAGTTAAGCCCATGGTTTTTGCCGGTATTTTTCCGCGCGAAGGCAGCGATTTTAAGGATTTGCGCGAGTCTATGGAAAAGATGAAATTAAGCGATTCATCCCTTTCTTTTGAACCGGAACAGTCCGAGGCCCTGGGCTTTGGTTTTCGGTGCGGATTTTTAGGGCTTCTTCATTTGGAAATTTTTCAAGAAAGGCTAAGGCGCGAATATAACTTGGATTTGATTGTAACCGTGCCGAGCGTAGCTTACAAAATTTACAAAAAAAATAACGAAGAAAATGTCGTTAGAACGCCGCAAAAATTTTCTAACCCGGAAATTATAGAAAAGATTGAAGAGCCCTGGGTTAGTTTGGATGTCATCAGCCCCAAGGACTATATGGGAAATATTATGGAACTGGTTCAGCAAAAAAGAGGGCTTTATAAAAATACCCAGTATTTGGACAAAGACAGGGTAATTCTCCATTATGAAGTTCCCATGGCGGCGATTTTGACTGATTTTTACGATAAAATAAAAAGCGTCAGCTCAGGCTATGCTTCAATAAATTATGAGTTTTTGGATTACCGGTCGGCTGATGTGGTTAAAATGGATATTTTGGTAGCCGAGGAGACAATTGAGGCCCTGGCCACAATTGTTTATCGCGATGAAGCCCAGTCGGCCGGCAAAAAGGTGGTCAAAACCCTAAAAGATAATTTACCCAAACAGATGTTTGTTTTAAAAATTCAGGCCGCTATTGGCGGAAAAGTAATTGCGGCCGAACGTTTATCAGCTATGAGGAAAGATGTTACTGCCAAACTTTATGGCGGAGATGTCTCTCGTAAAAGAAAACTTCTGGAAAAGCAGAAAAAAGGTAAAAAGAAAATGATGGTCGCCGGCAAAGGCAGCGTGGAAATACCGCCGGATACGTTTGTGAAAATTTTGAAAAAATAACTTTATGTCATTGCGAGGAACCCGCCTTTGGCGGGGACGAAGCAATCTCGGGGAGCCGCATAGATTGATTAAAAAACCGAAAGTAATAATATCCAATGTTTATGGCTTTCAGAGATTGCTTCGCTACGCTCGCAATGACAGATAGAATTATGAAAAGAAAAACAATAACTAAAATTGTCTGGATAATAGTTTCGGCCATGATAATTTTTACTATGGTGCTTTGGACCGTGGGGGTGGCCTTTATGTAGAACTACGAATTACGAATAAAATATAAATTTGCAAATTCGTATATTCGTAAAAGATTCGTAATTTGTAGATATTTTATGCAGAAAAATTGGCAAGTTTTACCTAAAATTACCAAAGATTTAATAGATAAATTCCCTGGCTACAACCAGGTTGTTTTGCAGTTGCTGTTTAATCGAGGTTTAACCGACGAAAAAGATATAAAAAATTTTCTAAATCCGGATTATAAAAAAGATACGCACGACCCTTTTTTGTTTCAAGATATGGTCCGAGCGGTTGATTTGATTATCAGGCATATTAAAGAGCAAAATAAGATTGTGATTTACGGTGATTATGATGCGGACGGCGTGACCGGTTCGGCTTTACTTTTTGAAGTTTTGAACACCTTGAAAGCCAAAGTGGATATTTATATTCCCGATAGAGTTAAATACGGCTACGGCCTAAACAAAGAATGCCTGGAAGAAATTTTAAAAGATGACGTTAGTTTGATAATTACGGTTGACTGCGGCACCCGCAACCACGAAGAAATTAAATTTATCAAATCAAAAAATGTTGACTTAATAATCACCGACCACCATACCGGCAACCTGGACGGCCTGGGCGGGGTTTTGTTTATCAACCCGATTAATAAAGATGAAAATTATCCATATAAGGGGTTGGCCGGCGCCGGCGTGAGTTTTAAATTAGCCAAGGCCTTAATCAGCCGAGCCAAGCTGGATGAGAATGTAAAACAGAAACTGGAAGAAAAAATTTTGGATTTGGCGGCTATCGGCACGGTGGCCGATTGCGTCAGCTTGTTGGGAGAAAATCGGGTTTTGGTTAAAAAAGGATTGGAGGTTTTGAATAATACTAAGCGGATCGGCTTGTATGAGCTGATGAAAGTCGCCCAAATCGGTCCGACAGCCGCCCGCAACCAACAAATTAGCGCCTGGAATATTGGTTTCCAAATCGCTCCTCGCTTAAATGCTGCCGGCCGAATGGCGCACGCCAATACCGCCTTTGAACTTCTTGTCACCAAAGATCGGGCTGAGGCCCGAGATTTGTCCCAAAGATTAAATGATAAAAACATAGAGCGCCAGAAGATAACCGAAGAAATTGTAGAAGAAATTGAAAACCAAATAAAACAAACCCAACAAGATAAAGAAAAAATTATAATTGCCGTCAGCCCTGAAGGTAAAAAATGGAATGAAGGCGTGATTGGCTTGGTAGCGGGTAAAATTTGCGAAAAATATTATAAGCCGACTTTGATAATCACCAGAGCCGGGGATGTTTATAAGAGTTCGGCCCGAAGCATAGATGAATTTGATATCATTGAGGCGATTGAAGAGTGCCAGGAATTTTTAACTAAATTTGGTGGACACCCCAGGGCGGCCGGTTTGACTGTCAAAAAAGAAAATTTAGAAAAATTTATAGACAAATTCAGAAGGGTTGCCAACAAAAAATTAAAAAGCGTAAAATTCCAGCCGACTCTAAAGATTGAATGTGAAATTGATTTGAAGCAAGCTGATGAGGATTTAATAAAAGAGCTGGAAAAATTAGAGCCGTTTGGCCAAGATAATTTCCGGCCGAATTTTGTTTCTAAAAACGTTTTGATTAAAGATATTATGACCATGGGGACAGAGAGTCAACATGTAAAGTTTAAAATAAACGGTATGTGGGCGCTGGCTTTTGGCCGAGCCAAGGAATGGCAGAATTTTAAAATCGGTGATATGATTGATGTAGTTTACTATCTGGAGATGAATGAATTCAACGGGCGGAGGGAAGCACAGCTGAAGGTGATTGATATAAAAAAGTCTACGAATTACGAATAACTACGAATATACGAATTTGTATATTCGTAAAGAATTTGTAATTTGTAGGAGTTAATATGAAATACAAAAAACTAATTATATTCACCGACGGCGGCGCTCGAGGCAATCCTGGTCCGGCCGGAATTGGGGCGGTTTTAAAGGATGAAGACGGAAAAATAACAGCTGAGATTTCTGAATATATCGGCGAAACCACTAATAATCAGGCCGAGTACAGGGCGGTTTTAGCGGCAATAAAAAAAGCCCAGGAGATAGGGGCCGAAGAATTGGAGTTTTATTTAGATAGTGAGCTGGTGGTCAAGCAATTAAATAGAGAATATAAAGTCAAGAACAAAGATTTGGCGCCTTTGTTTGTCCGAATTTATAACGCTACTATGGATTTTAAAAAAGTTACCTTCAAACATGTCCGCAGGGAAGAAAATACCGAAGCGGATAGATTAGTAAACGAGGCGCTTGATTGCCATTTGGGCGGCTAGCTCAGTTGGTTAGAGCGTACGGTTCACATCCGTAAGGTCACAAGTTCGAGTCTTGTGTCGCCCACAGAGAGAATTTCTAATTTCTAAATTATAATTTAGAAATTTATAGTCCGTATTTCTCAATATTTTTATCCGCTAGCCTCTGAATAATTTTAATTTGTTCCTTGCCTCGCTTATCTTTCCCAAAAAGATGTTTAAATCTAGCTTGGAGCTGTAAATACTCGTCAACTACTACTTTTTTTTGTGGGACTTTCATGGCGTTTATTAATTTTCCGTTTTCGTATTCCAGTACTGGGTAAAGTCCGGTTTGGGCGGCCAGTTTGCCCAATTTTACAGCTTGTCCCGGTTTGATACCCCAACCGGGAATACAAGGGACAAGAATTTGAACATAGCTTGGGCCTTTTATCTCCCGGGCTTTTTTAATTTTTCTTTTTATATCTTCCGGGTAGCCGGCGGTGGTTTGGGCCACGTAAGGCAGGCCATGGGCCAAGGCTATAGCGATCATGTCTTTTTTTCTCTGATGCGAGCCGATGGCATCCATGGTTTTTCCGGCTCCGGCCGGGGTAGTGGTGGTGTTGGCTGCCCAAGGAGTGGCGCCTGACGCCTGAATGCCGGTATTGGCATAAGCTTCATTATCATAGCAAACATACATAATATCTTCTCCTCTTTCCCACATGCCGGAAATCAGGCCAAAGCCGATATCAAAAGTGCCGCCGTCTCCGCCTTGGGCCACGACTTTTGTTGACCTCACCCTACCCCTCTCCTTCGTAAGGAGAGGGAATTTAATTTTATAGTCAATGGCGGCACGGACGCCGGAAGCAATCGCGGAAGCGTTTTCAAAAAGGGAATGAATCCAGGGCATGCCCCAGGCCGACTCCGGATAGGGGGTGGTGGTTACTTCCAGGCAGCCGGTGGCGTTGGCGATGATTACGTCCGGGCCCAGGGCTTCCACCACGGCTCTGGCCGCCACCATTTGTCCGCAGCCGGCGCAGGCGCGGTGTCCGGGAGCGAGAAGAAATTTTTTGTCTTTTATTTTAGCATTGATTGATTTTGACATATCTTATTTTGTTTTTAAAATGAATTAAGAATCAGGAATTATGAATTAGGGTCGCTTTTTCTTATTCCTGATTCCTGATTCCTGATTCGCCGTTAGTTTACGGCTATCGCTTGTTTAAATTCCGGAGAGGTTTTTAGCTTATCAATTTGCCCGACAAATTTGGAGGCATCCAGGATTTCCACCAGAATCGGTTTGCCGGATTTGGATAAATGCACGATAAAATTGCCAAATTCCCGGGCGTGGCTGATTTCGCCTTTGGCGATTTCTATGCATATTATGTTGGCTTCCGCGTCGTAGATCATAGGAATTATGAATCAGGAATTAAGAATTATGAATTATGGCTTTTGAGCTTTTTATTAAACCATTGATTATTTTATGAACCTTTACGGATTGTTTGGCAATAGCTTGAAATTGGCTTTCCGTAATATAACCTATATCTCTGGCAATTAAAAGTTGGTTTTGTAGTTCCGTAACCGAACCTAAAGAGATTGAATAAAATTGAATTTTTTCTTTGTAATATTGCCGGCTAAAACCCTCGGCGATATTAGATGTTATAGAAATAGCGCATCTTACCATCTGGCTTGTTAGGGTAAAAAGTTCTTTTTTAGGAAATGTTTCTGTAATTTTGTAAATCGTTAAGACAAGTTTATGACCTTCTTTCCAAGCATCTAAATCAGTAAACGATCTAATTTTTCCTGATTCCTGATTCATAATTCTTTATTCCTAATCGGGTAAAACGTCACTACGCTCACAACTCCGTCTTCTTTCTTGTAGACCACTTTGATGTTTTCTTTCCGGGCGGTCAGGTATTTTCCTTTTTTGTTGGTTTTGTCAGACAATTTCAAACAATCTTCAATTTGTTCTTTGGTAAAATAAACTTTGTATTTATTTAAAATATCAAATTTTTTCTCAGCGTATTTTGTGAAGTGGATCATAGAATTTTGTAATTATTAATAGTTTTTAGATAAGGGGATATTATTAAATTTACGGAGTTTTTTTACATATATCAGGATATTTATCACAATTTTGCTGGAAAGACGTCCAAGTATAGCTAGATGAAGCACTCATGACATCACATTCTGTTTTTGTTGTTTTTTCATGGCACTTTACAAAACTAAAGGTATTCGGGCAGTTAGTGCTTGTGCAGGCACAGCAACCGAAACTTATTACTTTGTAAGTATTGTCATTTTGTTTTTCGCAAACTTGCGTATTTGGGTTATATTCAGGTGTGTCGCCATATGTTGGTTGCATATTGGTCGGGACTGGTGTGCAAGAATATTCTTGTTTATTATTATTAGTTTGCATAAAACCAGAAAAGGGGCCAAGTTTATAACTACAGCAATATTTAGCATTACTTGCTGTTTGTGTTAAATTTTTTATTTTAAAATTAACCAAATCTGGGTTTATCATAGATAAAATCATAAAAGAAGCTAGGGCCAGGACTAGTCCGGAAAGCGAGGCCATGATCCAGGACTTGGCGTTGCCGATTCTCTCGGCATTGCCGCCGGCGGTCAGCCACAAAACTCCGCCCCACATCAGAACCACGGCTGCCAGGATTCCGACTATGCCGATAGCATATTTGTAGATAGCCACGATATAGTTGCCGATTGCCTTGGTGCTGCCGTCGGGTTGGACCTCGTTTACATTTAGGCCGGGGATTTGGACTTGGGGTTGAAATTTAGCCTTGGCGCCTGGTTCTAATAACGATGCTTTGGTTTCTTGCGGAGTCAGCAATAGAAAAATAAGGCTAGCTAACTGCAGGATAAAAATCAAAAGAAAAACCATTATTAAAATTTTAGAAGCTTTTTTTTGCATATTTTATATGAATTATGAATTATGAATTAGGAATTAGGGTTTCTGTTTTTCCACCTGATTCCTAATTCATAATTCATGATTCCTAAAGTCAGCCGATAAATCTTATCTCATCATCGCCTTTTTTAACCTCGCGAATTATTTTTTCAATCATCTCGCCGGTAATGTCCCGTCCGCCCAGGCCGACTATGAAACTCTGGATTTTAGCATTGGCTTTACCTTGAGCGACTGCTTTAATTTCTGAAGCCAGGGGCCCGGTGTGACCCAAGGAAATGGCTTTTTCCAGCACGGCTACATATTTGGCTTTTTTTATAATATTAAAAATCTCTTCAGCCGGAAACGGACGATAAGTTTTAATCTTCAAAACCCCGATTTTTCTGTTTTTGTCCGCTACATCTTTAATAGTGCCGACCAGCGAACCCATGGCAACCAAAATTATTTTTGGATTTTTCGCGCCATAATATTCAATTAAACCATTGTTGATTGTTGATTGTTGATTGTTGAGTTGTTTTTTATTTATAACTTTATTATATGTCAAATATTCTTTATTAATTAAATTTTGCGAGTTAGTTAAATTATCATGCAGTTCTTGACGGATTTCCATATAGTGAGCCGGAGTAGCAAAAGCGCCCATGGTAACAGGATTTTTAGGATCAAGAAACTCTCCTATCTTTGGTTTATATTCGGGCAGGTATTTTTTAATGGTTTTTTTATCAGGAACAATAACCGGTTCGTAGGTGTGGGTGAGAACAAAGCCGTCAATGTTTATCATCGCCGGCAACCTTAATTTCTCCGCCAGTTTGTAAGCCATAATATGCTGACCGACCGCTTCCTGGTGGTTTTCGGCAAAAAACATCAGCCAGCCGGCATCACGGACGGTCATAGCGTCCTGGTGGTCATTCCAAATTGTTATTGGCGCTGATACTCCGCGATTAGCGCAGGTCAAAACCACCGGCAGGCGCATGCCGGCGATATTAAAAACTACTTCAGTCATTAAAAGCAGGCCTTGTGAGCTGGTGGCGGTATAAACTCGGACTCCGGTGGCGCTGGCTCCTTCTACGATAGAAGCGGCCGCGAATTCGCTCTCGGCCCGTACGTACTCGTAATCGGCTTCTCCGTCAGCTTTAAATTTAGCCAAGTCTTCCACGATATGGGTTTGAGGCGTAATCGGATAAGCCGACACCACAGCTGGGCCAATGTTGTTAATAGTTAGTGCTATTGCTCTTGAGCCCTCAAGTATTTGATTATTATTGTTTATCATAAATGTTAATTTTTAATTTCTAATTCACCTAATTTCTAATAAAATTTCAAATGTTTAAATTGTTAGATTTCAGGGCGTTATTTACACTTTTGTCATTCCCAACTTGCCTGCCCCGCCGAGCGGTGCGCGGCCGGGGATTGGGAAT
>Ga0066649_10001810_pt1 | contig 13085 bp, 9 predicted proteins | sample CryGey132114_all_FD_59538 | JGI IMG/M metagenome (GOLD analysis project Ga0066649, IMG submission 59538) | Groundwater microbial communities from aquifer - Crystal Geyser CG22_combo_CG10-13_8/21/14_all | ecosystem: Environmental > Aquatic > Deep subsurface > Groundwater | place: USA: Utah: Grand... | reverse complement strand
CGACGACAGATTCCACAATCCCTTTAAGTTCATAATTGCCGAGCTTTGTCTTTGTCTGCCCTTCGAATTGCGGATTCTGCACTTTCACAGATATGACTGCGACAAGACCTTCTCTTACATCTTCACCAGCAAGCTTGACATCTTTATCAAGCAGATTCAGTTTCCCAGCGAAATCATTGAGCACTTTTGTGATCGCGCCTTTGAAACCAGAAAGATGAAAACCGCCTTCGATAGTGTTTATGTTATTCGCGAAAGAGAATACTTTCTCAGCATACCCATCATTGTACTGAAAAGCGATCTCCACTATATTGCCTTCTTTCTCTTTCTCGAAACGTATGACCTCATGAAGCACATTCTGGTTCTTGTTCAGATGCTCGACAAAAGTCGCTATCCCGCCTTCATATTGGAAATCATGTCGCTTGTCTGTCCTCTCATCAACTATATTGATCTTTAGCCCTTTATTGAGAAATGCAAGCTCTCGTAACCTTGCTGACAATACATCGAAACTGAATTCTATAGAATCAAAGATATCCGAATCAGGATAGAATCGTATTGTCGTGCCGCTTGTGCCGATCGCACCTATCTGTGTCACAGGAGTCATAGGCTCTCCACGCGCATATTTCTGATAATGCTGCATGCCATCACGATTGACCCAGACCTCAAGCTCTTTTGAGAGCGCGTTCACACATGAGATACCGACGCCGTGAAGGCCACCACTAACCCGATATGAATCCTTGTCGAACTTGCCGCCGGCATGCAGTTTTGTCATGACGACCTGCAAAGCAGACATCTTCATTGTTGGATGTTCGCCGACAGGAATTCCCCTGCCGTTGTCGATCACAGTGACAGAGCCATCTTTATTGATGGTGACGCTCACTTCAGTGCAGAATCCAGCGAGCGCCTCATCGATCGAGTTGTCTATCACTTCATAGACAAGGTGATGAAGACCTCTTGGTCCTGTGCTTCCTATATACATGCTAGGACGCTTCCTGACAGCGTCTAGTCCAGATAATACAGTGATATTGCTCGCATCGTAAGCGTTCTTTTTTCCAGATTCTCCACTAGTTCCATCAGCCATATAACGTCACCCTCATATAAATTTGATATAGAAAAAACGCATAGCCTCCGCTTGTTTTTTCAGAGAGAATCAACGGAGTATTCTTTATATATTTTTCGATTGAATTTGTCTGACAGAGAAGCTTAAACGCAAGAATTCGAGGGTTTCATCTACCATTCGAATGGGAGTAGAAGGGTGCAGAGCGCATCTTGTCATTTTGATGGCAATCCTAATGAATCTTCACTTCAAAAGCATCCCTTTTTTATGGTTCAGCCAAAAGTGCTTCTCAAGATGCGTCTCTGCGAAAAACATGAAAACAACATGGAACCGGCAATTGTTCGAAATCTGGCGTGGCTATTAGCTTTATCTTTCCCAAATACCAAAACGGAGGGTAATCATCGCCGATCCATGCTGCATAAGACATAACATCACCAAAGTCATATAAAAGAGCAGATGACCACTGTAGATTAGTGTAAGATTTAAATAAAGTCTGAGCATCCCAACTAATATGACTAGAATCGATATCAGGCAGGCATATCTTGATCTTGTCAAAGCGGCACTCTATCTAGAGAAGATCACATCCAACACAACCATCATCGATTTTGATAATGCATCTATGAATATCCAGATAGGCATGGAGACGCCCAGATTCAAGATGGATCTTGAAGAGCTCCTCTCAATCGACATCTGTTATTCTGCGATCTCACAAAGGACAGAAAGACAGGGAGGGATTATCAGACTCAATGACCAAAAAAAATTGAGATATCTATACAAAAACCTCATCTCCGACATAGAGAGGGTCGATGGATTCGATTCGCCATCAGTCAGATATCTTCAGAATGACATGCACCTGATACTGAATAGAGCGAAATTGATAAAGTATTCATTGTCAAAAGAACGGATCGAGAGATATCTTAAAGAGATACATTCGACCATGAACTGCAAAAGAAGCAACGATTTTTCTATCAAGACATACTTGCAAAAAAAGATCTCACCAAACGGACTGTTAGGTGGATTGAAACAGATCAGAGGATTAGCGAAAAACCTTCATTCCGATGGAGTCAGACACAGCCATATCGAATCAGTATGGGAGATCACTGAACAATATATCTCAGGGGTCACCATCTCAGGTGTGATCGACCTCCCGACTATCGCAGAAGGCTACTCATTGAATAACGTTGAGAAGACAGGCAGGACAAGAAGGATGTGGACCTGGCTCTGTGAAAGGATATGATTCATCTTCTATGTGTCCACTTGTGATCTGAATATCTGGAAGCGATCAATCTTTTTGCGAGCTCGACTTCCTGAGGATCAAGGTTGCTGTGCTCAAGCTCCATCCGAAATTCCCTTTCGAACCCTTTTCTCATGGCAGACGCCACTTCTTCAAAATCAGCATGGCCCATGTGATAAAGCACAGAAGTGACTCGTTTCTTGACGCTCTGGATCATCTTGCCTTTCAATTTCTCATCTGGCACTTTCAGAAGTGTGAACATCTTGTCGACGTCAGTATCAAGTATGATGGTCCCGTGCTGGAGAACCACGCCGCCCCTCCTGGTCTGAGCATTTCCTGAGATCTTCTTCCCATCGACAAGGATATCATTTATCGGAGCGAACTCAGCAGGGATAGATAATGACTTAAGACCCTTCACTACAGCTCCGCAGATCATCTTATAGGAATCAAGTATATCCTCACCGACCATGTCTTTTCCGACCACGATGCTGTATGTGAGCTCTTTGTCATGGAACACTGCGCCTCCGCCAGTGATCCGCCGTATGTAATCTATCCCAGAGTCATCGCATTCTTTTATGTCCACTTCATCATCAAGCGATTGGAAACAACCGATCGAAACAGCTGCCGGCTGCCAGCCATAGAGACGGATAGTTGGCATCTTCAAGATGGGATACAGTTCCATGATAGCTTCGTCGACAGCCATGTTGAAGAAAGCGTCATTGTGACCTGTGAGTATCAATCTCCATCTCATCTTGCCATCATCACCGCTTTCGCTATGTCTTTTGGAGTTATGCCAAATAACGTGAGTCTCTTCGTCTCTACAGTTTGTTTTATCGACATCCGGATATCACGCTCCATCATCCTGATGCCGACCAGATTGGCTTCGATCATCTCCAGACCATCTTCAGGATGCAAGAAGAAATCCCCGCAGATCTTTATTTGATTGATCGAATTATCCAATAGATCAACTTCGATCCGGACCAATTTGCCGCCATCAGGCTTGTAAATGCTTTTCAACATCATCGATTACAGAAAACAAGTCTAAGTTAATATTTATGAGCAATCACTCAGGAATGGTCAAATGGGCTATATCTTATCAAAATAAGGCACCAAATACCTAAAAAAACGATTTTCAAGCTAAATGTATAGATATATATTTATATAGATACCAGTACCGTGCATATAGATGGCGATCAAGAAGAAATCAAGCAAACACAAAAAGCCCATTGTGAAAAAACAAAAAAAACCATCACCACGACTGATCTCTAAAGATACAATCGGAGATAACTTACAAGTAGATTCTAAGAAGTCATATCCTATTGTCGGGATCGGTGCATCTGCCGGAGGCTTAGAGGCATTGATCGAATTCTTGAAACAACTGCCAGCGAAGAATGGCATGGCTTTTGTCATTGTGCAGCACCTTGACCCAAATCACCCAAGCATCCTCCCAGAACTGCTTTCCAGAGTGACAAAGATGGATGTCAAGCATGCACAGAACAACATGAAGATAGAGAAAGACAATGTCTATGTCATACCACCAAATACATATATCACAATAAAGAATCGCATACTAAAGCTCAGTTCAAATGTCAAATCGCAAGGACCACGGATGTCTATCGATTACTTCTTCAAGTCACTAGCAACTGACTTAGGCAATAATGCCATTGGGATAATCCTGTCTGGCAGCGGTTCTGATGGGACTTTTGGACTTGCTGATATCAAGGAGCATGGTGGAGTCGCTTTTGTGCAGGATGCAAAAACCGCAAAATTCAACGGGATGCCACATAGTGCCATCGCGAATGGATCAATCGATTTTGTGCTTCCTCCAAAAGAAATCGCGGATGAGCTTATCAGGATAACAAAGCATGATTATATCCATTCAAAAGCCAACAGCAACACTGTTGAAGAGAACTTGCAACTTACGACAAACAGGGGTCTTGGGCAATTGCTCAGACTGTTATATGACGCACGCGGTGTCGATTTTTCGGGCTACAAACAGACCACCATACTTCGTCGGATCAAGAGACGTATGCTCTTATGCAAAGCAGACACTTATGAAAATTATGCCGCATATTGCACAAAGAACCCAGATGAGATCATAGCCCTGTATCACGACCTGCTGATCAAAGTGTCGACATTCTTTCGCGATCCTGATTCTTTTGACGCACTGAAAACAAAAGTCTTCCCAAACATGATCAAGAACCTGTCTGGCGCAAAGAAATCTCTTCGGATATGGGTGGGTGGCTGTGCCAATGGAGAAGAGGCATATTCGATCATCATATCTCTCCTTGAATATCTCGAGGATAAAGCTTCACGGTTCCAGATAAATCTATTCGCGACCGATATCGATGAAGAAGCGTTGATCAATGCAAGGAATGGCATATATCTTGAGAATATCGCGGCAGATGTATCTCCGGAAAGATTGCGGCGCTTCTTCTCAATCGTCGATAACAGATACCAGATAAACAAATCAGTCCGTGACTTATGCACTTTTGCAAGACATGATCTTTGCAGCGATCCGCCATTTTCCAATCTTGATCTTATAAGTTGCCGAAACGTGCTCATATATTTAGAGAACCATGTCCAGAAAAAAGTCATCCCGATCTTCCATTATGCTCTCAAGCAAAATGGCCACCTTATGCTTGGTGGATCAGAGACTATCGGCACGTTCACAGACATATTCAATATCATCGACAAGAAGAATAGGATATATACTCGGCAGGCGACCATAAGCCCACATCCAGTAGATTTTTTTTCTGTGAAAAAATACCAGATAAAGGTCGGGCGTGAAAAGATGCAACAACATATAGACAGACCGATAGAATTTATGCCAAGAAAGGAATTCGATGTGTTCAAAGAAGCTGATCGAGCGATATTGAACAAGTATAATCCTGTAGGTGTCCTGATCAATGACAAGATGGACATATTGCAGTTCCGTGGAGATACAAGCCATTATCTCATCCCGTCGCCGGGCAAAGCAAGTCTGAATCTTATGAAGATGTTACGTGATGGACTTGGGCCAAGTCTTCGCAACGCCATGAACGAAGCAAGGAAAGGGCGCAGTGTCCACAGAAATAACGTAAAAGTCCATTATGAACGAAAGATAATTGATGTAGATATACAGGTGATCCCGCTCAACTTGCCGTCTGCTCAGTGTTTCATTGTCCTATTTGAGAGATCTGACTTAAATGTTCCAAAAAATAAAAGAGAACACAGCAAGACAACGAAAAGTGTCAAAAAAAATCAGAAACTTCATGAGGTAAGCCGACTGCTTGAGGAACTTGAAGATGCAAAAAGAGAGCTCCAGACCACAATTGAAGATAGTGATGCGACATCAGAAGAGCTGAAATCTGCTAACGAAGAGATACTTTCAAGCAATGAAGAGCTACAGAGCATGAATGAAGAGCTTGAGACAGCAAAAGAGGAGCTGCAATCCACAAATGAAGAGCTTATAACTGTCAATGAAGGGATTGAGAACAACAATCTTGAGCTTAGCAAGATGAACAGCGATTTCAACAATATATTCAATAGCATCGATATCGCGCTCGTCATGCTTGATAGCGATCTTCGTATCCGAAGATTCTCCCAAAAAGCAGAGAACATATTGCATCTCATACCGACAGACATCGGAAGATCGATCACAGACATCAGGCCAAGCATCCAGATACCGAATCAGGAGTCAGAGATCATAGAAGTGATGGACTCGGTGAAAGCAAAATCATGGGAGATACAGAATAAAGAAGGGATCTGGTATCAGATACAGATAAAGCCATATATCGATGAAAAAAGAAAGATCGATGGAGTTGTGCTGTCTTATCTGAATATACATTCGATAAAAGATGTCAATCGACTCACGCAACTGCTTAACGAAGCTAAGACAGCCAAGGATTATGCGGAAGCGATTGTGAAGATTGTGCCTGAGCCTCTGATTGTGATTGACAAAAGGATGGTCGTAAACACAGCAAACCAGGCATTCTATGACACATTCAATCTCACAGCAGACCTGACCCTCGGAAAGGTATTATTCCAGCTGAGCAATAATCAATGGGATCTGAAAAGCCTCAGGGGCCTTCTTGAGAACATAAGTCTAGATAGACCACACATAAGTAATCATTTCATAGAACATGATTTTCTGGATATCGGACATATGACCCTGCTATTGAGTGCGCATATGATTACACAGATCGGTGATCAACACCCATTGATTTTGTTGGCGATAAAAGATATAACAGAAAGCAAAAGATCCGAAGAGAAGATCAATAGATCGCTAATCATCAAAGAGACACTGCTAAAGGAAGTGCATCACCGCGTCAAGAATAATCTCCAGATAATCTCAAGCCTCCTCAGGTTGCAGTCGAAACAGGCCAAAGATGAAAGATTGAAAGATGTATTGACTGAAAGCCAAAATAGGATAACAGCTATCGCATTGATACATGAGACACTCTATAGCTCAGAGAACATAGAGATAGTGGATCTGGAGAATTATATAATCAAGATAGGGAAAAGTCTTCTCCGTTCTTATGATATCTCACAAAATAAAATCCTGATAGATACCTATGTCAAGAATGTATATCTTGACATGAATATCTGTGTCACATGTGGTCTTATTCTTAGTGAATTGATCACTAATTCCATAAAATATGCGTTTCCAGAAAATAAATCAGGTGTGATAAAGATATCCCTTACTAAGGACAAAAACACTATCCAATTGATCTACCAAGACAATGGAGTCGGGTTGTCAGAAGAGCACCAAGAGGGTTATTCATCACTTGGCATGAAACTTGTGAAGACTCTGGTAGAACAGATAGATGGGACTTTAGAGATCGTGAGCAAGAAAGGGATGCATACCATAATTGTTTTTCCACTGCCAAAAGATTGATGATATTGGTCTAGATGGCTGTTCTAATAAATTTTAGGGAATTTCTATACAATTGTTTTGCTTAGAATCAAAGGAAGTACATTATTGTTGACAAGAAATCGTTTTGTCAAAAAAATCTGAGAAAAGACAAAGTAAAAAAATCACCTCTTTTGCTAGGGAAGGGTTCCTTACATGGCTAAGCCATATAGGCAGAAAGTCGTTTACATGGGAAATCATCCTTCTGTATGATTATTATGTTTTTGTCTTCGATCGCCTCTGTCTTGTAGAAATCTCCGATCACAGATCCCCCCATCACTGATAGCACCATCTCACACCACCTCAAGCGCATCTTTTGGTATTATACCATACTTATCCCAGTATTCTACCCGAAGTTTCTGGAAAAATAATTTCCGTTCGATTCTGTCTATCTCTCGCATCTCATGCACCCCACATATTGATTTTCGTCCATCCGGACATAACTGACAATAGACAAGGAAATTATATAAGATTAATCACCGATAAATTGCTTATCTTCTGAATAGGCCGATTAAAATTTGGAGAAAAAGAGAAAGAAAATCTAAGGAAAAAGATATCATGCACGAGGTTTTTTCTTTGTATTCTTAGTCGCATCGTCAGGGACATAACTTATCGGGTTTATCTTATAGTCCTTGTAGACATTTGCGACATCCATGGAGACATAATGACTATTGAAATCTTCTTTGAACTTTTCAAGAAGCGAGTTCAGACGTTCCATGTTCTCGACATGCAGGCAGAGTGAGAGATCATAATCTCCCAGATATTCATACGCGTAAAGCAAGGCATTTGTATTGTCAAAATATTCTATGATCGACATTATCTTCTCAGAATCCTTGACCTTGATATACATATGCGCATGCACATCGTCGAATTTTGTCTGGTCCAAAATTGTTGTGTAACCGCAGATGACACCATTCTTCTCGAGTTTTTTGATGTGATATTGGACAACACGAGAATCCTGCCCGACCTCTTTTGCCACATCGACAAGTTTCATCCTTGCATCAGCAGATAGCAATCGGATTATCTTGATCTCTATCTCATCAGGGACATATAATACAGGATGTCCGGAAAAAAGCATAGATTTCCGATTATACTGCTTGCCTGGCAGAAGATATTTCTGCTGTAGCTTATGCAGCGAGATCATGACATGTATGTTCTTGCTGCTGATATGGTCGCCCATCAGGCGCTCCATACCGCTCATGAGCTCTCTGACTTTGATAGGGCTTGAGTATGCGACCATGATCGAGACATCATGTCCCCCTTGCATCATCTGAAGGTTCAGTACTTCAGGATTCTTATGCAGGTATTCGACAAGATCCTTCTCGATCTTAGGTGTGATCTTCTGGAATTTGAGGAAGATCTGATAATAAAACATACCAAGACGCGTGACATCTATCAGTGCCTCGAAATTCTTGATATAACCATCACGGATAAGCCTCTTTATACGATAGTTGATTGTCTCTTTTGGCAATCGTATGCATTTTCCGATCTCTGACGCCGACATGCGGGCATTGTCATCCAGGAGACCAAGGATACGGCGATCAAAAAGATCAAGATCCATGTTCGGCATTGTTTTGCTTGCTTTATAGAGTTTTTTATAATCATCTTTCTCAGTGGTGAGTTTTTCTGATTCAGCAGACCTGGCAAGAGATAGTTCGATCGTGTTCTTGAGCGAGCGTTCATCATATGGTTTTAAGAGGTATCCATAAGATTCACAGGTTTTGGCGCGCTTGAGGCTCTCTTCGTCGCTGTATGATGTGAGGAAAACAATCGGCTTCTTATTGTGCGTAGAGATATGCTTTGCGACATCCAGGCCGTCTTTCTTGCCTTTGATCTTGATATCCATAAGGACCAGATCAGGGTCAGTCTTCTCAAAGATCGATATCGCCTCATCATAAGACTCAGCGAGCCCAACAACATCATAACCGATAGCAGTCAATGTGCTCTCGATGTCTTTTGCGACAATCTTCTCATCTTCTACCACTAATATCTTGTTTTTCATCATTTGGATGCACCAACATTTTTTAGGGAACAGTTTAAGCCGCACCGCACTGTATTTATATATACTTGATGGCCATTGCCTTGAAAACAAAAAAAGACCACCGATTTTTTGATTTTAAGCATATCAATATCTAAGGTCATTATTCATTGGAAAAGTTATACGGACAGAGCCCCCCTCTTTATTGGTGATGTCAATCTCACCATTAAGTTTCGCGACAAACGTGCTCACTAACTGAAGCCCAAGTGAATCCGTTTTTTTGATATTGGCCCCATCAGGAAAGCCAGATCCATCATCGATGACGCATAATTCTATCTTCTGTTTATGCTTTTTCAGTCTGATTGTGATATTGCCCCCAGTGACATTGTCAAAGGCATGTTTCAGTGAATTGGTCACAAGCTCATTTATGATAAGTCCGCAGGATATCGCATCATCAGTCGAGAAGATAAGATCATCGACATCAAATCTCACGTTGACATTAGTCTTCTGATTGCAGCAATCCAGGATATATGTCTTAAGGTCCCTTACATAAGTCTGCATCTTGATCTTTGCGAGGCTTTCGGATTTATAGAGGAGCTCATGGACAAGTGATATCGATTTCACACGATTTTTACTCTCTTTCAATGCGAACTGGATACTTGGATCAGCCGACTTTTTGGATTGTAGATTGAGCATGCTTGAGATTATCTGCAAATTGTTCTTGACCCGATGATGTATCTCTTTGATAAGCGACTCTTTCTCGTTTAATGCTGCTTCAAGCTTCTTCTGCCAAAGGATCTCAGCAGTCACATTATGCTGTGATATGACAAAACCATCCGGCTTCTTCTTGCTGTCACGCACACAGACCATGGTCCAGTCCCAATATTTCTTCGGTTCACCGTTAGATTTCTGTGACGTCGGCAGATTCGCTTTCAACCGCATGACTTTTCCAGTCTTCTTGGCAAGCTCAAACAGTTCCTGGTTCTTATCTTCTGGAAAGACATCGAACCAATTCTTTCCTATCATCGAAGATTTTTTCATATTCGATTCGTTTGCATAAGCCGCATTCACATCTATGATATTGAAATCGTTGTCAAGATACGCAAGATTGGTCTCAGTGTTCTCAAGCACAGTAGATAGGATATTTTTTTGTTTCCTCAATTCCCAAAGAAGCTGTTCACGTAGATCATCTTTTCTTTTTTGCTCAGTTATGTCTTGCACGACACCAAAACCATCATGTGACTTGCCTCTGCTGTCTATCTCAATATCACCAAGCAATCTCACCCAACGCACATCTCCACTTACTATAATCCTTAGCTCAATATCAAAATGCCCATTACGCATCGCTAGATCCCAGGTTTTTATGATCAGAGCACGATCGTCTGGATGGACTTTTGTTATAAATTCTTTTTTAGTATGTTTTTCTTCTTTTGAGAGACCGATCATCCTGCATGCCTCTTCAGATAGATGAAATTCATCGTTAGTCGCATCAAATCTCCAGCCACCTATGCTAGCGACAGATTGGGCACGCTTGATCTCTTCATTGCTCTCAAGCAGCTTTTTTTCGATAAGTTTCTTTTTAGTCACATCTTTTCCATATAGATTGACATATCCATATTCGACTATCGGCACGATGCTGACCACAAAAACATGTTCACTTGCCTCGATCTCGACTTCTTTAGATTTCTTAGACCGTATCGCGGCTTTGACTTGAGAGAAAAGATGACCTAATATGCGGCTTATATCATCATTATCAGCTTTCCATTGACGCAGAAGCATTCTGCTTGCCTTGTTCGCATACATGATCCTACCATCATATGCTACACGAAGAACTGGCGATGGATCCTCTGAAGGGAACCGAGAGACCATCTCTAGTTCAGTAAACTCTTTTGTCTGTTTTGATATATCCCGTACGATATGGATACTGCCCGTGATCTTTCCTCGTTTATCAAAAAGCGGCGTAGTGATTATAAGCAGATATTTCCCACTTACATCATCATATATCTCTGCCGAATGTTCCTTGCCATCTTTCAATATGAGAGAATGCGGACAGAATTGATGTGGTTTTGGTAGACGATGTATACAACGGAAACATGAAAGGCCGATGCATTCTTCAGGTCGCTTTCCGATAAATTTCGCCATCGAGCTGTTGACGTGGATGATCTTATGGTTATTATCATGGATTGAGATCATATCCGGGATGCTATCTAAAGTGTCATCCAAAATATGCACTGCAGGTGTTTCAAGAAGCGCAGAACTGGTTTTGTTAATGGAAGAAGAAGTCTTTTCTGCTGGCCAGTGTTCGATCTTTGATAGGTTTTTTTCGGATATCATGAGTTCTCACCATAGCTTTCACCTCTTATTATCTAATCTATCCAATCGAATGGACTAACAGTACATGGGAAATCCAAAGGTTTATATATTTTCCCACACCAATTGGTACAAAATACACACAGTAACCATTTTTTTTGAGAGGTATATACTTATGATCCGAAAGATAGTACAGCATGGAAACAGCACACTGACAATATCACTCCCATATAGATGGACAAAAGAGCACCACCTGAAAAAAGGTGATGAGCTTATCCTCGAACAGATAGGTAAAAATCTGCTTATCAAGCAGGAGAAAGATACAAAAGGCGCTTTGCATGTCTCGGTCTACAAAAAGAACCAGATATTCCTAAAAAGAGATCTATTGAACTTCTATCGCAAGGGATATGACGACCTTATTCTTCAATTCAAGGACGAAACCCCATTAGAAGAGATATATTCAGTCTTAGAAGAGCTCCTTGGCTTCGAGATCATAGAACAGACAGATAGCAGATGCCACATAAAGAATGTGGCCAATGTAATGGAAGATGAATTTGAGACTATGCTCAGACGATTATTTGTTGTGGTAAGATCATTCTCAGATATCATGCATGATTCGATGGAAGCTGATGAACCAGAAAAATCCATCAAAGCACTATCCATGGAGAAAGAGGTCAACAAACTTACAAATTATTGCAAACGAGTCCTCAACAGGACAAATCTTGGAGACATAAGCCAGATTACAGCCACATATTCCCTAACAAACAGATTGGAATTGATAGGTGATTCACTTGCCGCACTTTGCAGATATTTTGGGCATGACAAGCCTGAAGTGAGCACAGCGATACTTAATTTCCATGCAGATATAAATGAATATTTCAACCAGATCCAGATACAATATTTCAAGACTGAAAAAGATGTCGTCAGATTGAAACAACTGAGAGCAAAATTGTATCTGGACTTTATTGATATAGGAAAATCACAGACGACAGACAGTATCATCTTTGCGAATCTGAAGCAGATACTCGAAGAACTACACCACATAGAGATATCACTCTAAGATGTCCTTATGTATGCTCTGTCCAATCGCAGCAAGGAATGATTCCCGAAATTCGGTAAATTCCGGTCGCGCAAGAGATTCCATCCCCCTTGAAAGATATTTTCTGGCATAAGGATAATTATTCATCCTGCATTTGCACGTCAGCACATGATACATAGATATCCACCCCGCATGCGCATGGAATGAACGCTCCATAACATCAAAAGTATCCTGCGAAGCATTTTCCGTATTCCAGAGGAACTTTCTCGCAGCATACAGACTGAAAAGAAGATTTCCCTCCTTGACAAGAGATGGATTTTGCTGGACATATTCTATGCCCCATCTCAATTCCAGATCATCAGTCTCTTTGTGCAAACGTTCCATAAATGTAGTCTGTTCATCATCCACGAGACGTGAAAGAAAATCGACAACAGAAGGATGCCCAAGCAATCTCGCCACCATATACATCGAATTACCATATGCGATCCGATCAAGATCATTTATTTTCCCATTGATAAAATAATTAGATGGTTGAGCATCGAGATTTGTGACCCCATGAAGAAACCTAAGCTATGG
>Ga0066649_10001783_pt1 | contig 13157 bp, 12 predicted proteins | sample CryGey132114_all_FD_59538 | JGI IMG/M metagenome (GOLD analysis project Ga0066649, IMG submission 59538) | Groundwater microbial communities from aquifer - Crystal Geyser CG22_combo_CG10-13_8/21/14_all | ecosystem: Environmental > Aquatic > Deep subsurface > Groundwater | place: USA: Utah... | reverse complement strand
AATCCAGAAGTCATCAGTATTTGTTTGAATTGCTGTGGAGCTTGAGGCAAAGCGTAAAACTTACCTTTTTCGAGTCGTGATGGCACGATAAAGTTCTTTGAACCTTCGGCAGTCGCTACAGTGAGGCTCGGTGTCTCTATCTCAGTAAATCCTTCGTTTGTGAAAAAATTCCTGACAAAGAGATTGACCTCATGTCGCTTTCTGATATTTTTCTGCATTCTCGGACGGCGGAGGTCGAGATAGCGATATGTGAGCCTCGATTCCTCACCGATTTCACGGCCATCTCCACGCACATCGATAGCTGGTGTCTCAGCTTCATTCAATACTGTGATGCCGAGTATTTCGAGCTCAATAGCACCATTCTGTTTGTCCTTTTGTATATTTTTTTCTGGACGAGGATTGACCTTGCCCTCCACTGAGACGACCCATTCAGGACGCACTTTTGAACCCGCTTCCATAGCAGGAGATTTTGGTAGGATAACTCCCTGCACATATCCAGACATATCACGGAAATCGAGGAAAATGAGCTTACCTTGGTCACGACGGATGTCTACCCAAGCCATGATAGTGACTGTCTCCCCTTTTTTTGATTCGAGGTCTTTGATGTATGTTCGTGCCATATATATCTAGTATACCGCCTTCAGAGAAACAAAAACGCCCCTCCGAATTCATTTAGTTAATAAATTCGCAGGGGCGACTTCGTCGCGGTGCCACCCTGATTTTTGGTCCGCCGATGAGGCGGATCACTCTGTGCCGTATCGGACGGCGTCCGGAGGACTCCCTCATACCTCGCCAGTTGTCAGCCGGGTCATCGGTCGTTGATTAATAGTATCTAAAACGAGATTATAGTGCAACGCCCACCGCCCTCTTCACTTCATCCAGTTTCTTATCTGCCCTCTTGTGTGCCTGTTTTGCGCCACGAGTGAGTATCTTCATCACCTTCTTTGGATTTTTTGCATATTTCTCACGAGCTTCGCGGAGTGGTCGGATAAATGCGATGAGGTCTGCGACGAGAGCGTCTTTGAGTGCTTTGTACTTGCCGGCATTGTCCGCATAGAGCTGGTCGAGATACGCTTTGTCTCGGAGGAGCTCGTGGATAGCACGGACATTGACCGGCATGCTTGAGCTAGAGTCGGTCACGATAGACATGACGAATTTTATGATTTCTTCATCTGAAGCAAAAAGGTAGAGCTGATTGCCATAGCTTTTCGACATCTTCCTGCCGTCATTCCCTGGGACAGTTTTTACATTATCGATGATATGCTCTTTTGGTAATTTGAAAGTCTCACCGAAAGTATTGTTGAATTTCTGGGCAGTGTCGCGTGTGTATTCGATATGCTGTTTTTGGTCCTGTCCTACTGGTACGAGGTCGGTGTCATAGAGGAGTATGTCAGCGGCCATGAGCATCGGATAGTTGAATGTACCGACAGAAATCTCCTTGTCCTTTGCCTCAGCGTCTTTGAATGCGTGTGCGCGCATGAGATACGGCATAGTCGTGATGGTATCGAATATCCATGCAAGCTCGGTATGAGCCGATACATCAGACTGTTTGAATATGACCACACGGTGTGGGTCGAGACCGAGAGCGAGATAGTCGGTAGCGAGCTCGAGTATCTGAGCTCGCATCTCTTTACCATTTTGTACTGTATTCATAGCGTGATAGTCAGCGAGCATAAAATAGCAGTCATAGGTGGACTGCAATGAGACGAATTGACGTATAGCACCGAAATAGTTGCCTATATGGAGCTTGCCTGTCGGCTTTACACCTGAAAGTAATACTTGTTTTGCCATGTCGAAAGTATACCAAATCTATAGAATGTTATATATTAACTTCAGAACATTCTCTTTATGCTCACCGTAAGACATACCATTGCAGTCGCCCGATTCAATGATGCTATCGGATATGTGAACCCAGGATTCCATTTCGACCATCTACACCGTCACAGGATACGTCCAGTTGAAGCTTCACACAAAAGGTCGAAAAAGACCAAACCCACCAAGAAATAGGTGGGGTTTTTTATTTTATTCAAAAACACACCTCTGGTAAGAACAAGGTTCGACCTCGCCCTTGAAGCCATTCACCACTCGCATATACAAAATAGCAAAATAAAAACCTTTATGGGACGAGGTCGAACCTCGCCCTACGGATCTATCCTGAGAAAAACTGGATCTTATTATTTAATCGAAAACTCTTTAGTAATATTCTTGAAATTTGAAGTTTTTTGCTCTCCAGTTGAGAGGTCTTTGATGACTACCTTGCCCTCTTTTGCTTCATCAATACCATAGATGACTGCATAGCGGATACCGCGGTCAGAGGCATATTTGAGCTGTTTGCCCATGTCACCTGACTCATAGTAGAGAGCGGTGTTTATACCTGCTGTACGGAGCTCGGAGACCATGCGGAGATAGTCGGACTGGAGAGATTCATCCATGTTTATCACGAGAGCCTTCGTCGTCGTAGATACGGTGTCGATGAGCTTGAGCTCGGCGAGTGCTGAGAGGAGTCGGTCGAGGCCGATGGACATGCCGACTGCAGGGACTTCGCGATTTGAAAACATGCCGACGAGATTGTCATACCTACCACCTGAGAGGACTGAGCCGTATGCAGGTGCACTCGTGAGTACTGTCTCAAATATGAGACCAGTATAGTAGTCGAGTCCACGAGCAATAGAGAAATCAAAAGATATTTTCAAATCCGGATTCATCTCACGAGCGAGAGTGATGATTTTTTCGAGTTCACTGCCCTCTGGTATCTCATTTGAGACCACTGCTTTCAAGATATTTTTTACCGCGCTCGCATCTATACCCGCCTTTGCGAGTTCGTCAGCGACACCTGATTCGCCAATCTTTGCAAATTTATCCATAGCACGTAGTACATCGATACGTTTTGCGGTATCAATCTTTTCAGTATCAAAAAAAGCATCGAGGAGTCGTCGGTCATTGACGCGTATTTCAAAGTCTTTGACTCCGAGACGAGTGAGTGTAGAGCCAGCGAGTGCGAGAATCTCTGCGTCAGCGAGAGGATTGGTCGAGCCGACGATATCTGCATCAGCCTGATAAAACTCGCGATATCGGCCTTTCTGAGTGTTCTCAGCCCTCCAGACAGGAGCTATTTGATACCTGCGCCATGGCTTTTTTAGTTCGCCATTCATCGCCACGACACGTGCGAGTGGGATAGTGAGGTCATAACGGAGTGCGACATCACGATCACCATTGTCGCGGAATCTGTACATGAGCTTGTCCCCTTCATCGCCATACTTGCCCGTGAGTGTCTCTGCGTATTCGAGTGCTGGAGTCTCGAGCGGATCGAAACCAAACGTCTCAAATGACGCCTGTATGGTCGCTATGAATCGCGCTCGGGCGATCTGCTCTGGAGGCAGGAAATCCCTGAATCCCTTGAGCGTCTTCGGCTCTATTTTTGCCATGCACATATCCTAGCAAAATAAGGCTTTTTGAGGAAGAAACACCTGTTCATAGTGCCATGTATAACACTATGAATACCCCTAACGAGAGAGTTCTCTTTTAAAGTAGTTTAGTAATGGCCTTTATGTAGTTATTGGTGAGCTCATGTTCTGTATTTTTGACCAAGATATCAGCCTTCTCATCTTCTAAGTCCCCGTACATCATAGTTTGTTTCTTTGCTTTATTTTTTGATTCAAGATGTTTAATGACATCATTAACAAACCTAATACCGGTTATTTCAATGAGAGCTTTCTTTATTTTGGAATCAGTAAAGCTGTAGTGTGGTGTCATAGAAGCTAAAATCAGAAGTCGACAAGGGTTTTGTTGTGCAGCAAGCCATGCCAATATAGCACCGAGTGAAAAACCAAAAATGACAGCATCTTCAGGGGTGCTAAATACTTGAGATGACAGTGGTTTTTTCCAATCAATATTTTTGAAAATAACCTCATAGCCATTTTTTTGAGCTTCTTTTCTCAATAATTGATACGGTCTACGACGTGTCGTTTCTGTCCAACCTGGAATTATGTATAGAATTTTTTTCATAAATGATTAAAGAAACTACGATAATACAAATTAATATTTAAAAACAGGCAAGTTGTTCACCTGCCCGTCGTTTGAGCTTTTGAAAAGCTCGTCAGGCGCGACCAAACTCACCGGATTTAGCACCCTTGAGAAACGCATTCCACTCAGAGCGAGTGAAAAACAACGTCGTCTTGTTGGGATCCTTGCTGTCTCTGACAGCAACACCAGCTCGCTTGGTTGCGACCATGACGCAAGTCTTGGGATTATTTTTCGACCACGAGGACTTGCGGAAATCGTAGTCGCTGACTTTGAAGCCAGTATGTGGACCTATGGGCATAATTCCTCCTTACTGAGGGTTAGCTCGGAAAACAACGGAATGTCATTCTCCCTAGTCTAACTGTAAGTTAATACTAGATTCTGTCAATACTAATTATTTACAAATCATTATTTTGCCTCTGGAAGTTCGACGTAGAATTGCGAGCCCTTGTCCTGTCCTTCTGACTCAACCCAGATGCGACCGCTATGTGCATCTACGATTTTCTTTGCGATTGCGAGACCGTACCCCGTGCTATGTACATTTGTCGCGAGAGAATTCTTACCACGACCACCCTCGGTAAAGAGATGGGCCTTGTCCTCCGTGGTGATACCGACGCCAGTATCCTTTATTGAAAGGAGTACTTTACCATCTCGCTTCGAAAGATCGATATGAATACTACCTGTCGGAGTGTATTTGATGGAATTGTCGATGAGATTGCGAACGACGTGTTCTGAGAGCTGGTCGGTATCACCCATCACACGGTACATACCATCATCCTGTATGGCCGTCTCGAGGACTACACCTTTTTCTTTTGCGTCGGGTGCGAGCTTTGCTATACCAGCGAGTACTACTTTGCCAAAATCAAACGGTGCCATCTTGTATGACAATGTACCTTTCTTTGCATTTGCATTGCTCAATATCTCTACGACTGACCTCACCCCTTCTCGTACTTTTGCGAGTGCCATTTCTGCCGAAGATTTGAGCATGTCACTAATAGGATTGAAGTCACCCTCGACTATCGAAGCAAAGAGGCCCGCACTCGTCGTGAGATACCCCTTCATCTCATGACTGATAAATCGTATGAGGCTCTCCTGCTGGATATTGGCCTCTTCGAGCTCGGCTGCGAGCTTTTCCACCTTCTCCTTTGCTTCAATCTCACGCTTGACGCTCCTGACGAGACTTCTACCGAGGATAATAGTGAGAAGTAAGGTGACAATAACGACGTATCGTATGTTTTCTATATTTCGTACAAAGAGTAGAGCGAATATGAGTACAGCCAGAGATGTGACGAGTGCTTGTGCGCCGATAAGCTTTATATTGAAAACCTTGAACCTGACTATCAGAAACGAGAGTAGACCGATAAATACCACCATACCGATAGGTCCGATGAGATTGAATTCATATACAAGTGTCGCATCACCAGCTATGTTGGTACCGATAAACGCACCGATGAGCAATATACTCCCTACTGAAAAATAGAATCGTTCAATCTTTTGTTCTTTATTAGCGACATGCCACGCGTGAGAGCAAAGTGTAAAGATATATATACCGATTGCGACTTGTAAAATATAGATGTACGACCAAAGTGGACCATTGAAACTTTGACATTCAGCCATGTCGAAATGATTCATGTTGAACGGTGTCGAGAGCAGAACTAACACAGGCAATGCAAAGAGAAGCCATACTAGGAGATGCCAAAAAGGAGCAGGTTTCCTATAGAGGTATAAATAACTAAAGTAAGCGACTGTATAGACTATACCCAACTGAAGCAATCCCGACAATTGCCAACCGAAATGTACGAGTCGAGCATCAGCAGCAATCCATTGAAGTATCTCGTTGAGAACCCACAGCACGAAAAAGATTGTGAGTGACAAAAGTGACCTTGACATCAATGAACGATCTTTGAAAAAAACAAACAACGAAAAGAAAAGTGACAAACATATCACCCCGCCATACGAATAGTACATGAGTGTAGGCGCTATAGTCGTGTCAAACAAACCGAGAAGATTTGGAACTGCGTCACTACAAAGATATGAAATCATTACCGATATATTATACCCGAATGATTTGTATGTAAAAGGCTCCGCATCGCTGCGAAGCCTTTAAAAAAGTGTTACCCGACGAGGTGTTTTATGCCCTGCCAGATCCACTCGAATGCCGAGATTCCCGAAAAGACCGCTAGGGTCCAATAGAGATTCCCGAACATGAGACTCCCGACAAAAATCATCCAGTCCCTCCGATTCATTCCGTTATACTGACTCACTCCTTTTCGCATATAGGCAGTGACGATAAACGGATCGAACTTGATAGAAAGAAAAATCATTGTAAAGAAGTCCCCATGGCGCATGGCCCAACCGATAAGACGGGCGTATATATCTGTCTTGTCCTCGTCACGAAACGATTTTACCGCTTCAATACCGAGCCAATCTGTCTTAGACCAATCATAGAATTTCATGGTCATAAAACAGAGTAGAAAAGACAAAACAGTCATTACGAGCCCACCCCACAAGACGCCACAGTGATAGATGACTGACGGGTAAATAACCCAATCAAACATAAATACTACGACGACATTGACGGTATGGCCAAGCGCGAGGGTCGCGATGCGACCTTTCAGAGCTTGGTTATTCAAAGAGCACCTCCAGTAAATGGTTCAGAATTAAGGTTTACCCTACTATTATAGCATGATATATACCAAAAGGCAAGTTACCCGACAGTACTCGCCCGCGGCCACCTAAAAATCTCTCTCTACTGTGTAATCGTATCGATTGTACCGGTCGCTACAGAATCACTAGAAGTAGCAACTCTTTCATCATTAGAATCCAAAATTATATTTCCATCATCAGAGACGCTCGAATCATCCTCAACTACAGCGGTATCAATGACAACGTCCTCTTCTTCAGATGAGGTGTCCGTTATTTCAAAATCCTTGAGTACAACTGTCTTGTAGTAGGTATACCCTGTCGATCCGGCAACAATAATAGCCACGAACCAAAGCAAGACTTTAGATTTTGTATCCATATGTAGTATTATAGACATATATCTACTATATGAAAATACTGTTTATATCCCGAGACTTGATTGCTGGAAATGTCGCCTATCTTCTAAAGAAAGAAGGTCACACTGTGAAGCTCTTCATAGAGAACAAAAAGAGCCGACATAATTTCGATAATATGGTACCTCAGACCCACAACTGGCGAGCAGAGCTCTCGTGGGTTGGTAAGGACGGTCTCATCATCTTTGACGATGTCGGTTACGGCAAGGTACAAAACAGACTACGCAAACAAGGCTATATCGTGTTTGGTGGATCTAAGGGTGGTGATGCCCTTGAGCTCGACCGTGAACACGGTCAGTATGTCTTTGCAAAACACGGAATGAAAACGATGGAGCTCAAAGATTTTGATAATATGGATGATGCTGCTATGCATATCAAAAAACATCCAGCAGCATGGGTGATAAAAACAAATAATCATGACCGTAAGTTTTACAACTATGTCGGCGAACTCGAATCAGGAGAAGACACCTTGTCACTTTTACGAAGTTACCTCCTCAACAAAGCGATAAATAAAAGTCAGATCACCCTTCAGCGACGTGTCTGTGGAGTCGAGATAGGTATCGGACGTTATTTCAATGGCACAAACTGGGTTGGACCAATCGAATACAATGTGGAGCATCCTCGATTTCTATCGGGCGAAATAGGTCCTACAACGAGTGAAATGGGCACGCTCGCATGGCTCGATGATAATGAAAAAAATCCACTATTCCTCGCAACACTCGAGAAACTCAAAGAGCATCTCCATAAAATAGATTTCCGTGGCGATTTTGAAATAAATTGCATCGTAAATGAGGACGGCATTTATCCTCTCGAAGCCACATCACGACTCGGTACACCTATCGTGCACCTCCATAGTGAATTCTTTAGTGGATCATGGTGTGAATTCCTCTACGCAATAGCGTCTGGCAAAAACCACGAACAGAAATGGAAAAAAGGATATGGTATCGTGCTCCTCGTAGCAGTACCGCCATTTCCTTATTCAGCAAAAAAGTTCAATGGCAATAGCTATTATGGAATGAACATCTATTTTAAAGATTTTACCGAGAAAGACCTCGAACACATTCATTTTGAAGAAGTTTCTGTCCGTAGTTTTGACAAAAAACAGTATTATATTACCGATAATCAGGGCTATATCCTCTATGTAACAAGCATAGATTCGACCATACCTGGGGCACAAAAAAAGGTATATGACCTAGCAAAAAACATAGTGATACCGAAAGCTATGTATCGTAACGATATAGGCACTGAATTTATGAATGATAGTCTCCATAAATTGCGTAAGTGGGGATATTTGAAATAGTAAAAATCGCCAAGCTTCTCTCCCTTATCCGCAATCGAAGGAAGTAAGCTCGGTAGTAATTTTATTTTTGAATTAGTCTAAAATTAGCCAAAAAATCAATTTTATGGAAGAGTATTAGTCATGGATAAAACCAAAAGGATATACATCATTCCAGGCTATGGAGAAACTACCCGTCGAAAGCCGTACATGAAGCTCGCACAAATAGCTTCAGATTTGGGTTATGAAGTAACTAAGATTAACCCAGACTGGGCAGGTGGATTGATGACCGATTGGGTCAAATCTTTCGTTGAAAAGACTCATGGGTCAAAATATGAAAATTCACTTGTAATCGGATTTTCCTTTGGAGCTGTGATAGCGATCCTGGGGGCACAACAAACTCGCTTCAGAAAAATAATACTCTGTTCTCTTTCTCCTTACTTTTCTGAAGACATTAAGGATCTTCCTCCGGAAGTCTGGGATACTTTTGGCAACAAACATAAAGTAGATTTTAAAAAACATCCATTTCCGATTGAGTCAGTGGTTCCTGCATCATTTTTAATCGGTGAAAAGGACTGGCCAATGGCAATTGATAAGATCAAGAAACGATACTCAGGCTATAAAGGTGCTAGAAAATTCTTCCTAGTACCAAAAGCCGATCACTCTCTACCAGACAACTATCTCGCTCTCATAGAAAAAGAGATAAAAAGTCCCCTAAAATAGAGGACTTGAAATTAAATCATGTTGTTTACGAATTCTCTAGCGATTTCCCTACGGATACGAGGAGAAAAAAACAAGGCCCAATCACCACACGGATTCAGATCAATCAAAACATGGTTTCCGTGCTGATCAATCAAGAACTCGGGCGATGCCGAGCAAATCCCCAACTTCTTACACAAAATAACGATTATTCTCTGTAACCTACTCGGGAGCTGGTAATCCTCCCATCGAATATCCGTATTTTGCACTTCATTGAGATAACGGAAATCAATTGGTCCTTTCTTACTCTGTGGATAGAAAGAACGTACGCTCCAGATTCGACCTCCAACAACACAGCATCTGACATGACTCGTAGCAGATATAGGCTCCTGCCATTGCCATGGTTGACTAAAAGTCTTACCAGCTTTTAGTCGAACGAGTTGATTGGTCGTTGTGACTCCTACTTCATACCCTTTTTGGGTATTGAGTGAGACCACAAAGGGATAACCTAGCTTCTTCCGATAAGCCGATCTCTTACCTACATTGTCAACAATACTGAATGAATTATAGGTATATGCAGGTACTTTCATCCCAATTCGAGCGGCTTCTATAAAGACCCTCGTCTTCGAGTCTGCACGTTCCAAGGATTCAATCTTACCAGGAACCCACTTTACAGACTCAAAACTGAACCTCAAATCCTGCAAGAATTGATGAATCTGTGACCGAAACACGGCAGGATACTTACACCTACTAGGCAAACCGAGGAGACTGTCCGTCCTCCACAGATGTGCCATGTATATATGAGTTGGAGCCACTTCCTTCCCATCGATACTTAGCTCAATCTCTCTATTTCGTTGTAAAAGAAAAAGAGAAGATTCTGCTAATGCATGCGGGTTCAGTAATCTGTAGGGAATTTTCTGTCTCGCTAATTCTTTAACAACAAGATTCTCTTCTGGGCATCTTTTGCCAGCCAGACCACAAAATATGAGAATCATAAGTCCTTTTGTAAAAAGGAGGACCCGAAGATCCTCCTTTTTGAATTCCGCGGTTTATTCAACCACAGTGGTGACGAGTCGGGCGGGGCGGTTTCCCGTTGCCGGCCGACGGTTTGACGATATCCCGAAGCGAGATCTCGTGTTGCGAACGTTGGTTTTTTGTCTTCATGACTTCAATGAACGCGAGCCTCGGAATTGAGGGACGTATCTTTCGGTATACTAAATGTAATAATCAACTTTGTCAATATAAAACACAAAATCCTCTCCCCTATCCGCAAGTGAATAAAATGACCCGACTACGGAGTGATGACTGCTATGTGAATATTTTCATTAGCAAATCGTAAAGCAACCCTTCTTATGTCTTCTTTTGTGACATTCTCATACTTCCTCAATTCCCCATCTAAGCCATTGAAATCTCTCTCGAGAAGAATCTTCGAAGAAGAGTAGTTTGCTAAATCAAAAGCTGAGTCAGACTCAAAGACAAGTGATGTCTTTACCATATTCCTTATACGCGCAAAGTCATCATCACCTATAAGTTCTTCTGCTAATTTTTTTATTTCTGTTTTTATCTCAACTATTGCCCTATCAACATTTTCAACAGCCAATCCTGTAGTGATAGAAAAATAGCCGAAACTTTTTTGTCTTACCAAAAAACATGACGTTGAATAAACAAGTGCATTCTTTTGACGCAGGCTCTGCCATAGACGAGAAAGCCTGCCGTCTGCCAAAAGGACCTTAAAAAGATAAGCAGCGTAACGTAGCTCATCGTCACTCTTATAGCCGCTCCACACCATACTTAGTACTGCTTGGCTTATACCACTTCTCTTTTGTACCACATGGGTTGACACCTTGGAAATGATAGGTGGAGCCAACACAGGTATTATTTGACCTGCTGACATCTCACCTAGGGTTGAATTAATGATTGCAACGGTTTCATCATCGTCGAAATTACCAGAGACGACCAATTTAAAGTTCTCGGCAACAAAAGTCGCTCTATAAAATTCCAAAAGTTTATCCCTTGAAATATTTTTTACATCTTCTTCCCTACCGAGACCTGGTATACCTGGACCTGTCTGCTCGTATAGATTACCTAATGCAATCAAACGAGCGAAAGTGTTTGAGTCACTATTCTGTTTGCTTATTTCTTGAGTAACAATTTTCTTTTGTTTTTCAATATCGGTTTCTAGAAATAGAGCATTCCTTGACACCTCCGACAGGAATTCAAAGGCCTGTGAAAGATGTTCTGGTAGACATTTAAAGACAAAATTAATGGTCTCTTGATTGGTATATGCATTGCGATAGACACCGAGATTGTCTACTACATTCGCAAGAGATATAAAATCAGGGTATTTTTTGGTTGCACATAGGACCATATGCTCAAGAAAATGAGCGAGGCCGGATGAGGCATATAATGCACCAGCGTTACCCACAAGGCTAATTCCAACCGTCTTACTTTCAGTCTTTATTAGAAAAACCTCCAATCCATTAGAGAGTCTTTTTTTTATAGTCATATTTAGGAAATTATAATAGAAAACCCCGTCTTTTACTAACGACGGGGTTCGATAGCGAGGATGGGGCATTAAGGACCGGACTCTTCGCCAAAGTCGTCATGATCGGGCGGCTCATTGTCACCGCTGTTGTCCGGATCAGGATCGATGTGGTGGTGGATGGTATGCATAACATCTCCTTGGTCGATTGTTGACTGATATCAGTAAGAACTAGTCTGACACTCGTCAGTAGCTCTAATGAGAATAGTACACCTATACAATACTAATGCAAATGTTGTCAAAAACTTAATATTCTTTATTCTACAACCCCTCTTTCTTGAGTTCTTCAATCTTTTTCTTCATATCACGAGAAAGCTTGCGGGGCATGACAATACGAACAATGACAAGCGCGTCACCACGATGATACTTGTCTATAGGTACACCCCTACCCTTCACACGAAGTACTTCACCATGAGAAACACCTTCTGGAATTTTGAGATTAATATCACCATCGAGTGTAGCGAGTGGGTATTCCGCGCCGAGTAATGCATCAGAAAGTTTAACCGGAAGTTCGGTAACGAGATTATAGCGCTCCTTTCTCCAAATAGTATTATTTCTCACATGAACACGCACATGGAGGTCGCCAGGAACACCACCATCGACAGTCTCGCCTGCACCAGAGAGCCTCACGACTTCACCATCTTCGATACCTGGTGGTATATGAACCTTGAGACCTTTTCTCACATTGAGTTCACGATCTGCACCAAAAACTGATTCCTTGAATGAGAGCTCGACATCAACGAGGATGTTTCGTCCACGCTTTTGACGAGCACGACCACCACCAAACATACTGCCAAGTATGTCATTCAAATCAAATTCGACACCACCCTGCTGACCAAAGCCCCCAAATCCGCCAGAGAATTGAGAAAAATCAAATCCACCAAAATCCTGAGCATTGAATCCGCCCTGACCACCAAAACCAGATTGTCCTGCTGAACCAAAAGTATCATACTGCTGACGCTTTTGTGCATCTGAAAGCACACCATAGGCTTCATTTGCCTCTTTGAACTTGTCAGCATTACCAGTTTTTTTGTCTGGATGATGTTCGTGTGCAAGTTTACGAAACGCCTTTTTTATCTCGTCTTGCGACGCGGTTTTTGATACCCCCAATATTTTGTAATAATCCTTAGACATATTTATTTAATTACCGAATATTCTACCTATCTCATTGAAATCATTTTTGTGATTTGCTTCGGGGTTGATAGTCTTTTGACATTAACTTATATATATGATATTATATAATATAGACTATACATCGTTCTCCACAAAAACCACCACAATGCTCACTAAAACAGAAATGGTTAAATCAAGTGCTATGGGATTTACACTTGCTCTTTTTGGAGGAATTTGTGCAGTTGTTCTGGTGTTGATGTGCATTGTCACTTCAGTGCCACTCAATTGTATAGACCTCCTCTTCTGAGTTAGTCCTTCAGAAAAATCCCCTTCAAGCAGACACCCTTTCCCCTACGATTCCCTTCGGAATCCCAGAGGACGGGCTGTCTGCTTTTTTAATTTTCAAGTCGAAGTCTCTGATGGGCATCTTCTCTACAGATTTGAAGATGCC
>Ga0066649_10001763_pt1 | contig 13208 bp, 9 predicted proteins | sample CryGey132114_all_FD_59538 | JGI IMG/M metagenome (GOLD analysis project Ga0066649, IMG submission 59538) | Groundwater microbial communities from aquifer - Crystal Geyser CG22_combo_CG10-13_8/21/14_all | ecosystem: Environmental > Aquatic > Deep subsurface > Groundwater | place: USA: Utah: Grand... | reverse complement strand
GTTATCGCTTACGATAAAGATATTTATCTGCTGCCGTTTAATGCGTTGTGGCAATAGGTAAATCCATAAAACAAATTGATGAATATTCATAAGGTAATATCAATGCTAATCATGGTTTCTTTTCCGGAGCTTTAGAAGGAGAGGATATCGCCAGATGTAGTTCTAACTAATTCTTTAGAAGGAGGGGTGGTAAGCATTTGACGTATAAAATCTCTGTGGGCAGGGAAGGTTTCTGGCACCAAGCTATCTGCCATATCCTTTACTTTAGAGTCTCTTGCTCTATCGCTTGGCCTAATAAAACCCTTTTTCTCTACTAATGTGTATGACATCTCTGTTTGTTCGGTTTCTTGCCATATATCGGTCTTACTTAACTTTCTATTCTCTCTTAACTCACGAATTAGTTTAGAGCGTGAATTTGAAGGAATTAGTGCGGGGTCTTGTCCCAAAAGACTACCAATCAATGTTGGGTCATAATTGTGCCCTTTTCCAGATGCTATCCAGAAATATTTTTTCTGATATTCTTTGTTTAATCCGCCTCTTTTTGCTACTGCCATATGAGCTTGAACAGGCAAGCTGGACAAGTTTTTATCTCTCAGCAATGAGCGATAATTTTCATGAATAGTAGTTTTTGTGCCATCTCTGTCCGTATACACAACGCCGTTTCTAAACTCCTGACCTGCTGCATGGAATATACCGCAAGTGCACTTGACCATCATGTCATATATTTTTGCCGCTTCTCTTCCCTCGTAAGCAGCTTCTGAAGTGCTGTCTTCTCTAGACGCAATTATAGCTTTATGGGCTGGTAATTTACTAGCTATTACTGACAGCCGTTCTTCATCTTTTATTTTAACTCGATTAAAAATTATATCAATTTCGCGCTCAATATCTTTGGTTGTAATATTAGTTAATCTTCCCTGAAGAGCTAAGAAGGTTGTTTCTTCGCATTCTTTTCTTTCGTCGGCTAAATTTTCTTCAGGGTAATATTTTTCTGCAACATGTTTGGCTAATGTCCTAGCTTTGCTAGGAATTGTAACAAACTGGTCTCTTTCAACAATCTTCTGAGCCTCTGCTGAGAAAGGTGCTTCTGGTGACATAACTTTTGCCCAGTCTTTGTAGCTTTCACCCTGTTGCATCATGAGGATTTTTGCCATTCTTCCTAATGTTATTTCGCCTTCTAGATACATATCTGCCAACTCTGGCGGCTCGTAAAATTTTGGCAATGTCAAGAACCCAGCAATTAACTTCTTTTGCAAACCCTCATCTCCAGAGCAGAAATGATTTGCAGTCCTTAAGGCGTAACTCTCTCTATTTCCTACAAACCCTCCCTTTTTTTCACCTTCCATGAATATAGTGAAGGGATATTGGCCAGAAGCGAAGGCGGCAGTATTAACCGTAAAATTCCTCTCATCTTTAAACAAAATACCGCAATCCTTCATGAATTTTGTTAGAGTTGTACCATGTGCTTGCATCAAGAGGTGTAGAAGTGCAGTTGGAACTAAGCTCTTATCAAGTTTTCCTTCGGGCTCAAATTGTTGTTGAGCTGGCATTTCTTCAAGAATGTACTTCGCTACAGGATTCTTTGCAAAATCTTCTATGGCTGGGTTTTCCGAAGATAATATAGCTAAAGCATAGTCAGCAATTTCTTCATCTGTTCCGATTAGTATGTTACCATGCCTTATACTACTTAGTTTTGCTCTGGCTTCTCTGGTCAGAGGCTTGCCATTTACCGATTCAATTCCTGAGACTATATTGCTAAAGATTCCTCCGCTATCTTTGCCTCCGGGCTTTAACCACACGCCATTAAAGATATTGAAGAGGTTAACCTCCAATAAAACAGCTAATTTATCTCTACTCGTTCCCCATTCTTCCGCTAGATATGAAAAGAAATCATGACAACACACCTCTTCGGAGTAAATTGCACCTGATTCTCTAACTTTTTCTATATATTCATCAAGAATTATAACGAAATCTTTTTTGGCTATCCTGTGAAAGGCAATATCGCCAGTTATCGTTGCGATAAATTCCCTTAAATTATCATCGTCAGGTGCACAAACATCAGCTAAGACTCTAGAAAACTCTTCAAAGAAAGATATAGATGTTTTTTTGAGGGCGATTACCTTTTGTCCTCGTTTCTCAAAGCCCTGCCTGTCATCTTTAAGTTTATTATTTATTCTACCTTTTGAGAGTGTGTTACTAGCATCAGCAACTTCATTAATAAGAAAAACCTCATTACTTAGTTCACCATTATTATGCTGAAGGAAGCTTGAGGTGAATCCTGAAACAGGAGTTGAGGTTGTTATTTCAGATAGTGCCCTGATAATATTGAATCTTTTATTGCTGTGTTCTTTGGCAGAAGATTCAATTCTAATTCTTGATGGTTTTGCTAACAAAGCGATATTCTCTGATATGTCACCAATTTCTGGTGCAAATTCCCTTGCGAAACCAGCTAATTGCCCTTCGCTCGGTACAATCAATCCTTTCTCAATAGCGACGACATATGACTCAAAGCTGCCCATAGCGATAGCAATTTCAGCATTTGTTTTTTCGTACTTAGCTTTGAATCTAGCCAGAAATTCTGAAAAATTTTCACATTCAAGAATTAAGTCATAATTTGATTCTGGCTCTGGTTGTGCTGTGTCATTATCAATATCCACAATTTTAAGTGTTGGGTAATCCGCCTGCTGTTCTGCAGGGCGCATTACAAGCCTTTCTTCTAGTGATGCCAAGGCTAAACTATAACCTTGTCTTATAGCAATTATTTTTGGGTCTTCGTATGTATCTTCATGAACTGCTTCTGCGAGCAATAGCATAGCTTCTTTTAGTGTATTTATGCAATTCTCCAAGGTCTCACTTTGGCTAAATCTATATTGCAAGCAATGCTGCTGTAGATTTTCTACCAGTAAATCCATTATATAATGATTAGCTTCATTATCTAAATCTGCAGGCGGTATTATTTTATCGTCAGGGAGTTTGATAGCATTTAAGAATCCGGTGATTGCCATCGGATTTTGCGATTTTGCGCACCATGTAAGAGGTGTTTCACCGTCTCCATTTACATAATTAGGGTCTGCACCATACCTACGAAGTAAAACAACCATTTCGTGGCTTACAGCGTCAAATAATATTGTGCTTCCTGGATAGTCATCCGGATTTAATTTGTGATCTTGTTCATCGTATTCTCTTCCTGGCTGAGCGAAAAGCTCATCACGTCCATCCATCAATATGTAATTAGGGTTTGCTCCATACTTGAGCAATAATTCTGCTGCTTCTAGGTTGTTTCTTTGTACCGCATAATATAATGGTGGAAATATTGAGGTGTAATCTTTCACCTTCCAATTCTGACCTGATTTGTTTGCGAATGTCACTCTGGCATTGGGATTAGCACCTTCCTGTAAATATTTCTCCAATAAATCAAGACGTCCTTTGAATAAGGCTAGTGATACAGGGTCAGCAATCATGTTCAAATCAGATTTATAACTTCCCTGTGTTACATTGCCTCTAATTCTAGCCGCCCAAATCTTCTTTCGTAATTCAGAGATATCTGTCTCAGTGCTCTGAGGTGAACTTCCTGTGAGTTTTTCTATATCATGCATCTATTATAACTCAAACTTAGTGATTAAAGGGTAGCAAATACCAAGGTGATTAATGTAAATTAACTTAAAAGTCAAGCGGTCATTATAAATACTGATGAAAATTAAGATTTACAACAGCTTTATGCTACCTCATATAAAGCCCTTATATCTTGAAATTCACAGGGTAAAAAAGGAAAGATCCTAGCGGACAAACAAAGTCGAGTTTAAAAATATCTAACTTCATACTTCCAAAAGAAGAAGGAGCTATTAAGGAGCTTGTAAACAAGTCGGGCAAGCTAAGAAGCTGCAAGAGCAATACCAGACCATTCAATCACGCAGTAAAAGAGCCAGAGAGCTATTCTTAGATGCTAATATATCAAAAGAAGAATATGACGACATGATGACCGACTTGCAAGCTGAGAGGCATAATATAGAGGTTAGGTTGCAAAGACTCACAAATGCCGATGATAGCTTTAACAAATCGCTAGGCACAATATTCGCATTAGCATCAAAAGCGCATGATTTATTCAAAAGTTCGGAACTGGAGGAAAAGAGGCGAATTATCACTATTCTATTTCCGAACTTATCTATGAACGCTGGAAAGCTAGTGTATGTAACGAGAAAACCCTTTGATATGTTCTTAAATTCGCCTTCACGTCCTAAATGGCTCCTCGGGTCGGATTCGAACCAACGACCGATCGGTTAACAGCCGATTGCTCTACCACTGAGCTACCGAGGAACACGGGAAAGGAAATTAATAATATTACAGCCATTTGGCAAGTAAAATTTGAAAATTACTTGCTCATCACCTCTTTTACCGCCGTTGCGAGGTCTTTTAGGGTGAATGGCTTGGGCAAAAAGTTCAATTCTTCAGCATTATCGGCAAAATCGGCGAAGGCATCTTGCGTATAGCCGGAAATAAATATCACCTTCAAATCCGGATAGGTTTGCTTGATTTCCTTGACCATTTCCGGCCCGTTCATCCCCGGCATGATAACATCCGAAATAATCAGATCAACATCACCTTCATATTTATCCAGCACATCCAAAGCCGCCTCGGCATTATCCGCCTCCAACACCTTATAACCCTTATTTGACAGCGCCCGCGAGGCAAAAATCCGTACCGGCACTTCATCCTCAACCAATAAAATTGTACCCTCACCGGTTAAATCTGCACCCAAGGATTTTCTTTCTTTCACCGGCTCATTTTCCGCATAATCTGCCGGATCAACGCTTTTTAGATAAATCTGAAATTCCGTGCCCTCACCTTCCTTACTCTTCACCAAAATATAGCCGCCGGATTGCTTAACAATACCATAAACCGTGGCAAGCCCAAGCCCCGTTCCCGCACCTATTTCCTTGGTGGAATAAAATGGCTCAAAAATCTGCTCCAGAACCTCGCGCGACATTCCTGTTCCCGTATCACGGATTTTTACCACCACATAATCACCGGGAATAATCCTTTCCTCAGTATCGGGAGAATATAAATCTGCCGGAATCTCCAGCGCTTCATTCACGGAAAAATTAGCAGTTTCGATAGTCAGAGTGCCACCATGCGGCATTGCATCGCGAGAATTTACTGCAAGGTTAATTGTCACCTGATCAATCTGCCCCGGATCGGCAAGGATTTTACCAAGATCGCGCCCATGCTGCATTTGGAGCTTAATATTATCACCAAGCAGCCGCCGCAAAAGATTGGATAGCTCAGAAAGCGAATCAGTAATATCCACAATTTTCGGTTTGAGAACCTGCTTGCGGGAAAATGCCAATAACTGCCGCACCAGATTCGCTGCACGATTAACATTCTGCTTTATCTGCATAATATCGGGGAACGACCTATCTCCGGGCGGATGCTTTTGCAAAAGCAAATCGCAAAACCCACTCATCGCCGTCAATAGATTGTTAAAATCATGCGCAATACCACCCGCTAGCTGCCCGACTGCTTGCATTTTTTGCGAATGATTCAACTTCATTTCCAGAGTTTTTTGCTCTTGCAAATCAAGCAGATTGAGCAAATATTTTTCTTCACTTCCTCTGAATTCCTTATCAATCAGTTTCACCAATGCTCTGAATGTCTGCGGTTTTTCATCAGTGATATTAATTTCAAACCTCTTCTTATCCTTATCTCCGGAATCCAGAGATTTCAGAGCCGTGTTCAGAACTTCCTTATTATCAATAATTTCTTCAAGCTTGCTGCACCCTTCAAGCTTATCGCCAATCAATTCCTTAAAAACCTCATTACAATATAGAATCTTGCCCTCAGAATCTAATATGGCAGATGCGATGGGTGACATCGCCAAGAAGTCTTTCAATGAGGAATTGCCGCCACGTGATGATAATATTTTCAACATAGATAAATTCTACCCAAGCTCAGGCTAAAGGCAATTGATTATAACTGCCCCAGCGTTTTTATCTTCACTTTTGCGTGAATCTCATTTTGGCTCATCACCACAATTGCATTTCTCACGCGCTCAATAATGCTACGAACATATGGTCTAATCCCCGGACTAGTGAGCAGTACCGGCGATTCACCCTGCATTGCATATTTGTCATAAACCTTTTTGATATCAGAAATAAATTCCTGCATTTTGCTCGGTGCCATCGCCATATGCATCTCTCCGCCATTGGTTGGATGCAGACTCTCGGCAAATTCCTGCTCCCATTTTGGCGAAAGCGCAAGAATCGGTATATAACCTTCAAGCCCCATATTCGCGTGACAAATTTGCCGTGATAAGCGCACCCGCACATGCTCGGTAATATGCAAAATACTTTTGGTATTTCCTGACACCTCAGAGATAGCTTCCAATATAGTCGGCAAATCACGAATGGAAATAATCTCGCCAAGCAGATTTTGCAACACGGATTTTAAACCGCTAACCGTAAGCTGACCCGGAATTAAATCATCAGCCATTTTCTTATATTGCTCAGGCAAATCATCAATGAGCTTTTGCACCTCCGAATAGGTCAGCAAATCAGCCATATTCTCTTTTATCACTTCGGTTAAATGGGTGGTAATCACCGTTGGCGGGTCAACTACCGTATAATTCTTGAATAATGCCTCTTCGCGCTGGCTCTCAGAAACCCACATTGCCGGCAAGCCAAATGTCGGCTCAATCGTTTCTTCACCCGGCAATAATATTTTCTCACCATTAGGGTTCATTACCAACAACATGTCAGGACGCACATTTCCCGATGCTGCTTCAATCTCTTTCACCTTGACGATATATTGATTCGCACCAAGCTGCATATTATCCTGTATCCGTACTGAAGGCATAACAAAGCCAAGTTCCCGCGCCAATTGTTTGCGCAATGCCTTGATTTGCTCGGTCAGGCGGTGGCCTTTTTCATAATTTATCAATGGCAGCAAACCATAGCCCAATTCGAGGCGTAATGAGTCCATGGTGAGCGCGGCGGTAATTTCATCCTCTTCTTTCGGCTTTTCCGATTCCTGTTGCGCTTGCTGTGCAACATCCACTTTTTCTTGCGCTGCTGTCGTGACTATTTTTGCACTTTCACGCAAATACCAACCGGAAAATGCCATAAATGCAGCAATCGGTAAGAAATATTGCGGAGGAATACCCGGCATAAAAAATGCCATAAATGTTAGCAATCCGGCAACAATAAATAAGGCACTCGGATATCTGGATAACTGCCCGAAAACCGCCTTATCCGCACTTCCTCTCACACCGGATTTTGTGACCAGCAAACCTGCCGCCGTGGAAACAATCAACGCCGGAACTTGGCTGACCAGCCCATCGCCCACGGTTAGGGTTGTGTAGGTTTGCAGCGCATCATCAAATGACAAATCATTCTGCACCATACCGATGACGATTCCTGCGACAAAATTGATGAAGGTAATCAGCAAACCCGCAATCGCATCTCCGCGCACAAATTTATTCGCACCATCCATAGAACCGAAAAATGTTGATTCATCCTCAAGCTCTTTTCTCCGATTTCTCGCCTGCTCCTCATCAATCAAACCTGATGATAAATCAGCATCAATTGCCATCTGCTTACCCGGCATCGCATCCAAGCTAAAACGCGCCGCAACCTCTGCAACCCTGCCCGAACCTTTGGTAATCACCACGAAATTGATAATCGTCAGAATCCCAAAAACAATGAAGCCGATGACGATATTTCCCGCCATAACAAACCCGCCGAAAGCCTGTATCACGCCGCCCGCAGCATTTGGCCCTTCATGCCCATTAGCCAATATCAGCCTTGTTGAGGCAATATTGAGCGATAATCGCAAAACTGCGGCAATTAGCAAAATCGAAGGGAAAGAGTTAAAATCAAGCGGCTTGTCGATAAACAGCACCGTCATTAATATCATAACAGAAATTGAAATTGAAATTGCCAGCAAAACATCGAGCATGCCTTTGGGAATCGGGAAAATCAACAGGAATACAATCCCCATAATTCCAACCGCGAAAACGATGTCAGCATATCTGCCGGCGAAGGCCATGCCGTTTTTAAATTTAGTATTCCCCTTTTCAGCCGTATCAGCCATAATTTCTTTTTTGAGTTAGCTGTTTAATGCGCGTTGCCGACATTATGCCGATTTCTCAGTCGCATCATATTCCTTGAGCTTGTTACGCAATGTACGAATTGATATCCCCAATATATTTGCAGCATGCGTGCGATTCCCCATACAATGCTCCAACGTGTCCATAATCAATTCTTTTTCAACACTCTCAAGGCTTCTACCAACGAAATTCTTATTTAATATTTCTTCCGTCTGCCTTGCAGTTATTTCCTTATCCGGCGCTATTTCAGAGCTTGTATCATTATCCTCAAATACGGTTTCCAGCATAATTGCCGCCTCATCAATTTCATTGCTACGGCTTAGCAAAACTGCACGATGCATCGTATTTTCCAATTCACGCACATTGCCCTTCCAATAATAGCTAAGCAGCAATTTTTCTGCTCCTGCCGAAAGAGGTTTCTCAGCCACGCCATTTGCTTTGGAATATTTCTCAATGAAAAATTTTGCAAGTGGCATTATATCGCCTTTTCTCTCGCGCAATGATGGCAGTTTTAGGCTGATGATATTCAGACGATAAAGCAAATCTTCCCGAAAACGCCCCTCTTTCACTTCCTCGGCAAGGTTGCGATTTGAAGTTGCGAGAATCCGTAAATTCACTTTCACCGGCTGCGTTCCGCCGACTCTATCAATTTCGCCTTCCTGAATTGCCCGCAATAATTTTGCCTGCAAGCGCACATCCATTTCGGAGATTTCATCAAGTAATAATGTCCCGCCACTTGATTCCTCAAATTTACCAATACGCCTTGCAACCGCTCCGGTAAACGCGCCTTTCTCATGGCCGAATAATTCCGATTCCAGCAAATTATCAGGAATCGCCGCGCAATTTACCGATATAAATTTCTTATCCTTGCGCTTTGAATTTTCATGGACATATCTTGCAATAACTTCCTTACCAGTCCCCGATTCTCCGGTAATCAACACATTTGCATCACTTGGTGCAATTTGGTTGGCAAGCTGCAAAACCTCTTCCATTTCGTCTGAGTTATAAATCACCGTTTTGCTTTCTTCGGTAATCGCCTCCAGAACTGCAGCAATCAATTCTTCATCAGGGGGCAATGGCAAATATTCCTTCGCACCGGATTTTATTGCCTGAATCGCCGCGCTGCTTTTTGTGCCAACTCCACAAGCCACCACATCGAGGCTGATTCTTTCGGCATCCAGCGCCTTTATCAGATGGGCAATATTTTCTCCGACATCAATCATAATCAGGTCTGCGCTATTTCCTTCCCGCAATGACATCAGAGCTGCTTCTATATTCGGCATTTGCGAAACTTTCGCGCCGCGCCCCATAGCGATTTTTGTCGCTGCGCCGATTTGCCCGTTTAAATCTCCTATTATCAATAATCTCATAACTATCTGTCTTAACCCCTATTTATATATCGTCAATTTCTTCGCTGGTGGTAAAATCGTATTGACCAATGTTTGCAATTTGCGCGGATGCTCCTGATTCCCCATACAGATAATAGCAGTAAGGTAAATTCGATTTACCAGCAATTCTTCATCTGAATTTCTTTCAATCTTGCTAGCAAGCGGAGTTAGCAATATATAGGCAAACAAAGCGCCATATAATGTAGTCAATAACGCCACAGCCATCGGACGGCCAATGCCGGAAGGGTCTTCTAGCTGACCAAGCATTTGCACCAAACCTATGAGCGTACCGATTAGCCCCATTGCCGGAGCAATTTCCGCAGCTTTACGCAAAACTGCCGCCGCACGTTGATTTCTCTCCAGCGTGCTTTCAATATCCTGCTTCAGCATAACTTCCGCGTCTTCCGAACTCATGCCGTCAACCAGCATTTGCGTTCCTTTGGCAAGGATTGAATCTTTTTCAATTTCGTCTTCCTTTTCCTGCAATCCTAGCAAACCTTTCTTTTTTGCATATTCTGCCAAGGCAATAACATCAACACCTGCCTCTTTCACATCCTTTATTTTGGTAAAAACCGTGTTGCGCAACGAACCTCTCAGCCCCGCTACATCATGCCATGAAAAACAAGCAATCGTCACCGCAAAAGTGCCGCAAAATACGATTAATATCGCTTGGATATTGATGAACCCCATGCCATCGCTGCCCAGCGCTATTGAAACAAGCACAAGCGCAAAAGCAACGAGTATTCCAATCGTGGTAGAATAATCCGGCCTGCGTTTAGCGGTTTTTAGCTTAACCATTATTTTTCGCCGTTTTTGGATTCATTTTTGATAATCTCCGTCATCGTAATACCGATTTTATCTTCAACAATCACCACTTCGCCACGTGCGATAAGGCGGTTATTCACAAAAATATCAACCGGCTCACCAACCTTGCGGTCAAGCTCAATCACCGCGCCGCGCCCAAGTTTGAGCAGGTTGTTCACCTGCATTTCCGCATTGCCAAGCACCGCAGAAATCTGCACGGGAATATCATACACAGCCTCTAAGCTGATATTATCCGAATCATCACTATCATCAAAAACGTCATTTACATCAATTTTATCTTCAGCCATCTTGTTCCTCTATTTTGTTATCTTCGTTATTAGCATCTTCATTATTTATCATATTATCTTCAATTTCACTTGCCGCTTCCACCACCTCTTCTGAGGGCTCAGCATCATTTGGCACTTCTTGCACTGCCGCCGCTTCCGAAGCAAGTTTTTCTTCCTGAATTTGAGACAGAACTTCTTCCTGCCTCTCTTTCACTAAATTCTCAACCCCTAAAACATGCCCAATTTCCGACCATAATTCATCCATTTTCCGCTCTGCCAGCCCACTTGACCACGCAATTTTAAAATCACTCGGCAAAATTGCTTCATCCTTCACAATTTCCACATTCTTGAATTTATCTGCAAGCCTATCTGCCATTTCAGGATTAAGCTGGATTTTTGGCAAAGAGTCATCATCAATATCCTTCAGCATCTTATCAATTTGCGCGTTTAATTGCGCGGCTAATTCTTCACCCGGCTCACAGGAAATCACCTTACGCGCAACAGCAAAGGATAGGGCAGAAATCATCTCGCGCATATGCTCAACTTCCAGCTTACGATACTTTACCGCCTCCAGAAGCTTGCCTTCCATGGCTTGCACAATCGTTGCATTTTGCAAATCTTGCTGACGGCTGATTTCTTCATATTCCGATTTTGCCTGCTTCAACCCTTCAGCAAATCCCTCTTTGCGCATTTGCGCCTTGGCCTGCTCAAGCTCATCTTCGCTATAAGTAACCGCAACAACTTCCTCCACCGCCGCTTCTTGCTCTGCGCTCTCCGGGGCAGCTTCCAAAACTTCCGCCTGCCCTTCTACCGGCTCTTGCCCTTCGGCGACATCATCATTATTCGCCGAGAAAATATTATTAGGGTCAAAGTCCAGCAACTCATATCTATATTTCTCAATCTCAACTTCCATACTCATATTATCCTAGTAAACTAGCTGATCTTCGCCATCATCTTCACTGATGACAATTTCGCCTTTTGCTGCCAAGTCTTTGGCTATATTCACGATATACATTTGCGCTTCATCAACATCGCGCAAGCGTACCGGCCCCATATTTTCCATATCCTCTTTAAGGATTTTCAGGGCACGTTCTGACATATTATCAAAGAACAGATTCTTAATCCTATCACTTGCCCCTTTGAGCGCAACTGTGAGCTTATCCTTATCAACACCACGTAGCAGCGCTTGGATGCCGACAGGGTCAATTTTAACAAGGTCATCAAATGTGAACATCAAATTCCTGATGCGCTCGGCAGATTCAGGGTTATTTTCCTCAAGATAGGTCAGGAATTTTGATTCCATATTCCTATCAAAATTGTTGAATATCTCAGCCATCATCTCATGGCTATCCTGCCTATGTGTTTTGGCTAAATTGCTCATAAACTCAGAGCGCAAAGTTTGCTCAACACGCTCCAGAACTTCTTTTTTCACCGCATCCATGGTTAGCATCCTGATGATGGTTTCCTGCGATAAATCTTCGGGGAATAGCGCTATAACTTTCGCAGCATGGTCAGGTTTAATTTTTGATAGCACAAGCGCAATAGTTTGCGGATACTCATTTTTCAGGTAATTCGCCAAAACTTCCTCGCTCACATTTCCAAGCTTATCCCATGTTGTCCTACCCGCAGGGCCGCGAATATCCTCCATAATCGCCGATACTTTATCGCTACCCAGAACCTTACTCAAAAGATGCTCGGTGTTTTGCAAACTACCGCTAACCGTAGAACCACCCGTTAGATTTTCTGCGAATTCAACAAATAATCTTTCAATCGTATCCGGCGCAACCTGCCCAAGATTAGACATTGTGTAGGATAAATCACGGATTTCATCCTCATCCATCAACTCCATGACCTTCTGAGCATTATCTTCGCTCATGGTCATCAGCATAATTGCCGCTTTATCCAACCCTGCCAGTTTTCTATATTCTACAACCTGCGCCATTATATATTCTCCCCATACATCCACAACCTAAGTGCAGTTAATGCATCATTCGGATTCTGGTCGATTATCTCATTCATTTTCTTAATTGAAGAAGGCTTAGACCTATTCTTCAAACCAGTCAATGCAGCAAGCCCTTCTGACTCTTCATCGCCGCCACCAAGGAATCCTCCGGACTCTCCGCCACCTTCGATACCACCCGGAATCCTCATCATTGCACCACCGGGGCCGGTGAGTAGCTGAGGCTGGTCGGCCTCAAAATCATCATGCTGCAAGTTGATTTCCAATGCACGCTTCACAAGCGGACGTACTACCATCATTACAACCAATATCGCCACAAGCCCCATCACAAGAATCTGTACAACACTTTGCAAATCTTGCTTGAGCCAGTCCAGCATTCCTTCTGCTTGATATCCACCAAAATCAGGAGAGAATGGCAGATTTGTAATTTCCAGCGAATCGCCTCTTTCCTCATCAAACCCTACTGCTGATTTTATCAATTCCTCCAGCTTATTTAGCTCAGCCTCGTCTCTTTCCTTATAGGCGATTTCACCGCTTTCTTCATCAGTTTCGTATATACCGTCAATTAAGACTGCTATTGATAATTTGTTGACCTTACCAGTTTCAGAAACATGATTTTTGACGGTTTTAGAAATCTCATAATTCGTCACCTCATCAATTTTTTCGCGCTT
>Ga0066649_10001684_pt1 | contig 13541 bp, 10 predicted proteins | sample CryGey132114_all_FD_59538 | JGI IMG/M metagenome (GOLD analysis project Ga0066649, IMG submission 59538) | Groundwater microbial communities from aquifer - Crystal Geyser CG22_combo_CG10-13_8/21/14_all | ecosystem: Environmental > Aquatic > Deep subsurface > Groundwater | place: USA: Utah... | reverse complement strand
AATATCCAAATAATGCAAATTTCATTACAAAGTCACCAACTATTTTTGGCCACATTACCAGTAAAAAAGGTGATCTGTTTCCAGATCACCTCTTCATTAATTATGTAAAATTCCAATTAAGCTAAATCGAAACGATCTAGGTTCATCACTTTTGTCCAAGCGGCTACGAAGTCTTTGATGAATTTATCCTGAGCATCTGCACAAGCATAAACTTCAGCCAAAGCACGAAGCTCTGAATTCGATCCGAAGATCAAATCAGCGCGGGTGGCAGTCCATTTCACTTCACCTGTCTTCCGATCGCGACCTTTGAATTCGTCCTGAGCATCCGTTGTTCCATGCCAAGTTATTTGCATGTCTAAAAGATTCGCAAAGAAGTCATTCGTCAAAGCCTCTGGCTGTTTTGTGAATACGCCATGAGATGATTGATTGAAGTTGGTGTTCAAAACACGCATACCGCCAACCAAAACAGTCATTTCAGGAGCAGTCAATGTCAATAATTGTGCTTTATCCACTAATAATTCCTCTGCCGTTACTTTATGCTTTGGCTTAAAGTAGTTTCTGAAACCATCTCCCGCTGGTTCTAGCGCAGCAAATGAGTCCACATCTGTATGTTCCTGAGAAGCATCAGCGCGTCCAGGAGTAAAAGGAACAGTTATCGATTTGCCAGCATTTTTGGCCGCTTGCTCAATTCCTGCGCTTCCGCCTAAAACAATTAAATCAGCCATAGAAACCATTTTTCCACGCGATTGAGCAGCATTGAATTCTTTTTGAATAGCCTCCAATTTCTCTAAAACTACAGCCAACTGAGCTGGGTTATTCACTTCCCAATTCTTTTGAGGCGCTAAACGAAGGCGTCCACCATTGGCACCACCACGCTTGTCTGAACCACGGAAAGTTGAAGCCGAAGCCCAAGCCGTAGACACTAATTGAGCTACCGTTAATCCAGAAGTTAAAATTTCAGATTTCAGCGCGGCAATATCGTCTTCGTTAATCAATGAATAATTTACTTCTGGAATTGGGTCTTGCCAAATCAAATCTTCTTTAGGCACTTCAGCACCTAAATAGAGTGACTTTGGCCCCATATCTCTATGAGTTAATTTGAACCAAGCCTTTGCAAAAGCTTCTGCAAACTCATCGGGATTTTCATGGAATCTTCTAGATATCTTCTCATAAATTGGATCTTCTCTTAAAGCGATATCCGTGGTCAACATGAAAGGAGCATGAGTTTTAGAGGGGTCATGCGCATCTGGAATTGTACCTGCACCACCATTGTTCACAGGTTTCCATTGATGAGCACCCGCAGGGCTTTTGGTCAACTCCCACTCATATCCGAAAAGGTGATCGAAATAGTCATTGCTCCATTTAGCTGGAGTTTTGGTCCATGCACCTTCTAATCCACTGGTAATGGTGTCTACACCTTTACCAGAACCGTAAGTGTTTTTCCAACCCATACCTTGTTCTTCGATACTTGCACCAGCTGGCTCAGCACCTACATATTTAGTAGGATCAGCCGCACCGTGCGTCTTACCGAATGTATGTCCGCCAGCAATTAATGCTACAGTTTCTTCATCATTCATTGCCATACGACCAAATGTCTCACGAATATCGTGTGCCGCTCCTTTTGGGTCTGGCTGGCCTTTAGGACCTTCTGGGTTTACATAAATAAGTCCCATATGTGACGCTCCTAATGGATTTTCTAATTCACGATCTCCGCTGTAACGCTTGTCATCGCCCATCCATTCTGTTTCAGAACCCCAGTAAACATCTTCTTCTGGTTCCCAAACATCGGCACGTCCACCTGCAAAACCATAGGTTTCAAATCCCATTGATTCTAATGCGCAGTTACCTGCAAGCACCATTAAATCGGCCCAAGAGATTTTCTTTCCGTATTTCTGCTTGATTGGCCAAAGCAACAAACGAGCTTTGTCTAAGTTGGCGTTATCTGGCCAGCTGTTCAATGGCGCGAAACGCTGTTGACCCGCACCTGCCCCACCACGTCCGTCTTGGATACGGTAAGTACCTGCGCTGTGCCATGCCATACGGATAAAGAAAGGACCGTAATGTCCGTAATCCGCTGGCCACCAGTCTTGCGACTCGGTCATTAGATCATAAATGTCTTTTTTCAAAGCAGCCAAATCTAGGCTCTTGAATTCTTCAGCATAGTTGAAGTCCTCTCCCATTGGGTTGGAAAGGGAAGAGTTTTGACGAAGGATGTTCAACTTTAATGCGTTTGGCCACCAATCACGGTTAGATGGACCCGCTCCCGCGCTTTGTTTTAGAGCTCCGCCTGTAAAAGGGCATTTGCCTGCTCCAGAATGCATGTTATTTTCCATATCGATAGATTATTTTGTTTCGAGCATCCAATTTACAACAATGATTTCGATAGTCCTTATTTATAGTTTTAATGAACTTATAAATAAAAACTATATCAGGTATTGAGTTGCTCTCTCCCAATTTAAAGCTAAAAAAGCATTGATCTTTCGTTCTGAAAGTTTTTAAATAATGTCGGTAATGCCATCTATGTCAATTAAGGGTCGACAAGCTGCAAAGGAAAAAAACAGTGATATTTCGCCCCTTCAGGGCTTAACTTAATTGACGTTTCTAGGAATGGGTTGCACCCATTCCTATGATTTGACGCCCCGTTGGGGCTTTGGTCATAAGTCAGTCCTTATCATTTCTCAGCCCTGAAAGGGCATCATACCAAAACGAAGGGTGCAATCCTTAGCGAAAAGAAAAAGGCTTAACAATTTGTATGCTATTCAGCCTGTTGGGGCTTAGGACACAAAATCACTTCCTCCTGTGCTTCCAGCCCTGAAAGGGCATCATATCAAAACGAAGGGTGTAACCCTTCGCAAAAAGCACTACTCCTATTTAAGCCCTGAAAGGGCGGAATAAACAGCCTTAAACTCAAGATCAAAAGTTTCACTTTAGTGAAACTTTCTTTCTATCTTTGATATGTGAACAAGATACGCACAGTAGTTTTCTACAAAAATTACTTCGAGCCTTTCTTTCTTAAACTCACCGAGAAGGTTAAAAAGAAAGTGGTTTGGACATTCAGTTTGATTGAAGAAGTCCAATCTGTTCCCGAAACCTATTTAAAGCATTTAAAGGGAACAGAAGGCTTGTATGAAATAAGAGTACAAGCTGGAAGTGATATTTACCGTATCTTTTGCTTTTTTGATGAAGGCAAAATTGTCGTGATTATGAATGGTTTTCAGAAGAAAAGCCAAAAGACACCAAAGGGCGAAATTGAAAGAGCCTTAAAAATTAAAAACGAGTATGAGCAAGAACGAAAATAATATTACAAGTCTAGACCAATTCAAAGACAAGCATTTTGGTGAGATGGGCACACCAAGCCGTGCCGAGTTTGAAGATGGTTATGAAAACTTTAAGATTGGTGCTTTAATACATGAAGCCCGTTTAGAAAAAGGCCTTACTCAGGCTCAATTGGCAGAAAAAGTAGGTACCACCAAATCGTACATTTCCAAAATCGAAAACAACATTAAAGAAGTGCGCCTTTCTACCCTTAAGAAGATTGTGGAGCTGGGTTTAGGTGGAGAAATTGAGTTGTCGATAAAGCTTTGAATAATAACATCACCCCGAAAGACCACAGAATTCCAAACTCTACCATGACCACATAATTAATGAGAGCATATTTAGATAGCAATATCTTAATTTCAATTGAAGAAGGTGAGATTAAAATTATTGAATTGACTGGTATGTTTAGTACCGAAACACAATTCGTATACTCTTACGCTCATATTCAAGAACTTCTTGAAGCCAGTGATTTAGAAAGCTTGATTCCTCGAAGAACTCAAACCTTAAAAAATGTCACAAATAATTTTTATGAATACCCTGATGGTTTTACAATTGAATTTAAAAATCAAGACCCAAATTCTGTAATCAAGTTTTATCAAAACTTGAAAGTATTAAACTATCAATTAAGATCAACTGTACAAAGCTTTGATATTGAGCGAGACTCTTTACTTAATAAGCTTGGCATTAGCAAAATTGAAATGAATAACATTCATCCAGATGAAGTAGTATCTCAATTAAATGAAATCTTGGATAAGCAATTCATCCCAAATTTCCAGACAATGATAGAAATGTCTGGCACATCAAAGAGAGAGCAAATAGTTTCTATTTTCAACTTCCTCGACTTTTTGGGTTATTGGACTGACAAACCCAACAATAAATCGAAGATGGCTCGTATTTACGATGCAAGTCACACCTACTTTAGTTCTGCTTGTGATTTTTTCATTTCAAATGACAAACGAGCTAGAAATAAGGCTAAAGTGGCCTTCCACATGCTCAATATCCAAACCAAAGTTCTATCACTTAAAGAACTCCTTGAACTAAAGGCAAGAGAATAACGTCAGTTCTCAAACCATTCTGATCCTTGTTACCCCCCCCAGTTGCAGATTCTCTGATTTATCCGCCTTTTTGCGGGGCTTGTGACACTTATAATTCAGGACTCTGTCCAAACCCACTCAATAAACAGATAGACTGTCGCGTCATAAGCCTTAGCTATCGCTCGGTTTGCTCCTCACAGTGAGGAGGGTGGACATCCGTGAAAATATTGGGCTTCTGATATTACATCCATCGAGGAAGACAATTAATATAAACTACAATCAAGGTAAAAATAATTCAGGTCTTCTCTTGCATCCTTTTTTATATTAACTACATTTAAGGCAAATAATAAGAATATGGGCAAACATCATCTTGGTGAATTTGAAGAAATCGTACTCCTCACCGTAGCTATTCTGCATGGCGAAGCTTATGGGGTTTCGATTATCGAAGAGATGGAATCTCGATTGAAAAGGTCGGTGAGTATTGGCGCTTTACAAACGGTTTTGAGAAGACTGGAAGACAAAGGTCTTCTGACTTCAGAATTTGGTGAGGCTACTAAAACAAGAGGCGGCAAAAGAAAACGCTATTTCACAGTAACCAATTTGGGCAAAAAAGAGCTTCGCGAAGCAAAAGAACAAAGAATGAGCATGTGGAATGCAATTCCTGAAATCTCACTTAACGATTAAACATCATGCGGTCACATGATGATAATGCACCTTCAAAATTTTGGCTCAAGTTCTTCAGGTGGTTCTGCAAGGCTGAGTACAAGGAAGATATTGAAGGTGATTTACTTGAAAGATTTGACCTCAGGGTTGAAAAACAAGGCGCGAAAATAGCAAAGAAGCTATTTGTAAAAGACGTGCTCAGGCTTTTTAGGCCCAGCATGATCGGAAAATCAAAAGGAAAACAACAACTCAATTATTACGGCATGTTTAAACACAACCTAAAAATCACATTCAGAAGCTATTTAAAGTATAAAAGTGCATTTCTAATCAACCTAATTGGCCTTTCTAGCGGATTGGCCTGCGCTCTGTTCATTTACCTTTGGGTGAGTGATGAACGCAGCGTAGATAAATTTCACGAGCTAGACTCTCAACTTTTCCAAGTCTTGACGATGCACGAGGAATCTGGTGCCATCAATACCCAAGAAGATACTCAAGCTCTTCTGGCCCAAGCTTTAGAAGCTGAAATTCCAGAGATCGAAATAGGTATTCAAGCCACACCCTCTTTCTGGTTCGGCAAAATGCCCTTAAGCACCGAAGAAAAAACCATTAAAACCGAAGGCAGGTTTGCCAGCGAAAAGTACTTTGAGGTATTTACTTTCCCATTGCTTTATGGCAAGCCCAGCGAAGTGCTAAAAGACAAATCGCGTATCGTGCTTTCAAAAAGCCTGGCCACTAGCTTATTTGGAAGTCCAGAAGCTGCAATGGGTAAAACTTTGAGTTGGCAATTGCTACAGTTTAGTCAGGATTTTCAAGTCTCAGGAATCTTTGAAGACGTCCGCCATAATTCTACAGAAGACTTTCAGTTTGTTCTGCCTTTCAAAGTATTTGCTGAAATTTTAGGAGATGGTGTCCATTGGGGAAATTACAATGCCCTGACCTACGCTGTGGTAACCAAGGGAACTGATATTGCTATATTAAATCAAAAAATTGCGGGTTTTGTTAAGGAAAAGAACCCTGGGTCTAATGTGAGTCCCTATCTACGTCCCTACTCTGATAAATACTTATTTTCGAATTATGAAAACGGTGTTCAGGCCGGAGGCCGCATTGAGTACGTGAATCTGTTCTCGATCATCTCCATTTTCATTTTATTGATTGCTTGCATCAACTTTATGAACCTTTCAACGGCCAAGGCCTCGCGTAGGGTCAAAGAAGTGGGTGTTAAAAAAGCCATAGGCGCTGAACGTAAAACCTTAGTTGCACAATATTTACAAGAGTCTTTTCTCATGACACTTATTGCGATATTGGTCGCTTTGGCTTTGGTGGTTACTCTGTTGCCTCAGTTCAATATTATTACTGGCAAAGAGATTTCACTTCGTTTCTCTTCTGAACTTTTAATTTCATTATTGATCATTTTAGTAGGTACTGGATTTGTTGCTGGAAGTTATCCAGCGCTTTATCTGTCGGCATTTAAAGCCACGACTATACTTAAAGGTCACGTAAAAAGCTCTCTTGGCGAGCTTTGGGCGAGAAAAGGGTTGGTCGTATTTCAATTTACGCTTTCCGTAATACTCATTGTCTCAGTGATTATAGTTTCCAAACAGATTGAATATGTCCAATCTAAAAACTTGGGCTATCGCAAGGAAAATCTAATCCTCTTTGCCAACGAGGGTCAACTGACAGAAAAACTTGATGTGTTCTTAGATCAACTTCAAAACAGCCCGGGAATAATTAATGCAGGTGCAACTTCTCACACCATCATCAGTGGTGGTAGCTATACAACAGGTGTTCACTGGCCAACAGAAAACCCCGATGTTAATACCCGATTTGGTAACATGACGGTTTCTTATGACTTTATTGAAACCCTTGGGGTTGAAATTACAGCAGGAAGAAGTTTTTCAAGAGACTTCACCACTGACATATCCAAAATTATTCTCAATGAAAAAGCAATTGAAACCATTGGTTATCAGGATCCTATTGGTAAAACAATCAACCTGTGGGGTAACGATATGCAGATTATTGGTGTGGTAAAGGATTTTAACTTCGCATCTCTTCACGAAACCATCACCCCTATGTTTTTCAAATTGGATGACAAGTTCTTAACCAATATTTTGGTAAGAATTGAACCCGGACAAGAGCGCGCTACCATTGAAAGGATTGAATCAATTTATAAAGAATACAATCCTGATTTCGAGTTCAATTACAGTTTTCTTGATCAAGATTACGCGCAACAATATGCGGCAGAAGAGCGAGTCTCCATCCTGTCTAAATATTTCGGGGGCATCGCAATCATTATTTCATGCCTCGGTTTATTTGGGCTTGCCGCCTTTACAGCAGAGAGACGATTTAAAGAAATTGGTATTAGAAAAGCGCTGGGTGCTAGCAGTCTAAGTATTGTTCGATTGTTGTCATCTGATTTCAACAAAATGATTGCTGTAGCTATTGTGATCGCCATACCCATCAGCTACTATTTTATGTCGACATGGCTGGAAGGTTTCGCTTACCAAATCGATTTGAAAGCTTGGTATTTCTTAAGTGCTGGCCTAGCTGCTCTGCTTATTGCTTGGTTCACCGTTGCCATGCAGACCTACAAAACGGCCAAAGTCAATCCTGCTCGGAGTTTGAGGAGTGAGTAATATGGGAAATTCATTCTTCAGATATATTGAATTTCTATAATCATAAATACAACCGTTTGGAAAGTGATCGGGTCTAATAACCGAAATCAGTCAAAAGAACAGTCTTATGGAATTTAGAAACATATTTACCCTTCTTATCGCACTTGTCTTAATTACTTCCTGTAATGAAGATAAGCAAAACTTGAAGGCTTTAGAGGGCACTTGGATATCAGCCGAAAACTATGCCTTCGATGATGGTAGCTCTAGTTCTTTGCTATATCAATTTAATGGTGATGGCACTTTCAGCACTCTTGCCAGGGTGATAAAAGATGGTAATTTGAATGATGTAATAGGCTTTACTTACAGGGCAGAAGGGAAATTCATCCTAGAAGAAGACAAACTCCAACTTTCCTTCGAACAGGTTTACCTAACTGATGATTTTCAAAACTTACCTTCGGAAATTGAAGACCTAATTTTAACATCTGATCAATATATTCAGGAAGTGACTATCACTTTCAGTGATCAAAACTCAATATTGAAATTCATTTATCCGCCCTGCCCACCAAACGCAAACTGCGTTGGTAGTCAAAGTTTTAATCGACTGGCTTTTTTCGAGTGAACGTAACAAAAAAGGCTTCCGATGGGAAGCCTCTTTTCAATTCTTATCACATATTAAACGTGAAGCCATTCTTTCTTGGCCAATAATTCCTCTTCAGTTTCTCTATAATCAGGATCATCTACACAACAATCTACTGGACAAACAGCTGCACATTGAGGTTCTTCATGAAAACCAGTACACTCTGTACATTTGCCTGAAACAATGTAGTAGAATTCGTCCGAAACAGGAGTTTGTAATTCAGTAGCACTTACGACTGTTCCATCTTCCATTTCTACTTCGCGAAGGTCGGTACCACCGGCCCAAGTCCATTCTTGACCACCTTCATATATTGCTGTATTAGGGCATTCTGGCTCGCAGGCCCCACAATTGATACACTCGTCAGTTATAATAATCGCCATTGCTGATCTTATTTGTATGCTTTTATTCTACTCGCTAACATAATTGAACCTAAGAAGTTTCCTAATGTTCAACATATTTGGCGCAAAACTAATCACTAATTTGACTTTGAAGTAAACATTAGGTGTATTTTTGCCCCAACGTTTGCAAAATATGACTGTTCAAAAAAGAATCGAAGTTTTCCACCAACTGGGCAGCCGCCTAAATTCAATAGATCAAGACCAATTAGAGGAGATTTGCTACAGTGCCGGAAATGGAAATAGTTGGTTTACCGCTGAAAGCGTAAGTGCTGCTTTATCGGCTTGGGGTAAAGTACTGAATGAAACACAATTGATTAAATGGACTGCACCTTATACTTTGTCACCAAAAAAGCCCATGAAAGTCGGATTGGTGATGGCTGGCAATATCCCACTGGTTGGTTTTCATGATTTGCTTTCAGTGCTTATTGCTGGACACATCGCTCATGTGAAGCTTTCTTCGCAAGATACTTACCTGATGCAATTCATGATCAATGAGATTAAATCTATTTCTGAGGAAATGGGTCAGCAAATTGTGTTGGTTGAAAGGATGAACGATGCGGATGCCATCATTGCCACGGGATCTGACAATAGCGCACGTTACTTCAAACATTATTTTGCAAGCAAACCCCATATTATCCGCCAAAACAGAACGGCCATCGCTGTTTTAAATGGTGAAGAAACGAAAGAAGAACTGAAGGCTTTTGGCGATGATTACTTTCAATATTTTGGTTTGGGTTGTAGGAATGTGTCTAAGGTCTATGTGCCAAAAGGCTACGAATTACCAAGATTGATCGATGCACTTTTAGGCTATGAAAAGGTTTTAGATCATCATAAATACCGAAACAACTACGACTATAATAAATCCATTTACCTTGTCAATAAAGAGCCGCACCTAGATTCTGGCTTCTTTTTGATGCGAGAAAGCGAAGAACTTGTATCTCCAATCTCTGTGCTGTTTTATGAATATTATAATAGCCCAGCAGAGCTTGATCTCGTCTTAGCCACCAACTCAGAGAAAATCCAATGCGTAGTTTCTGCCAATGCTTGGTACGAAGGGAGTTTACCATTAGGCAAAGCACAAAACCCCGAGCATTGGGATTATGCCGATGGTGTGGATACTTTGGAGTTTTTAAGTGGGATTTGAAGTTTTAATATTTCGCCCTTTCAGGGCTCAACAGAAAAGCTATTTTTGGGAATGGGCTATGCCCATTCTTAGAGTACATCGCCCCTTCAGGGCTAAGACCTTAAACAGCTAAAAATTTCAACACCTTATTACCCCAACACTTCAAAACTTCAACACCTTATTACCCCAACACATCAAAACTTCAACACCTCAACACTCCAACACATCAACACTTTACTCCTTCCCTCGATTCATTTTAACTCCTTTAGAAAGTCGGTACATCAATACCGCTGCTCTTTTGGATTGCTTTGGTAAAGCTCGGATATCACCCGTTTCATTGATGGTGTGGTCATTAGCGCCAGACATTCCCATGGCATCTATTCCCATTTCAATGTAGCCAGATGTAAAAGAAATATCCGCTGCTCCAGCGTCTGCGGGATTTACCGGATTGACTTCACCATAACCCAAATCTTGACTCACGGTACTGAACAAGTTGAGCAATTGATAATTGCCTTCTGTTGGCGCAAAAGGCGGATAACCTTCTTCAAAAATGATTTCAGCATTGGTTTGAGGTAAGTGCTTAGCTACAATGCGCTTCATGGTTTCTTGCGTTCTTATAAGTTGCTCAGGTGTCAAACAACGAATATCTCCTGTAACGATCGCATCTTTGGACACCACATTGTCTTTACCAAAAGCGGAGCTCCTATTTTCTGTTTCGCTAAAATCCACTTGCGTACCACCAGCAATCATTCCTGGGTTGAAGGTCAAGTATTCTTCTTTTGAGAGCTCTTCATAAAATTGATACAAGATTCTTGAAGTCTCATAAATAGCCCCTGCACCCACTTCTGGCTTAAATATTTGCGATGAATGCGAAGCATTACCCGTCACCTTTAAAGTCCAGCCAGATGAGCTTCTTCTAGCCACATTTACTGTGGCAGGATTACCATCACCATTTTCAAAACCCAAAGCAATGTCAGCCCATTTTGCCGTTTCGATAAGTGTAGCTTTCGAAGCCGAAAGTGGTTTTCCAGAAAGCTCCTCATCACCCGTCATTACTACGGTGATATTCATATCCTTGAGTAACCCAGCATCGTGCAAAGCTGCGAGTGATTGAAGAATGATGACATCTCCTCCCTTCATATCCGCTATGCCTGGGCCTTTGATGGTAAACTCATCTACTTGTTCCCATTTTTGATTTGGACTGTCAGGCTCAAAAACGGTATCCAAATGGCCAATGAGCATAATTTTCTTCCCTTTGCCGCCTTCTATCCTGGCGACCAAATGTCCAGCACGGTTGAAAGCGCTTCCATCTACCCATTTCACAGTCATGCCTAGTTTTTCGAATTCTTTTCCTAGGCGATCACCTACTTTTCTCACTCCATCGAAATTCATGGTACCACTGTTGATGTTGATCAATTCCTTCAAAAGATCTAGGTATTGCTCGTTATGTTCATCCACATATTTAATCAACCGATTTTCGGTTTTATCGAGCTGAGCAAAGGCATTGGACATAAAAAATACGGATAGAATAGTGATTAAAAAGAGCTTCATTTTGCTTTTGATTTGACTTAAAATTAAGGAAAGCCTAACATACAAAAAGGCCGAAAGAGTTTTATGCTAAAGCAGATAATATTCGGCATTTACTGGTCTGCGGCTCTCCGTTCATCCCTCCAATTGTGACTATAAAATAAAGGCTTTGTTTATAAACTGCATTGGGTTTATTATTGAGTTGAACAACCATCAAAACATGAAAAAACTACTCACTCTTATCCTGGCCCTCATGGTGTTTCAGGTTTCGGCACAACAGAAAGCCAATTTCAAGGCTGCCGAAAAATTCAGCTCAAGTAACATATCCAAATTGCTCAAAAGCACTCGCGTTTCGCCTCAATGGTTCAAAGACAGCGATAAGTTTTGGTATACCTACACCACTACTTCTGGAAAGAAATTCTATGTAGTAGACCCAGTGAAGAAATCCAAAAGCTTAATGTTCGACAACAAAGATTTTGCTGGCCAATTGAGCGAATTGACGCGCAAGCCATGGAATCATAATGACCTTGACCTCAAAGGAATCAAGCTAAAAGACGATAACAAGACATTGACCTTTATGGTCGACAGCATCGACTATATGTTTGATTTGAACACCAGAAGAATCACCAAAGGCGATTCAACCGAGAAAAAACCAAAGCGAAACAATTGGGCAGGCTACTCTCCTGACAGCACCTATATCACTTACGCCAAAAATCACAATCTGTACATGATGATGGCTGGAGATAAAGATTCGGTGGAAACGCAGTTGACGGAAGATGGTGAGCGTTGGTTTAGCTATGCTTTCGACCAAGGTGATACCACAAAAGACAAAAAGAGCAGGGCCAGGGTAAGGTGGTTCGAAGATGAAGCCAAATTTTTTGTGAATAGATCTGATGCTAGGAAAGTGGAGGAGCTTTTCGTGATCAATGAATTGAGCAATCCACGTCCAAAATTGGAAGTTTATAAATATGCCATGCCAGGCGAATTGAACGTTCCACAGGAACAACTTGAAATTTTCGATGTAGCTACCAAAGAACGAATGATTCTTGATATCGCAAAGTATACTGACCAAACCATTAGCCCGTACCTACCTGGCAAAACCTCAGCACAGCTCTACATGACCCGCATGAACCGCACCAGCGACACCTTGGATGTTAGTGTAATCGACACTAAAACTGGCGAGGTAAAAGTACTGTTCCAAGATGTAGATCACCCCTATTTCAACTGGGATTACCAACAATTGGTGATTCTTGAAGAAGGCAAAGAATTGATTTGGTGGTCGGAAAGAAATGGTTGGGGACAATTGTACCTCTACGATGGCCAAACAGGTCAATTGAAAAACAAAATCACCAACTCAGGCTACTTTGTGACTGGTAATGTTCAAAGTGTAGATACTTTAGGTAGAAAGGTGTACTTCGAAGCTTTCGGTAAAGAAGATGGCATCGACCCTTACTATGCTTTAATGTACAAGGCCAATTTTGACGGCACTGGTTTTAAGGCAATTTCTCTTGAAAACGGTAATCACCGAATGGACATGAACAAGACCAATCGTTTCTATGTCGATAATTACTCTGCAGTGGACTTCACTCCTACTTCGGTATTGAAGGACAATAACGGTACTGTGATCATGAATTTAGAAACTGCTGATTTGAGCTTATTGCAGCAAGCAGGATTTAAAATGCCAGAGCGATTTACCATGAAGGCCGATGACGGTATCACCGACCTTTATGGAGTTATGTACAAGCCATTTGACTTCGATTCTACGCGTAAATACCCCATCATATCTTATGTATATCCTGGCCCACAAGTCGAGTCTTTCGGTAATGACTTCTCGATTACGGGTGGTTACAATACTGCTTTGGCGCAATTGGGTTTTATAGTCGTGAGTATGGGCCACAGAGGTGGTTCGCCAATGCGTTCTAAATATTACCACACTTATGGCTACCAAAACCTAAGAGATTATGCTTTGGCAGATGACAAGCGTTCTTTAGAGCAATTGGCCGAACGCCATACTTGGATTGATTTGGACAATGTGGGGATCTTTGGCCACTCAGGCGGAGGCTTTATGTCTAGTGCAGCCTTGCTTTCCTATCCGGATTTTTATGATGCCGCGGCATCTTCGGCTGGTAATCATGACAACAACATTTATAACAAATGGTGGTCTGAAACCCATAATGGAGTGGTTAGAAAAGACAAAACCAAAAAAGACAAAGATGGTAATGAAACCAC
>Ga0066649_10001673_pt1 | contig 13594 bp, 16 predicted proteins | sample CryGey132114_all_FD_59538 | JGI IMG/M metagenome (GOLD analysis project Ga0066649, IMG submission 59538) | Groundwater microbial communities from aquifer - Crystal Geyser CG22_combo_CG10-13_8/21/14_all | ecosystem: Environmental > Aquatic > Deep subsurface > Groundwater | place: USA: Utah... | reverse complement strand
TCAATCACAAGTCCCTTAGGAGCGACATACTGGCCGTTCTTGGCAATTTGTCCGATCTCTGTATTGGCCTTATCATCTTTTGGTGGAATATAAAATCCACTATGAGTATCAATCAGCCCCAGTGGCTTTATTTCCGAAGCCATTTCTTTTGTAATTCCTTCTTTTTTATAGATCTCACTTATCTTTTGCGCTTCTTTTTGGGCCTCTTTCATATTCACTTTTACTCTCTCTACTCCCATCGAATCATCTCGCTTTAATAGCGTTAATTGGGTTGGGTCAATTTTAACAGGGGCCGAAGGAGCATTATCAAGTGCCGAGAGGTTAGTATAGTCGCCTAGTTTAGCGACCTTTACTTCCTTTACTCCAACATCAAGGGCCTCTCTAAAGGCCTGAACTCTTTTTTCGCCAACGACTTCAACTTTTTTAGCAAGCTCTCCTGGTTCAATCTTCTTAATCGCCACTTCCCCTTTAAAAGTGAGTAACCCTGTTCTCATCGCGTCTGGTTGATACATGGTTTGAAATTCAGTGCCTCGAACGCCAAGTGCCGCAGTTCTAGTTTTAATAAAAAATTTACTTTTATCTTCTGTTTTTGTACCTTTTTCAACTTTGGCCCGCAATTGCCCTTTTAAAAGATTTAAAAGAGTGGAGCTCTTCTCACTTCCAACAGGTTCAATGACAATTTTGGAGCTCGGTCCCACAGAGACGATACTTCCATCATTAAACTGAATTCGAACAAAAGATTTCTCCTCCGTTACCACCGAACTTTCTTCCATTAAAAAATCACCACTGACTAACTTTTTAGCTTCCATCGAATGAGGGGCAAGAACAGTGACATTGCCTTTTAACTTGGCAACCTTTGCCATGGGAAATTCTTTGCTTTTAGAAAAGCAGTTGAATGAAAAGGTAATTGCTATCACAATAGAGAAAATACTTAAACGCATTTGGATTCCTTTGGATTTTAAAAAACTTGTTTTACTATTTTCACTTCTCACCCCCTTGCTCGTCAACGGGCAATGCTTACTTGATATCTATTCAGCAGGCATTTCTGCCGACTCCATCGGTTACGATTTAGATAAAGTCGCTGAGATCGCCTCTACCGTGGGAACAGGCGTTCGTTTCGGTCGAGTGATCTTTTGTCCTCGGAAATCATTAGAGATTATTCCAACGCTACGGTTAAGATGGGTTAAATTCTCTGATACTAAAAAGCAATCAAACTTATCCGGCATTGAAGAGTCTCAACTTCTCTTCTCTACAGGAGCAGAGGTTCGCAAGTACTACAAAAACAAATGGGAGTGGGTAGGGGACATGGAGCTTCGCCAAGACATTGCTTTTATGTACAACTCGACCGCAAGAATTGTCTCGAGTAAAAAATTTTTAAACCTAAAAACGATGGCCGGAATTCGTCGCTATGTTTACAACAAAGATCGACACGACTTCACCGCCAAACTAAAACTAGGTCCTCTGATTCCCATCGGCGCTCTAGGTGACGCTGGCATTGGCATCATCTGGGGCCTATCCGGTGAATACCTCTTTAAAATCGGAAAAAAATCGACCCTGCTCTTTGATCTCTATTGGGATCATTATTCTCAGGAATATAAAAACCTACCAGTCTCTCGCTCCGAACTCGGTATGATGGCGAATTTACTATTTAGATTTTAAAATGCTATAGTTATGGGTTAAATTCTTTTAACCCATAAACCAACCTCCATACTCAGTCTTAAATCCCTTAAAATCGCTCTCATTTTCTCCGATAAATGACTCGTGAACCACCGTCCGAATTTTATATTTTTAACCTCACTCATTCTGCTCATCTTGAGTAGCTGTAATTTTATCGCTGAAACAAAATTCAAAGTTAATGACACAACTTCAAATCTCAATATTATTTCCGGTTTTATAAACCTCACTACTGCTCAAGGTCTAGGTAGCAATAGTACTAGTGACGTTTTTGTTGACTCCTCAGGAAATATCTACGTCGCTACAAGTGGCGGTCTTTCAATTTCCACGGATAGCGGAACAAGCTTCACCAATAAAACCACCGCCCAAGGGCTTGGTAGTAACGCTACATACGGGGTGTATTTAGACTCCTCAGGAAATATCTACGTCGCTACAAGTGGAGGATTGTCAATTTCCACAGATAGCGGAACGAGCTTCACCAATAAAACCACCGCCCAAGGATTAGGAAGTAACGCCGTCTATGATGTTTTCGTAGATTCGTCTGGAAATATCTACGCAGCCACACCTGGCGGTCTTTCAATTTCCACAGATAGCGGAACAAGCTTCACCAATAAAACCACCGCTCAAGGGCTTGGAAACAACCAGACAAATGATGTTTTCGTAGATTCGTCTGGTAATATCTACGTTGCGACAGAAGGCGGTTTATCAATTTCAACTGACAGCGGAACAAGCTTCACCAATAAAACTACAGCCCAAGGACTCTCAGGAAATAGTGTACAAGGAGTTACGGTTACCAGTTCCGGTGTCATTTATTCTGCTTCATTTGCAGGAACAGGGCTCTCTGTATCAACAAATGGAGGTACAAGTTTCTCAGTTTTTTCAACCTCTCAAGGACTTGGAAGTAATTCAACTTTAAGTGTATTTTCTGCAAATGACGGCCAATTAATTGTAGGAACCGGTCTTGGGCTATCAATTTCAAATAATAATGGAATATCATTTACAAATTACACAACTATAGATGGATTAGGAGCCAATGGTATTCACTCAATTTTTAAGGAATTAGATAAAATTTGGGTTTGCACAAACAGTGGCTTAGCTTACAGTTTTTGAAACTATTTCCAAATCACAATTTCCCTACCCCTTATAATATTACTTATAGGGGTAGATGTTTTAAATTTATAAAAATTATTTTTTAGTATCGAACTTGATAGACTTATAATAACCCGATTTGACTTTTTTTTCAATTGGACTCTCAGGGCCATCTCCAATCTTAAAAAATACATCGGCACCGTTTGCATTCTTTATAGTTACCCCATCGGTCATTGAATAGTTTGAAACAAAAATGTCATCAAAGGCTTCACTGGTCTCAATGAGTTTATCATTATGATAACAATCCCCGTAAATGTCATTTACAAGAATATCATCATGGATCTCATCCAGTGAGAAGTTGTACATGACAAAAGGCCCATTGCCAGAGTTGTCATAGGAGAACTTTTTCCAGTCGTCTGGTGAAAATGGTGTTTCGTGCCCAAACATGCAAGACTCCACTCCTTTGTGAATCCAAGAGTGGCATTTGGTACATAGTAGCTGAACCTCTTCTTCCCTCTCTGCTCCCCAATTGTGATAGGTCCAGTGGTGAAGTTGAAGTTTTTCATGACTATGACAATTGGTGCAATGTTCATGTTGAAAAAGGAGAAATCGGCAGTCAAAATTATTTACAGTATATGAGAAAGGTTGTTTCAGATATTGTTCAATTAGAAAGAGGACCTATGCGGCAGGGTTAAGGGTTCCATTTAGGCATCGTGGTGGGCGGAGAAGTCCGAGGTTGTGAGTCAAACTTAATCTTTAATTAAGATTTTTAAAATATCATGGAGGTTGGAATTTTCAAATGCTTCTATCTCTTGTTTCAGTGCAACTTCATCAACTTCCAATATTCGAGATTTCGATTTTTTGACTAAGACTTTAGCTTTAATTGCTCTTTCAAAGGCACGTTTTCTAAATGTTAAAAGATTGTACTCTAGCTTATAACCGTTTTTTGACTTAATCATGATGAATTCTGAAAATTTTTTGAAAATTATTGAAGGAGTGATAGCTGGAGATTCTTTCGCAATCGAATTTAAATATCTAAATGCATAAATATTTAATTTATGTAAATTATCCAAACCGATTTTTTGAAAAATATTCTTATCAAGCTTGATGAAGTCAAAGCAGTGATCAAAATTTGAAAAACCTCCGGCTTTTTTGATATTGGCTATAAGTAGATGCCCAGATTTTTCATCACGTTTCGTTTGCAATTCGATGGGTATGTTTCCAAAATATTTCGACGAAGAAATTTGGCCCTGAACTCCCTGTTTTAAAAGAATTGAGTTAATTTCGCTTAAAAGCCATTTCTGCTCTTCAGAATTTCGACTAAGAAGTGTCGATAAGAAATTTAAAAACAATGGATATGAAATTATAGGTATCAAGTTCTTCAAGTCGTTAGAGTAATCATTTTTCATAGATAACCTATCGGTATTGCATAAAAAAACATAAGTCAGTGAATGCTTAAGTGGATATCTATCTAATATTAATAGATATTTATACCTTAACCTGAAGCAATCATCTCCACTCTTAAATGACAAAGCTTAGTACATTTAAGTATACTGAAAGTATCCATGTGAGCATATTGGATGATATCAAGATAAAAATTACAGTATTGATAAAATAAGATTGAGCCTAATCGCAGCATCACTTATACATACTTAATAGCAACAACAGGACTTTTAACAAATGAGGAACATATGGACATTTTTAACGATCAAGAAAGAGTAGAACGAATGAACATAAAGGTGAAAATTGTAATTCATGATCCAAAAGATAGAAGAAGAACTCTTTGGAAAGTTACTATTTGGAAAAAAAATAATGTCGCTAAAAAATTAAATAAAGCAATTCTCTCTTATCGAAACAATTTGCCACTAGATCTCAGTACTCTCAAAGAAAGAGAACTGCTTAAAAGAAAATTGAGAGAATTTGGAACTAGTCTTAATCAGTTAGCAAGAACAGAAAATCTTCTAATACAACATTAAAACATAGGAATATAAAATGATTGGTTATAATACAAGCAAAATATCTGTAGAAAATATAAGAAAGGCCCTTAATGAAGTTAAATTTTATTATCGTTTTAAGGATCTTGTAAACGACACAAGAGATACAATTCATTCAATTCCTAGGAGGTGTGAAAACATACAAACTTCAAAGGGACTAGAGATATATATTGGTGTTACCAGCGACATTGGATTCTACGATAGAATTCTTTCTCACTTAAAAACTAAAGGACATTCATTTTTTGTCATTCTTGGTCGCGTACCAATTGAAAGATCAAAGTCTTTTGAGAAGCATGCTATTCGTCTTTTTAAGAAGTTGCACGATTCAGAATGCCTTTGTGTTAGCAATAAAAGTAATATTGGTTACTGTAGAAAAACGGCAAAAGGGCTCACTTTGGATACGGCCATATTTTATATGACATTTAAGATGAATCCGAAATTAGGAGATGAGATACCAAATAGAATGTCTAAATACGTAAAAAATGAAATTAAAAGTTATCTTACCCCTGATTTACCGCCAGAAATAACGACAAATGAATTTAATAAAGTTGTAGATGGAATTGATAATAGACAAATATATGGAAGATTTAACTGGCATCCGTCATGTTTTGTATAATTTTAAAAAAATTAAATGCAGATAATTAATGGACATCATCTTAGTCTTTTGTGAATTGTATTTTACATATCCGCTTAATCTTGCGAGCTATGAAATTTTTGGTATTTGTCCAGCCGGAAGTTTCCTTACCACTATCAAGACTATACTCACATGGCATGAAAACCACTATTTTCATATTATGGAGTCTCTAATTATTCAACAGGACAACGGCCATAAGTGTAAAATACAAAAAAATCATCGCTAATATGATGATCTTCGCTTTGATTCGAAAACGTTCAAGTACCCTATTTTGAGTTATTTTATTATTCAATAGAATCGATGTTTCAATAATTGACAACTTCTTTAAGTGAAGTTCGTTTTTTAAATGTATTGATATTCTGGCTTCTGACCGATACCGACGTTTCATTTTCTTTCCCTTGAGACCTAAATTCAATTCTCGATAATAGAGACGTTCAGTCCTCTTGTGATTTACCTTAAATCCATCTCTGAGAATCATCTGATGAATACGAGGGTGCCCGTACCGAGGTCTTTTTCAGACCAGTAGGTCATCCTATTTTTGAGATCAATATTCATGTCAGGACGCTTCTTATAGCGAAATGTGGATCTCTCGACTGAGATGAACTTGCAGGCCTTCCTTTCTGAGAGTTTAAATTCCGTCTTAGCAAAAGGAACGGCTTCTCTTTGAGCAGGAAGACCTACCACTTTTTTGCGTTAACTGCCTTTAGTACATCTATATTCAAAACTTGATCAGCAACGATCTTCTTGAGACGATTATTCTCGTCCTGAGCATTCTCAATTCTTTAAGCTGATCCACTTCCATTCCAGAATACTTCTTTTTCCAGTTGTAATAGGTCTGCTCATGAACACCAAGTTCACGGCAAACGGCCTTGGCCTGTTCACCGGCCTCAATGCGCTTAAGCGCCTTAATAATTTGTTCTACTGAGAATTTTTTACGTTTCATTTGTCCCCCTAAGTTTATGTTAACACAGGGTGACTCATCAAGGTTTTGGATTAAATTATCGGGGGAAGGTCAAAAAACCAAAAGGAATGACGGAAAATAGTATATTTCAATAAGTAAAAAGTTAGCTGTTGAAAATAGGTAAGACGTAAATTATTGATCAAGGAAGGGGTTTGATAAAACGGAAAAATGTGGAACCAATGGTGAAACTAGGAATGGCAATGGTCTTAATATAGTCGCAATTTTTCTAATGAGACCATTTCGAAAATGTTTTATTAATCAATTCTAGAAAGTAATTAATTAATTGACCTCTTAAGTGTTGCTATCGTTAATTCTTTTTCTGAATAAATAGAGAAAGCGAAATTGTTTTTTTGAGCGAACTCTTTGACGATTTTTAATCCTTGTCCATTACCAGACTCACCATCTGTTCCGAGAGTGGGACTATCTTCAAACTTCATCCCATGATTAGTTATCTTAAGCGACAGTTCATTTTTCGTCTTAGCTACTTTAAATGAAATTGAGCTGCCTTTATTTGAAAATTTTATGGCGTTGGAAATAATGTTACCTAAAATATGGTGATAAAGATGTGATCTTACCGCTTTTATCGATAACTCTCGATCACCTTCAAAAATAAATTCTAAAGCTTTATTCTGGAATTCCTTTTCAAACAGTAGCTTAAGGCTTGTATATAAACTAAACAATCTCAACTCTTCAACAACTAAAGCATCATTTCGATTGAGGTCTAATACACTGGTTGTTTTCAGAATTGTTTTTAACTCTTCGGTAAGAGAATAGATTTTTTCTTTTGAACTTGTATCATCTGGCTCTTTTTTATTGATATCGATATACCCACTCAAAAGGGAAATGTTTCTACCAAGATCATGAAACAATAACGTTAGAAGTTTTTCCTTTTCTTTTTTTTCAAGTTCTAATTGATTCACAAGTAACACCAGGGTGCTGTAAAAGCGGTAGTTAATGTAAATTATTCCACCTAAAACGATTACGATTGTGAACAGAATAACTTTGTATAATTCACCTTCTCCGAAAGTGAACTTATTCAAATAGGTATCTTGAGTAATGTAGATTAAAGTTAAATCTACCAGTATTGTAATTGTCGTTAGAAACAAATATTTCTTATCTCCCGGCAGTATATAAATGCTGTATGTGTAAATAATTGGAAAAAAATAGATTGTGTTGGACTTAAAGCTACCAAAATAAATACTGATATAGACTAAAATTATATTACAAACAAAAAATAATACGAGACCTGATAAATTTAAATTTTTTTTGTGGTAAATTAAAATTCCAATGGGGAGTATTAGGGCAATGCCAAATAAACTTGGTGTAATATCCATACCTGTTAAAAGGCCAAAAATAACGAAAAGAGACATAGTTACAAGTGCTACCATGTACCAATTTTTGGTTATGGACCACCTTTGTTTGAGGAGGATATTTTGTGTGACATGGTCTATCATGAAATCCTTTATACACTTTTCTCAAGTATAAGACACCTCAAGTTCATCATCACTTTTGATTTTTAATGACCTTCAATGTAGCAAGAAATATTTTGATCGTTTTACTTGGTCAATCGTGACTCAATCATAAAAAAATTTGGGACAAGATTGTAATTTTCGAAAGAACGACCAGTGATTGGTAAAGAATTTTACTCTAAAAATTTTCTATTCGTTCTGAATCTCGAATTAGAATAATAAAAAAATTTAGCTAGGAGTTAAGTTGAAGAAGTTAATTGAGTTGGGCTGTCTTTTAATCACAATGCTTGTCACTACATCAGCTTTTGCTGCATTTACTGACTTGAACTATAATCCCAAAAAAGGGTTTCTGCATGTAGATGCTCGTTACAATTACAATTATTCAACTTATGATTTTGAGACAAATGCGCTTGAAAAATACTATACCATCACATCAACCTATTTTAATACGAACTTTGCATATGGATTTAGTGAAAGCTTTAGACTTTCTTTGGGATTAAATTACAAAATTGGCGGTGAGACAGAATCTGAAATAACGACATACGCCATATCCAGGAGCCCTGTTGTTACAACGACAAAAGATAGCAATAAAGGAATTCTTGATCCGGTCTTGATGGGAAGTTTCACTTTGATGCAGGAGGATAAGACTGTAGTTGATTTAAATTTGGGTATGCAGGTTAGTATCGGTAAAAAGAAAGTCGATAATGCTCTTCGCGGTGGGCATGTGGCAAAATCTTCTCTCGATGTTTCGACTAAAAAGGGCAATTGGGAATTTTGGGGGGCTCTTGGCATCGATTACAATCTCAAAAGTGAGCAAGAAGCTTCTGATGGGACGACATCAACTGCCGAAAAATCGTCGATCGATTATTCTTTAACTGGTTTTACTCAACATCATATGACTTCAAGGTCTTTCATGAAGTACGGATTGCTATACAAGGTGTTTGGAAAGAAAACTTCAAGTGGGACAATTCATGAATATGGTCCAGCCTTGGGGTATAAGTATGCATTTACTAAAACGTTTTCTGCTGATCTTGAATACAATTTCCAAGTAAATGATAGCACTGAGAATAATGGTTACACTAGTACTCAGGTGCATAGAGGATTCTTGGGAATAGATATGACTTTCTAAGAATAAATTTAAAAGAATGACTTTCGATCTTTGAGATAGCCTTCGCGATAGCTACTTGCAAAATCCTGTTCTTGAACGATGTCAACTTTGATAGGTAGTCGGCTTTCTTCAAAGATTTCATTAAGAGTTGAAATTTCTCGAGCACGATCAACGGAGTCTTCGATCATAAGATCGAGATCGGAGAAGAGTTTATGATCTCCTCGCGCTCGTGAACCGAAACACCAAATCTTAGCGCCAGAGTCTAGAAGCGGTTTGAGGTGATTCGCAATGAATGAGTAATCACTTTCGGAGAGTCCAAACATTATTTAATCGCCTTAAGTTGGACGAGTAAAGATTTGAAATCAGCAATCGAACTCTTGGCCAGTTGATAGACTTTTTCAGCGAGATCTTCTTTGTAAGTGTGAGAACTAAGATTTCGGCCTTCGAGATAGTCAAACCAGACTTGCGGATCTTTGATCAAACCTTGGGAAGCCATTTCTCGAATAACAACTTTGGGAGCGATTGATTGTGAACCCATTAATTTTTTAGCGGACTACCATGAGAGCTCAAAGGTAAATTCAAATCTCTGTATAACTGAATCGCGAATAAATTCATCTTTTGGTTGAGACAATGCTTCGTCTAATCTTTGAATGGCCCTTTCAAATTCATCAAGCGATGTCAATTGGATCTCCTATTCTTACTAACTATCGCTATTATACTTGAATTTATTCCTGATATCTAATCGATTTTAGTCAATTACTTCTACCCACGAATTCCAAAGGTTGTTGACTTTATCGCCCCGATATCTTTCTCAGGGATATTACTTCTGAAGAAGTTTTGGAGATCCCAAAACCATTGCCCTTCGTTTTCCTGAGTCGATTCACGTCGGCCACTTTGTTCTAGTGCGGTTAAGAGCAGAGTAATGGTGATTAGGGTTTTCATAAGATCCTCAACATTTCATTGTTGAGCAAAGTATTTCAAAAGGTCGTATCAGTTTTTGATATGAATTAAGGGATTGGAATTGGTAAAAAACTTTAATATTTAAGCTGTTAAGTGGCATTGGAGAGGTGTCGATAAGTGTGTTATCGAGGGCTTATGTATAAGGGGTTTAGCTACAGAGACAAGTATCTCTTTGATTCCATCATTGGAAATGGTGGAATGGGAGAAATTTGGAAAGCAAGTCGGATGCACTTGGGGGATTTCTGCGCGATTAAATTGCTTAGGCTTGAGAAGATTAAAAATGTGAAATTGGCTGCGCAGTTTTTGGCCGAAGAAGTGCACGGGATGTGCTCTTTAACTCATCCCAATGTTTGCAAAGTGCATGATCTGATTGTTGATGGTGAAATTTGCTTTTTTGTTATGGAGCTCATTAAAGGGCTCAATGTTTCACAATTGATTTCGACTTCTAAGAGACACAAAAGAACCATCGGACTCGACTTTGCTCTTTATTTTGCAAAAGAGAGTTTAGATGCCCTTCATTATGCACATTCTTTAAATTCGGATGATGATTATAAGGTTCTTCATCGCGATGTTAAGCCGGAGAATATATTTATCTCACAATTTGGAGAGGTTAAAATCCTTGATTTTGGCATAGCTATGCTAAAAAAGGATGATGAATTGGTTCATCGAGTGAGCAATTCTTATTCTTTCCATTATACGAGTCCAGAGTTATGGAAAGAAGGTAGGTATCTTTCACAAAATTATTCTGAGATGAATGATCTCTATTCCTTGGGCCTAGTTTTTTATGAGCTTTTAACCGGCCAACTCGCATTTCCAGAGAAAGGTCTACTAGGATTTTCAAAACTTTTGGCCGGATCGATCACACCCATTCAAGAATTGCGAAATGATCTGCCAAATGAAGTGGTCCAATTAGTAACAAAATGGATTCACTCAGATCCAAAAATGAGATTTCAAAAGGCTTCTGATCTCTTTGATCAAATTTCAAGAGTTCAGTCGACTCTTCAGCTTGAATATTTGAGATTGGATGCAAAGAATTTGATCAAGGACTTGAGCAATCTTCATTCAATAGAGTTGGCCGAAACTCTGATTGAAAGTAAGTTTAAGACAACTCAGCTATCTTCTCAAACCAAAGAGAAAAATAATAAAAGCGATTACAACTATTTCAATTACCAAATTGAGAAGAGTTTAGGTGTCGATATTAATTGCGAACATATTTTTTCTTTTACTTTAAGACTTATCTTAACTCATGTCGCTCAAAACTTAAGGGAAAGAGTTGTCGGCGTTAAGGATATGACGGAGCTCTTTCTCAATTTTCAAAAAAAAATGCTTCCAGAGTTTCATAGCGATGAGGAAAACCCTTTTTTATATGTTAAAGATCTAGATTATTTCATTAATCATAACCTCATGGACTTAACTAAAAACATAAGACCGATGGTAAATTTTAATAATTATCCAAGTCTAAGGAGGTATTTCCCGCAAATCCATTGGATTACTACTTTGCTGAAGTCGACATCTGCACGCTACAGTTTTTATAAGAATGTTGCTTTACTGATTTCTCACAAAAGAGAATTGGGGGCGAATGAAGCAGGTATTGTGTTGGAGCTGCAAGAGCTTTTGAGTCTTGATCCTTTAGTTGTAGGAGAAATTAATAAAATTGCGTTCGGAGAAATAATTAAAGATTCAAATTTTACTTCATTAGAAAATGAAGACAAGCTATGGGCATCTTCTTTATTTGAGTTCAATTTGTTTGTTAATGGCATTACGGATGATCTTCGTTCTGTCACAAGCTTGGAATTTTTAAGATTAATGAAGCCGGAAATATTCTCTTGTGAGGATCTCTTTGAGTTGATTGAATATTCTGATAATCAGGATTTGAAAGTTAATGGTATTGAGACAGATGCATCAATCCTTGTCTATGTTCAACTAATTAAGAGGTTCTCTTCAGAATCTCATTTAAAGTCCTATCTCAAAGATCGTTTAAAATTGATAACAGTTGGCAATGTTGATTTGGACAATATGCAAAAAATGTCCAAACTTGGCCCAAAGTCATTATTACAATTAATGGGGGGAAAGTTTCGCCAGTTTCTGGCGATCGACTTGTTAATTTTATCACTTGTTGACAATAATAAGTGTGAAATCGTTGAAGAATTTGATTTTAATCAAATGACTGAGTTTGCTTATCTGGGCTACCTCCATAAGGTCGCTGACTTTTTTCCTGAATACATTCAGAAGGCCCGAATAGCTGATGTCGAGAAAAGGCTAGGTCTAGATCATGATCTAGATAAATTTAAAAAATTGTTTATTCAAACATTTTTTATAAATGATCTTCTTTTTTCGTTTTATCTAAGCAGAAAACAACACGATTTTGAATTCAAAAATCGAATGCAGAAGAATATCAATTCTGAAGTTAAGCTTTTTATGCACTTGTTTGTTGAACATCCCGCTGCTGGTGACTTAGTGGTACGTATTTATGATTTAGTTGACAATGAGCTTTTGCTTGAATCGTTAACAAGTTTATTTGCCACAATCAATGATCTCAAACTTGATTTTTCCGCAAAAGATTTAATATTGATCAAGAACTGGTTTGTCCAGTTCGAATCAAACTTTAAACTTAATCCAAAGTTGCGTATTCCACTGCTGACTCAATTGATCATTCATTTTTCTTCATCAAGAAAGAATCGAACAAAGGAGCGAGTGAAGTTTATCGAAAGTATGATCGCTGAATTTATGAGTCATCATAAAATTGAAGAAGAGGACGTTCGTCAAATTATGAAACGTATTTCTTTTGACTTTGGTAAGGGGATAAAGATTCCGACCGTGCTCAATTACAAATTATTTTATGGAAGTTAAAAAATATAATAAGATTGAGGCGATTAAAAAGGCCATTGAGGGACTTGGTAAGGCTCCGGCAGATATTATTCATACTCATGTTTTGGCGATTTTATCTTTGGACCAAGAATTCTATCCTTCAAGTTCATTTAAAAGACATTTGAAAGAACTCGTCGATCAGTCCGAAATTATGCATGAAGAAGATGGGACTCGTTTTCTTTATTCTTTAGTTACTAATGGTCAATCTGTCATTGGTGCCAAATTGTTTGAACTTAGAGGTGGAAATATTCTTGCTTCTTCGCTCATTGCTAATGCGATTCAGGTTTCAACAGGAATGCAGTTAAACATTGATCAAAAGTATGTTTTCATAAGTTGTGAATTGATGGATAAAATATTTACCATCAGATGCGAAAGGGACATGTTTCCGATGTCATTTGTATTTCATCGTCGTGTACCTAATACTGATAAAGTGGATATCGCATTATTTGAAAAAAATCTTGGCTCTAAACGAATTGTATCGGTTGAAATACCAGATCCTAAAATCTCACGTTCAAAGGATTCAACTTTTTTCGGACATGCTGTTTTCACTTTTAATCAGGATGGAAAATTTCATATTACTGACTTGGCTTCTGGAAATGGTGTTTATTATCATTTCTGCTCAAATGAAGAGGCAAATCAATTGCTAAATACAAGTTTGAAAACTAATCAGGATACTCTTTTGCAAGATCAACAAAATCAAGCCCTTGATATACATTTTAAAGAGCGCGTCCCTCCCAATGAACCTCTATGTTTAGAACTCCCGGTCTTGGTGGGTCTATCAAAGAGCTTTAAAATACTAGTAAATTCATAGCCTTACATCATCTCAAAAATTGATAT
>Ga0066649_10001662_pt1 | contig 13655 bp, 19 predicted proteins | sample CryGey132114_all_FD_59538 | JGI IMG/M metagenome (GOLD analysis project Ga0066649, IMG submission 59538) | Groundwater microbial communities from aquifer - Crystal Geyser CG22_combo_CG10-13_8/21/14_all | ecosystem: Environmental > Aquatic > Deep subsurface > Groundwater | place: USA: Utah... | reverse complement strand
TTTATAATATGAACCAGTAGGAAGATTTGGAGGGGTCGCGTAGTGGTCGAGCGCGCGTGTTTGGAAAACACGTAATCCGCAAGGGTTCCAGGGTTCGAATCCCTGCCTCTCCGATGTACTTTTTATACACACTGCTATTACCTCGTCTTAACCCTACCAAAAGTATCAAATCTCCCATATAAATCAATAGGTTACATCACAAGTTTATTAAAGCCATTTCAAGTTATCGCAAGATAACAGAAGTGGCTTTTTTGTTTAAAAAAGTGGTAGAAAAGTGGTAGGAAATTGCCAGGAGGAAACGATGGTAGCAATTAATAAAGAAACTTATTGGAATGATGGGCTTTGCCGGTATGAAGACATCTCAACTTTTTCATATCCAACAGAGATTGAGTTATTGAAGATATTTCCGGAGGCGAGGGAGATAATCCCGCAGAAGATAGATGAGTGGATGAGGGTGAAGGGGAAGCTCCTCAGCAAGGAAGTAATGCCTGTATTAAAGAAGATTGGCGGTATTAAAGATGATTTCTCTCGCTGGTTCTGGAGGGAGGCCTACAAGTCTTTTGTTAATCCAAGATTTATAGAGACGGTAGAGCAATTGGCACGCCTTAAAAGGCTTCAGATATTAATTGCTGATACTAAGCACTCTAAGAATATTGTAGATTTTGAGCAGAAGAAAGAGGCCGCCAAGCAAACTCCCATTCTAAGTTTATATTCTTTCCAGAAGCTGAGAAAACTAGGTTCAAGATATACTGCATTATGTCCATTTCACAATGAGGATACTGCCAGTTTTGTTATCTACCCGGATAATTCATTCCATTGTTTTGGCTGTCAAGCTCACGGAGATGCTATAGATTTTGTGAAGTTATTGAAAAATTACGATTTTAAAGAAGCAGTCGGATCTCTTTGTTTTGGAGGGGTGGCATAATGAGTACGAATGTTTTATTAGAAAAAGAGTTTACGAATGCTCTCAAAGATACACGAGAACCCAATGAGATTGAGATTAAAAATTGCAATCAGATAGCCGAAAGTATTCAAAGAGATAAAACTCTATTGTATTGTGATGGCTATTACGAATATGAATTAGGAGTGTTCCTGTTGGTCAAGGAAGATAAGATAAAGAAATTCATAAAGGCTAAATTGAAAGATAAATTCACCCAGTTTAAAGCAAATGAGATCCTCCATTCCTTGAGAGTTGATATAGCCTTAGGATGTTCTGAAGATTTGAATGCAAGCAAGCTGTTGAATTTGAAGAATGGTATGTTTGATCTTGAGACTTTAAAGCTTATTCCTCATTCATCTGATTTTAAGTCAACAATACAGTTGCCGGTAAATTATGATCCAAATGCAAAGTGCGGTAAATGGCTTGAATCCTTAAAGGAAATATTCTTGGATGATATTGAGAAAGCAGATATATTACAAGAGTTTTTTGGGTTGTGTCTTACAAAGGAAACTAAGTACGAAAAGGCGCTTTTTACAATAGGAGAAGGTGCAAACGGAAAATCTACGATACTACATATCCTTCAGCAGATACTTGGGAAAAGAAATTATAGTTCTGTTCCATTAGAGTTATTTAATAACCCGCATTATACCGCTAATTTTTATAACCGGTTAGCCAATATTTCTATTGAAACCAATGCTAAAAGTTCGGTCTATGATTCTCTAATGAAGGCGGTAATATCTGGAGATACGATTAGCGCGGATCTTAAATATCAGAATGTTATACAATTCAATCCCTTCTGTAAGTTAATCTTCGCCCTTAATAGTATGCCAAGAGTAGATGATAAAACAGACGCTTTCTATAGGAGGATAATTGTTTTAAGATTTAATCGGCAGTTTAAGGAAGATGAACAGAATAAAAACTTAAAGCATGAACTTGAGGTTGAAATGGACGGAATCTTTGCTTGGATGGTTGAGGGCCTTAGAAGATTGCGCCAGAGAGGTTATTTTGAGCTTTCTACAGGCATAAAACAAGAGGTAGAGGAATATCGCAAAGAAAATAACAATGTTCTTACTTTTGTTGAGGAAGAGTGCAATTTAGAGTCAGATGCCATTATTTCTAAGCAGGAACTTTATAATTCTTATAGTGAATGGTGTAAGAAGAATGGCTATAAGAGCTTAGCTAAGAAGAAATTTGGTAAAGAATTGGCAAAGCATTTTCAGGGTAAGATAACAGATGGCCGAAGTGGATCAGGAGATATAAGGATATGGATGGGAGTAGGAGCAACGGGGGCAATCATTTGACGATACTGACGAAGCTGACGATTATTGTTCTATGTTATCTTGCTATCTCCTATCTTTTTTACCGCTATAAAGCACGAGGATAACAATAAAGAAATATCGTCAGAATTGTCAGTAATTGTCAGTAGACAAAGGATAATGCATGAAAAACGAAGTAAAATTAACCCTAAAACAGCGGAAATTCATTAAATATTATATTGAAACCGGTAATGCAAGCTTGGCGGCGCGCAGGGCAGGATATGCCTTAGGTAAAGAACAGGGCTATGAAAACCTCACTAAGCCTCACATTCGGCTTGCTTTTATGGTTCTTTTGGATAAAAGGGGTCTAACGGATGAGAAAATTATCGATAAGCTTATTGAATTGATTGAAGCTAAGCGGCAGATATCAGCCAATATTACCTATGGCGATGCAGACGAAAAGACAGTGGACTTTATTGAGGTGCCGGATAACCCAACACAGATAAAAGCCCTTGAGCTTCTAATAAAATTAAAATCACTTATAGGTAATGACGGAAATACCCTGATAGATCAATCTCAACATGTAACCCAGATATTTCTTGCTAACAAAATAAAAGAAGCAAGGGAAAGAATAATCAATGGCAAAGTTATCAGCACAGAATCCGGAACGTGACTTGATTAATGATATGGTTTCAATATCTAAAGACCCCTACGATTGGGTTTTATATTCTTTTGAATGGGGCAAGGGCGAGCTTTTAGGCTTTGATGGGCCGGATGTATGGCAGAAGGACCTACTTTGCGCCATTAGGGATGGCTTATTGACTTCGAATGAAGCGATAAGGCTGGCAACTGCTTCAGGAAATGGCGTAGGTAAATCCGCTTTAGTGTCCTGGATTATCCTCTGGTCGTTATCTACCTTCGAAGATACTCGTGGAATAGTTACCGCTAACACAGAAAATCAGCTCAGGACTAAAACTTGGGCTGAACTTGCTAAATGGTATCGGTTATTTATAGCTAAACACTGGTTTACTTTTACCGCAACGGCAATCTATTCAGTTGATCCAGAACATGAAAAGACTTGGCGTGTAGATCAGATTCCCTGGTCAGAGCATAATTCAGAAGCGTTTGCGGGACTACACAATAAGGGCAAACGTATTATTGTGATAATGGATGAAGCTTCGGCTATTCCTGATATTATATGGGAAGTTACTGAAGGCGCTCTTACTGATGAAGGTACCGAAATAATCTGGGCTGTCTTTGGTAATCCAACACGAAATACAGGGCGCTTTCATAGTTGCTTTGCTAAGTCTCGGAATAGATGGAAAACTTGGCAGATAGATAGCCAAACAGTTAAGATTACTAACAAAGAACAGCTTAGTCAGTGGATTGGAGACTACGGAATAGACAGTGACTGGGTACGTGTTCACGTTCTAGGAAAGTTTCCTAAGGCAAGCGACCTACAGTTTATCCCAACAGACATAGCAGAGGCTGCAGCTGGGCGCAAACTTGGAGAGAACTCATACTATTGGGCACCAAAGATAATCGGTCTTGATCCAGCTTGGACAGGTGGAGATAACATAGTTATCTATTTACGGCAAGGTTTAATGGCTAAAAAGCTTGCAGAGTTTCAAAAGAATGATGACGACAGTAAAATAGCCGGTGCACTTGCGCACTACGAAGACGCAGAGAAAGCAGACGCAGTCTTTATAGACCAAGGTTACGGCACAGGGATATACTCCTTTGGTAAGACGCTAAACCGTAACTGGACGCTTGTTAACTTTGGGGCAAAGAGCGGAACTCCAGGGTTCGCTAATAAGCGTGCAGAGATATGGGGTATGCTAAAGCAGTGGCTCATAGAAGGTGGCTGTGTCCCCAAAGATCCTAAGATGATTGTAGATCTAACCGGCCCAGAGAGCCATATAAACATACGCGATTGCATTGTACTGGAAAGTAAAGACAGCATGCGTAAACGCGGATTAGCAAGTCCCGGGAACGCAGACGCTCTAGCTTTGACGTTTGCATTCCCGGTTAAGGCCAAGAATAGACTGGCCCAGCAAATAAAGGAATTTACTAATGATAAGTATGATGTTCTAGGAGATTAGTAGGAGCAAACAATCCTCCCGGTCGTTTTTACAGGTTTTCAAGGAGAAGGAAGGCATGGTAAACAAACGAACGATTGTTTGGTAAGGAGGAGCAATGGCTTTAAGCGGGGTAAATAGGCTTTGCAAGAATTGCAGCCAAGAGTGTAAGCAGTGGAAGTTGGTAAAAGTAGTAAGGTGTCCGGCCTATCAGCGCAACCAGGATGCCAAAGTCGGAGATATGCAAGTTTTAAGCAAAGCAGAATAGGGAAATAGGCTCGTAGTGAGGTGATTTTTGAATGATAAAGGAAATGGGCATTGAAAGGGCTTCGTTGATTTTAGGGCTTATTTGAGTTTTTTTGCAAGTATTCGGGATTAGCTTATTAGGTGTACATTTTAGAGATAAATAATGCTTGACGGAGATGCTTTAAGAGAGGTAAAATAAGTAAACCTCAAGAAGATGTAAGATAGCTAAAAAAGCAAGGGGGGGGTAATGAAACAAGAAAAAGAGATTGTAAAGCTGGCTAAGATAAAAAACGGGGGAGACTTTGAGAAATGGCTTGAGGCGACGCCTCCCCACGTTCCGAGTATTGATAGAGTAAGGGAAATCACTAAAAAGGTGGCTTATTCTATGGTTGAGGCTACTTCTGAATAATGTGCATTATTGTGTATTAGATACATCTGCTATTCTGCAACGATTTCAACCTACCGATCAAAACGCTCAGTATTTAATTGATGTCCTCTATCAGAACACTAAGATTGAATTATATATTCCTTATGTTTGTTTCTCTGAAGTAATACAGCAGTTCTACAATGCCCATAAAAAAAGTCAATTAACATCTACTCCGATGTCGATTACTGAAAGATCTGGTCTTATCAATAGACTGAGGCAAGATGTTAAAGATGGTAAGCTCAATCCTTATCCTACTGAAGCAAGTTTGTTTGCAAGAACAGAAGAGATTTTTAATCAATCGTTCACTATCACTGCTAGGAATCGTGTTATAGATATGGCTGATATGCTTGTTATTGCTACGGGACTTGAACTTAATAGTCTTTCTAGCAGCGCAGAGGAAACGTATATATTTTCTTCCGATTGCCATTTATTTGATGTTGCTACTGCTTTAGGTATTAAATGTTTTAATCCAAGACTTGTCACAGTAGATCAAATGCCAGAATGTTTTGATAGGAGAATGTTTAAACGTAATCCTGTATCTTTGCATGCAATATGTAAAGATTGTAATACAGGAGATGTTTACGGTTCTACGAGAATAATTGATATTTGTGAATATGGGATATGCATTGAACAACCAAAAAAGAATATAAACATTGGTGACAGAATTAACTTTTCAATTTCACCTGGAGGTAGCTGGAAAGATGCAGACACCAGGATAGGCGTAGCTGTCCGTTCTGAAAATGACAGAGTTGGTGTTTTATTAGAAGAACCGTTGTCTTTGAATTAGTCTCCCTTACTCTAGTCTAGTATATTATAAACTACCTTTTAATGTTCCAACTTCACTATCCAGGTTTTCTATGTTTACTAAACAAACGACCGTTTGTTTGATAGGTTATTTGCAAGGGGAAATATGGCTGAATAAGGAGAAGGGGATTATTTGGTCGGTTTTTCTTTTACACCCTAAATTTCAATCTTCCACAAAAGTTTTATTTTCTTCCGTTTAATCTAGATCTCTAAGTCTTTCAGATCAAACTTAACTATCTTACCAAACTTGTAATGAGGGATTTTCTTTTCGTGCGTCCATTGATAGAGCGTCTTGATGGAAAGACCTAAGTATCCCGAACACTCTTTCATTCCAAGGAAGCGTTTCTAATGCATAGATTAAGATTAGCGAAGTCGAGATCCTGACCTAAGACCTCTATATGTAGGGGTTTTGTATATACCGCAAGATTTCAGAATAGAAATCAATAAAAATAGAATACCTAATATCAGAATGACCTTAATCAGGAATTCTTTTTCAAGAGCTTTCTTAAATATCTTTTTTATTGTGGTTAGTGTTTTATTAATTCCGTATGCTTTAATTGTCATAATTAAGCGAATGAGAAGATAAATCGCATATGCGAAAACAATCAATACCACCAAGTTTCGTAGAGTATTTCTTAATCTTCCCCAAAAGGAATTAGTCCAGCCTATTGTTTCAATTTCAAGGTCTGCTGGGCATCCTTCTAATTCAACAATATCCTTGTTGGCCTTTTTATTAAAAGATTCTGGGTAAAATTTTACAATTTCCTTGAATATGGTAACTTTCTCTTTAAACTCATCAAATGTAAGTATTGGTTGAAGAAATGACACTTTATAAGAATGACCGCCAGTAGTACCTAAATAGTTATATACTTGTTTTTCGTTGGGAATAAAGTAATTTATCAATACTGTAACAAAGATGCAGATTGCAATAATAACTTCTCTTATTATTATCTTCTTAAGTTTTTTATCCATGCTCCAATTATACACCCCAGAGTATGCTTATGCCAAGATAAATAGTTAGTTAGATTTACCCACTTCTTTTGTCTATTGTATTAGGAGGCGAAGATATGGCTGATTGTCCAGATGAAAACGATATGGCTTGCTATATTGACAAATTGCTCTCTGATGATGAGGTAGGCCAGATAGAGGGGCATTTACTTGGTTGCGATAGGTGCCGGGAGATAGTAGTGGTTACCAAGAAGGTTGTTGCCTGGATCGAGGGTTAGAGGTATAATCCGTTTATACACAAAGGAATGGTAATGGGATCTAAGTAGTTAAATTTAAAGACAACTCTTGAAAAAGGTTTTGTTTTTTATTGGAGGAGGCAGATGAAGGTAATATACTATAGCTCTATTTTTTATTTAGGTGCATTTGCTATCGTGGTAGCGTTTCCTTTTTTTACCAGATGGCATTGGTTAATAAAGTTAGCTGTAGCTCTTTTAGCCTTTGTGGCTCTTATTTTATCTATCGCTTATCAGCATTTAGAGAAGAAAACAGAAGAATTAGATAAGCGAATCGCAGAGATGCGAGATGAACAGCGCACACAAGTCATAAGTAAGAAATTAGACGATCTAAAAGAAAAAGAGAAGAAGGGTTTATTTACTGATAAGGATTATTTAAATAGGATAGCTCTTCAATTAGAGGAATTAACTATTAATATTGAATCACAGAGTAAATTAGTAAGGCAGCAGTATCTTACTGCATATTTTGATGAAGTAGCTAAAATACCCGCTTTTTATACTTGGGAAGAATGGAAAGAAACTGAGGGAATTTTGTATTCGCGCATTTTAAACGGCATTAACGGCATTTTTAATCTAAGAGGTATGTTTAGTAGCAGTGAACGAGTAGCTTTAATTGATGAGTTTAATAAAGAGCGAGATAAATACCTTAAAGCGAAAGAGCGACAAAACAAATAAATGAATAAACAACCAATAGCTGCTCGGAGAAGTTTCATATTTTCCTAAAATTACTCTAAAGATCATGCAATTATCTAATATTTATTTTGCCTATAAGAATTACATAAATGATGATTACGGCGCTAGTTGGGATTGGATAAATCAATTAATAAAGAAGCATAATGTTGACGAACGACTTGATCGGATAACAACAAAGGATGTTACAGAAGATATTGTAAAAAGCAGCATTTTAATAAAAAAAGGATATTATGCAGTATCATTTAACAAGTCTAAAGTGTCTTCAGTAGAACAAATCACGGGTTTTCATCTTTATCATACTGGAATCGGTTGCGATATTTGTTTTGATACTGATGGTGCTTCTTCGCACGATAGTAATGTGCATGTTATAGTGGAAAGGAAGGAAGATTTAACGCGGATAGCTGAGCATGTAGAATTACAAAAGGCAAATATATCCAAGGAACAAATATTTGAAAAAATTCATCTACAGGAGCCGTATATTAAAAAGCATGAATTAACCGATTTATTGACCATAAATAAAGAATATCTTTTAATCAAGGGGATTTTTAAGTTTTCCTGTGACGATGATGATCTCGGAGACGAATATCCTTATTTTGGAATACTATTGCAAAATGACGGCACTCTTTTGATTGAAGTATGTCATGAATTATGGAATGTGCTTTTGATAGATGAAAAATATTATTTTGTGACGCATTGGCAGAAACCAGAAGCCGGTGGAAGGGGATTAATTATTTATACATTAGAGGGAAAATTTTTAAAAAAAGTTTTTGCAGATCATTCCGATGCTACTTGATTAGTTGAAAAGAAAGGTAGTTAATAATAGTTGCTTGATTTAGTTTTTGCAGTAAACTTGAGTTAGATAATTTGGTTTAAAGCATTACCTTAAAGAGGATTTAGGCCTCTGACCGTGAAGTAGGGTAAGCTGCATCACTCCCCGAAAGGGGGGCGGGAAATGCAGTCTTACTTGGTCTTCCTTCACGGTCGCCAGTGGGAATATGCGCCCGCTTTTTATTGGGGAATCTTAATTGGAGGAAATAATATGAGAAAATGTTCTACTCTTTTTATTATTATTTTGACTTTTACCTCTATATCCTGCTCTACGTTTGATCCAAAAATGCTTATCCAAAGCAACGATGCTGTTTCAAATCGACTCTTACCATTAGAAATATCTAATCTGGCTTCGACAAAATTTGAACAATCCGATGTAAAAGATCTCAGTACCCAATCTTACTTCTATACCTTGTTTGAGAGGGAACTGGAAAAGAACATAATATTGACAGATCCTAATGGGACGATTTATGGAAATATAGAGCCAAGGGTAATATTATTCTCTATTGATCGCTCAGGTCAATTTCTTTCATTTTTGTCCGGAGCCTCTTTATTTATTCTGAATGTTCTCGGAATGCCGATAGATAGTTATAGGGGCAATTTAGAGATAAAAATATTCATTTATAATAGAAGCCAGAAAATAATTAAGAAATACGACTATATTTCAAGTAGAACTTTTAATGCAGGATTTTATTATGGGACAATGGATGAAAGGGTTATGGGCATCAGTTTAATGAGGGGTATACTAAGAGATTTTAAGAAAGATATTGAAAAAGATGCCGCTGTTATTAATGAGCAGTTAAGGAAGAATTAATTCTTACACAACACATTACTTTTGAAACAATTATTTGTCAACTTTAAGGATTTTAGTCTTAATTTACATGGGAAACGGAATAAATGAAATCGTCGCGTTCACCAACTACAAAATATCCAAAGTATACACTAAGGGATGCGCTTCTTATGTTAGCGGATTTCACCCTGAGAATAAGAAAAACCCGGAGGGAGAGTCGACCAAGAGAAAACCGCTTCAAAAAAGTCAGTGGATAGCCAATGTTGAATATTATTTTTAAATTAGCAATATTCTCTGTAATAGCCATTATTATTCTCTATTTAGCTCTTTCCAAAAATAGGTTTATACCAAAATCAATTAGGATCTCGGCTCAGTTTTTATTACTCCCATTGCATCCTTATTTGAAACACGGAGATACTTTAAAAGGCATAGGTGGAACTATAGCTATTTCTTGTGGCGTTGGATTGGTTCTTAGTTTAATTTTTGGATTGATAAAGCATTTTATGAAATAAATAGAAAGCGTTCAAAATATGGATTCTGATAAAATTACAGGTAAAAGTAAGCAATTTACAGAGTGGCTGAAGAAACGGGATGAAGAGCTCGTACGAGAAAAAGAGAAGTTTCCTGATGTATGTGCTGCGTGTAGTAAACAGAATAGGTATTTCTTTGTACAAGAATACTATGGTACTGGAGCAGCATACCCAGAAATTCTCGGAGAACATTGCGATATAATTACGGCGAAAAAGCATATTTTGAAATATATCTATGATGTTATTAAAATCGACAAGGAGCTATCACAAAAACGTATATTCTTGGGATTTGTGGAACCAGATTTTGATTGGCCGGAGGATATCAATCAGGATAGCCTTCGTTATTCGTATGATGAGTGGAAGGTTATTTTTGAAGTAAATGACATAGCGATAAATAGCCAAGAAGAGTTAAATAAACATATGGAAGGGTTATTTGATAAAAGCGATGATTATAGATTTCAAGAAAGTGGAGGCCTGCAGATTAAAGAATTTAAGATTGTAGATGGGAAGGAAGTTGTTAGTGAAGACTATATTTCGCTTAGACCAGATATGATATGGGAAGACTTAAAGCTAACATTTAATTGCTCTGTAGACGGTTCAATTATAAGAGGATTTGAAGAATTTTCACAATTCCAATTTGATTAAGACATAAAAAAAGTCAAAAGAAATGATAGATAAAGAACTACTAATTATCTCTCCTGGGAACTTTTAGGAGGGGTGATCCTTTGTTTCTGCAAAATAGAATCAACGCATTGTTCTAATCTTTTTTCTCCCGCCTTAGATTTTTCTTCAAACTCAACAAGTATTTTTCGCAGTTCTTCAAGGATAGGGATAATTTTTTTGATTTCTTCCTTTGTAGGGGTAAATGAAGGGTTGGCTTTATCAAAAATTCTAGCGGCAGCGGGTTCATATTCTTTATTCCAAAGGTAGGAAGTATATTGTGAGATAAAGATTTCGTGTTTAGTTCTTCTTAGCGCTTCAGGATTGTTCTTATAGGCACCTTCAAAATTATTCTTGTAGTATCCTCTTTGCGTTTGAAAGGGTAAGCCAAGAGTTTTGACAATATTGCTGAAGACAGGGGGAGAAGGAAGTTGTTTATCTGCTTCGATGCGCGACAAGAAACTTTCTGTTATGCCCACCTTACCCTTAACATAAGACAGGGAATATCCTAAATCCATCCTAGCTTTTCTTATTTTCTGGCCAAGAGTTTTTGCTTCTTTGGGGTATTCTGATTTTCGCATAGTTTAATTATACTATTTCTTACTTTCCTGTCAAGAAAAATAAAACTTGACTTTTATTAAGGGCATGTTATACTTACTTGTCAGGTAAGAAAGAAATGCATCTATGAATAATGGTGTTTGATAATTAAGGGTTGAATGAATATAGACTCCTTCGTTCAGGTAAAATGAAATGGTTGAAGAAGCCAAAAATTTTTAACCTGCTTAGTTAGTTAATTTTATTGAAAGGCGGTGATGAGATGAACAATTTAGTGCTTTATCGTAAACGAGCTAGAATGCGCCAATTTGATATAGCAAGGCAGCTTGGTGTAACAGAGCAGTTAATCTCTAAGTGGGAGTCTGGTAGAGCAGAGCCCCATATTGAGCAGGCCGTAGATGTAGCTAGAATTTTAGACATAGATCCGGAAAAGATATTCCCGGAGATGTTTGCTATTGGAATTGATGAAGGAGAAAGACCAGCTGCGGAAAAGAATGAGAAGGTTATTAGTTATGATTAGGAGGCAAAGATATGAGAATTTGCTTGTATTGTCGGGTATCAAAGAATGATGAGAGTCAAGATCCGCAGAATCAACTTAATCCTCTCAGGGATTATGCAAAAGCTCTTGGCGGTGAAGTTGTTGGTGAGTATGTTGATCAGGCAAGTGGTAGTAATGGCGACAGGACGGAGTTTAAAAAAATGTTTGAGGATGCCGATAAAAGGAAGTTTGACCTCTTACTTTTATGGTCTTTAGACCGGCTCAGTAGGGAGGGGATTTCTAATACCCTAGGCTATATTGAAAGGCTAAAGCGTAGTGGCATTGCCTTAAAGTCGCTTCAGGAGTCTTGGTTGGATACCCGGGATGAAGGATTAGGCCAGCTCCTGCTGGCAATATTCAGCTGGGTGGCCCAGCAGGAACGCCGGCGTATCGTAGAAAGAACGAAGGCAGGGTTGGATAGGGCTAAGCGTGAAGGTAAAAAATTAGGTCGCCCTAAGAATAGAAAAGATGCTAAGCCTCGTTCTAAGAGTGGATACTATCTGCGCTATGCAGGGAAGACTAAAGAAGAACGCAAGCTTGGAGAATATAAGGAGGAAGGTAAATGACAACAAATATACTTGAGAAACCGATTCTCTATACAGAAGATATTGCTGAGATATTACGGATTACAAGGAACACTATTCAGAGTAAGCGGTGGAAAGAGTCTTCGGGTTGTCCTTTAAGAAAAAAAGGAAAGTGCCTTAGCGCATTAAGAGATGATTTTTGGAAATGGTATAAGGATAATGGTTAAAGAATATAAGAGGCATAAATATGCTGGTGTAAGACCGGCGAAATCAGGTAAGCCTAATCTGTTTGAAGTTTCTTTTCCGAAGTATAAGGGGAGTAAGGATAAGGCTTATCGGAATGTAGAAGCTAAGAATGAGAAAGAGGCTTATGACAAAAGGGTTAGGCTGATAGAAGAATATAGAATGGGACAGCTAGGGGTAGGCGAATCCGTCAATTTACTTAATACTGGACTATCTGTTGCTTGGGAACAGTTAATAAATAATGTTTCCTCTGATTTGGATGTTAAATATCCGCCAAAAACTAGGATAAAGCATACAGAAATAACTATAAAGAAGACAAAAAGCAAGTTTAAGAAAGTATTTAACCGCTTGTTTAGTGATTTTAGGTTAAAACATTTTCCTGCAGTAGATAGCCCTTCTCAATTAACCTTGCCATTCTTTGAGAGATACAAGAATTATTATTGCTCTGAGCTAGGCAGGGCAAGTGGTTGGCGAGCAGAGTTGATAATGGTAAAGACTATAATGAAAAGATTATTTAGATTGGGTTATGTAAGGCAGGACATTATTAAAGCTCTAGAGGAAATGAAAAGACCTTCTCCAATAAAGAAGCAATTTCCCGATATTCCTAAGAATAAGTTTAATGAATGGTTGAGTTTTATAAAGAAAGATAACCTATATAATTATCGGATTATCCATTTCTTAAAAAGAACAGGGAGAAGAATTGAGGAAACTACTTTGATTGAGCGAAAGGATTTAGATTGGAATGGTATAAAAATTGAGAAGATAGATATTGTGGCAGAAACAACCAAGCAGAAAAAGAAACTTCCGTTAGATATACTTGATGAGGATTTATCTATCTTGCTGAGAGAAGCCTATCGTGATAGTAAGAAACATAAAGCACCCAATCTGTTTCTCAATGAACAAGGTAATAAGGTAAGCCAGAAAACTTTATGCAAATACCTAAAGAAAACAAGCAAGCAAATATGTGGAGTAGAGCTTACAAACCATTATTTTAGACATAGATTTTTTACTGAGTGTGGTAAGAGGAATTTACATATGCCAGCTGTAATGGCTATTGCTGGTTTAACAGATCCTGATGTTCTGGTGAAGTATTATAGCCACAGCGACAAAGAAGGACAGTTGAAGATTCTTGAAATGAGTAAGAACTTGTGATATGGTAGATAAAAGACGAAATAAAAAAAGTGGTAAAAAAAGTGGTAGAAGGGGTGTTTTAAGCACGAATGGGAGAGTGTCCCTGCCTCTCCGCCAACAAGGATAGGGCGCTGCTTCAAACAAGGGACGGAAGGTTCCTTCCGTCGAAAA
>Ga0066649_10001625_pt1 | contig 13834 bp, 14 predicted proteins | sample CryGey132114_all_FD_59538 | JGI IMG/M metagenome (GOLD analysis project Ga0066649, IMG submission 59538) | Groundwater microbial communities from aquifer - Crystal Geyser CG22_combo_CG10-13_8/21/14_all | ecosystem: Environmental > Aquatic > Deep subsurface > Groundwater | place: USA: Utah... | reverse complement strand
TCTTTGCTAAACGGGAAGTTATTTTCATCAAACCACTCTGCGTTCATCGTTAATGGTTCAGAAGAGACAACAATCACCCTCCCGATGTTGAGACCATACTTCCGGATCGCCTTCACACACCTTTCTAGTGACCCACAATCTTTCTTGTGGCACGGAATGACCACATCGATCGGCTCTAAAGAGAGTGGATAGACAGTCTTTGAAAAATCGGCAAACAAGCTTGCAGCCACTAAACTTAAAAATAGGATGAATCTCACCTAAAACCCCCTTAAAAAGGGGTAAACTTATATCTTTAAAATAGATTCTAAGTCAACTAGTGCAAAAAGATTCAAAAACGCAAGTGAAAAATAGGAGCAGGAAAATCTCATGTTAAGGTATTCTCTCAGCATTTTTCAACCTTTCAAAAGGCTTATGTTTATAAACAGATTTTCATCATTGTTATTCCAGTTTGCATCACAAAATCTTGAAGCAGTTGATAAAACAAACCCCTTTTATAGTCCTACAAAATTTCCCTTTGAATCGTATGTCGAAAGATTTTCTCATTATTCAGAACTTGAAGAACAGGCTTTTAAGAACATTTGCATAATCACAGCGATTTACATAGACAGAGCCTATGCTTCAGGCAAAATAATTAATCACCCCAATACCATCCATCAATTATTTGGAACCGCTTTTGTGATTTCTCAAAAAATGATCCTTGATAATCACTATGCATTCGACTATTACGCAAAAATCCTTGGCATCTCTCCCCAAAAGCTCTTTGAATTAGAGCTTATCTTTTTTGAAGCTCTTAAATGGAACGCACATATAGATCAAAGTACTTATAAAAAATATGTGAATAAGTGGAATGAAAATCTATCAGACAATGAACGAATTGATTTTAAGGAGCCCATTGATTTTAAGGAGCCCACCGAGTCTTCGATAATGACAACTAAGAAAAATAAACCAGCAGCCCCCCCCGAAAAGAAGAAAATTCCAAGCACTCCTAAAGAATATGTACTAAAGAAAATTCCAACCACTCCAAAAACAGAAATAGTAAATGCACAATCATACACTCCAAGAAATCCGAGACGCTTTTCAGGTCAACAAGTTATCAGCAGCGGTCCTTCTTGCCCGATTGTGTAAGTAAGCCCCGCTAGTTTTTACCTGACGTTTTTCTATTCTTCAGCAAGTGGCACCTGACGCAGCCCAAAATAGCTGTAAAAGAACCGATTGAACCACATTGGGAGCCATCCTTGCATTGGTTTGCGATACCCGGTTGCTTCAGCCACCTTCTCTTTGCCCGCTTGGTTTATATAAACTTGGCTAATCACAACCTCATCTTCATCGATAGTGAAACCCGAGGGGAAAATATCGAGCTCTGTCTCTGAGGCTGCAGTAATTGGGCCCGACAAGTTAGAATCAGCTCGGATCATGCACTTAAAGCGGTGCATATTGCCCGCATCAAATCTTAAAGTTGCCTCTTCTCTAGGCGCAAAGGAAAAAGCCAAATCAACACCTTCTGCATTTACTTGGCCCCTTATCTGATCAAGAACACTTTCAGGATCGATTGCATCGGTAAAAATGTGAATGAAGAAGTTATATTCTCCCTCATTTTTTTTCATTTCAATGACCCTATTTAATTCGCCGATATAAAAATTCAAAGAGGGCAGCTTTAGTGGGTGAAGCGTTTTTGTGTTATTATCGTCGTAATCTCCTCCATCGCGAATATGAAGAGCGATCGGATAAGCATCTTCTGGCAACTCGAGCTGCTCACTTTCTATAGTAAGTAACTGACTCAAACGCACTTTATGCTGAGTCCAATCGGGATGGTACTTTGGCATAGAGCAGGCATCTCCTTCCTTTTCTATTTCTCTATAAAAAGATGCAAACGGCAGTAGATAAAGCACTGATTGCGTTTTGTCTGCACCTTTTAGAGCTTCAACTTGCTCTTGTGTATTTAAATAGACAACTTCACGGAAGTATTTAGGCCCTCTATTTTGCTCCATTTGGTCGAAGAAAAAAATTTCAGACCCCTTAAACGGCTTATAATAGAGCGGCATGTCCACCTCATCCGCTGCAACCCTCGCCCTTAAATAAGTGACAGTGCGATCCCCGGTTCTACTAAACTGTTTTAAAATTAAGGGAATGTAGTCGCTTATTTCAGACTGAGATACTTTTTCGTCAAATTTTGCATATAAGTCCACAAGCTTTGAAGCTGCCCCCATACCCGCTAATCCAATCGATGGTGCAACAGCCAAGGTTGCTACGAAAAAAGCGGCGGAACGCTTAAAAACTTCGAATACCCGCTGACAGCCCTCCTGCTTACCATCCATAGCCGATATTGAGTATCCATAAGCCTCAACGCACTTTCTGATCGGCTCCATGAGGGTATCTCCCATCAAATCTTCATCTCCCATCGCAGTGGTTGCATTGTGTAAAAGGGCATCAACACTCATAAATCCTCACATTTTTTTGGCGGACAGTTTACAGAATCCACAAAATACTTTCAATCATTTTTCACAATCGATAGACTCTTTCACCGACCCCTTCAGAAGGAGAAAAACATGAAAGTCAACTCGCCACTACCCCCTACCCATCCACTGATCAATCCTACCAACCAATCTCCAAGCTGCCTAACCAAGCTCTTTAAATGCACTATTGAGCCCTTCGTCGGATCGATTATAAAAATTTCCCTTTACCGCTCGGCCTACCTTAGAGAGGGATTCTCCAAATGGATCGTTTTGCCCATAGTAAGAAAAATTGGCAACTGCTGGCTTGAGGCCGAAAACCTTCCCGCGATGTTCACCTCTTTCGACAAAAAAAGGCTCGACGATACGGAAGCAAGCCTTTTACAAATTGGCGAAAAAACGATCCTAAAAGTGGATGAAGAGAGATCGATCCCTTTTGTCCATTTTCAAAAAGACAAAAACAACCGGTCCACTTGCGTCCTTTACCTCAATGGATTTGGCCTCCCCTATCAGACAGCAAAAAACTTTATCCATAAGCATCTCGATGAAGACTTTGATTTTGCCGTCTTTGAGTGGGGAAATAAGGTCTCAATGCAAGGTTTTGTCGAAGACGCAGAGGCTGCCTATCAAGCTCTCATTGAAAAAGGATACCAACCCAATCAAATCAAGGTTTTGGGCTATTGCGGAACAACTTACGTTGCAACTTACTTAAAAGCAAAACACCACCAAGAAGGGCTCGATGCCATCTTGGTTGATCCCCACACCTCTTTTCGAGAAGTGGTAGATCAAGCAAATCCGATTGGGAAATATGGGGTAGGCGCGATCGCAACCGAAGAGTACGATCTCGACAACATCAATACGCTCAGCCATTTGAAACACACAGGTGCATCTACATGTCTTGTCATCGATCCTGAAAACTTAATCACCCCACCAGACACTGTTGAGCGCTTACAAAATGCACTTGCGCAAAGTGGAGTTACAACAATCCGAACTCAAGGGAAGATGAATAAGCAATTTAATACCCCTGAAATCTGGAACCAGTACATTCAGTTTCTACGTCGCGACCAATTGCAACAAGAAGAGATGAAAGAACAAGACCTTTAGAAAGATTGAGCTGGGTAAAAAAGGGTTGTAACAAAGCACATCCCCAAGCGCTCCATCTCTTCGATCGAAGAGATATTGAGCTTAGGCGTACAGGCAAAGATATTCGATAGCCTACAAGTAGTAAACCCATATGCTGCAAGGGCATGAGCAGCCTCTGTTGCATATCCATTCTTCCGATGAGGGGGGTATGAAAAATACGGCAGGAAGAAGAGATGAAAGAGGAATCTTAAGGACGTTCAGTTAAAGAGAGCTTATCAAGCCATTCTTGTCTTATAGGGCTAAATATTTCTAATACCTCGCTGTCTTCAATCACTTCACAACTATGTACAATTTTTGAGGGAATTAGAATAGCATTCCCTGCATCTATAATGTACGTTTGATCATGAATTGTAAACTTAAGCTTTCCTCGTAAAACAAGTGTTAACTGCTCATTTTCATGAGCATCATTCATTGCAACATGTCCTTGCTTGATTCTGTGCTCTACAAGCATCAGTTTTTCTCCTGCAATAAAGCGAGAGGAAACCTTTGGCAATAGAGGGTGGAAAGGCGCCTTTGAAAATTCAATAATTTGAGCGGACTTCATATTTTTAAATAAAATTTTTCAGAATTTCTCAAAAGAGACCTTTCTTAGAGAACAGCTCTCATATAATTGAAATTTTCTGATTGTTTAAAAGTACCTGACTTTTTTTCCTCATAGGTCATTTTGCCCATAGTAAAAATAATTGGCAATCTCTGGCTTCACTCTGAAGGCCATCCCTCGATGTTTACCTCTTTCGACAAGGAAAGACTGGACAATACGGAGACAACCCTTTTAAAAATCTGCCATAAAACAATCCTAAAAGCGTCTGAAGAGAGATCGATTCCTTTTACTTATTTTTTTTGTGTATAGAAAACTTGTTCTTGATAGACTGCCGAAAACGTTACTTTTAAGATCGATGAATGAACATTTTGATTCTCCTCCCAGCACTACTGGTATGTATCTATGTCCTGTTAGCCTATAAATCCTTTTTTCAATCAATGACCTACTCCCAAAATTTACTGCAACAATATCAAAATGACTCTCAGAAAACCAGAAAGACAGACATTCATTTGTACGTAGTTATTCCAGCATATCAAGAGCAAAATATAATACAAAAAACCCTTGATTATTTTTGTAAGATCCTTTTTTCACAAAATATTTCCAATACAACTCTTATAGTTGCATTGGATGGTAAAGAAAAAAAAATCACAAAGGAATAACGACAAAGCAAATCATCGAAGTTTATCGCAAAAACCATCCGCAGCTTATGGATCTCCTTCGACTTGTTGAATATTGTGGAACGGGTCGAAGCCGAGCTAAACAACTCAATGAAGTATTGCACTGGATCGACCAATCAACGAAAGACCAAATGCTCGATCCAAACCAAGTATGGGTTGCTGTCTACGACGCAGATTCAAGGCCGCATCCTAAAACTTTTGATTATTTTTTATGGAAAATACAAAAGAATAAAGAATTGAAAGCCTTTCAGCAAACAATCGATTATCGACTCAATGAAAAATCACTCATCAAAAATCCCACTCTTTGGGCAAACAGTATTCATCATACTGCCCGATGCTACCTATCTGAAATACCTTTATTCCTCAACTCAAATGCGCGCATTCAAAAGGGGAAAAAATCGAATTATCCCCCTTACTATATGGGCCATGGGGAGTTTATTCGTCTAGATCTCCTAAAACAAGTTGGTGGATTTCCAAATGAGGGCTTCTGTGACGGAATTCAATTAGGATTTGTGGTTACTCTATGCGATCAAGCAACTGAAATCATCCCCTATCCTGATTTTTGTGAGTCACCAGCTTCCCTAAGCTCCATGATTGAACAACATAGTATGTGGTTTACAGGTCTTCTTTCGGTTTTTTCTCATATTCTTCGTAATAAAAAAGGGTCTCTTCTCGCTTTAAGGCAGTGCCTTTTTTATCTAGGGCAATCGACTATTTGGTTTATATGCCCTTTATTCTTTTTCACTCTTTTTCTGGCTTGTTTCCATCAATTCCTTGGCAATCCGTTTGCAATCATCTCATTCATTTTAATTTCTGGATCTATCCTAGCCTATATTCGATTGATCGGGCGGGTTTCTTTAGAGCTAGACAAAACTTTCTCTCGTGAAGGAGTTGGTGCTATAAAATCTTGGGGGTGGGTGATTCTATCAATTTCAGCAAGATCAATTGGCCCTTGGGTATCAATTTTTCGCTTGCTTAAGCGCAAAGTGTTTAATCACCCGTTAAACTTTCGAAAAATGCCTAGGTAAGCAATGCCCCAGTCAATAGACTTCAAGAATAAATTCAAACATTTACGCGATACTCTTGTGGTAATCGCAATGCTTTTCGCCGGTTTTTGCGTGAGTTATTTACTCAATATTTACATCTCTCAATGGATCGGAGTAGAAAAATATGGTGACTTTTCTATCGTTCGATCGATAGTCAATATTCTAACTCCTATTATTCTAATGGGAGGAATAGAATCAGTCTTTAAGTTTATCCCCTATTATCGAGTTCATCATCCTGAACTTTTAAAAGGTTATCTCTATTTTTTTCTTCTTATAGGAACTCTATTTCTCGTTCTATTTGGAATCCTAAGCCTCTTTTTTTTAGTTTTTTCTTCTATGAACGATACACTTTTGAATATGATTTTGGTCTTTTTATGGCTCATCCCAGCAAGCGCCATATTAGTTTTATTGGGAAGAACTTTACAAAGCTATGACAAACCGATTTTTACTTCCTTTATGTATTCAATTTGTCTGCCTGGCCTTACTCTTTTTTTTGGTTTTTGGATTTATTCTATACAAAATCAGATCAATCTTTGGGAAATTCTTACAATCTATGGCTTGGCGATGCTTGCGATTAGTATCGTATTTGCTTGGTTAATATACAAATACCTTTTACATGATTTTAATAGAGTAACCCCTAACTACAGAAAGAAAGCTTGGATCCAAACCTCATTACAGCTTGCATCATATGTCATTCCACTTGAAATTCTCAATCAGACAAATTTAATTCTATTAGGGATTTTTGATCCTAACAAACGGACTGTTGGAATCTTCGCTGCTATTCTTGTAATATCAACCCTCCAGTGGAAAATTTATCAAGCAGTTAAAATCGTATTCAGCCCTATAATTAATCCCGCAGTTCACAGCAATGATCATTCTTTATTAAGAACTTTATTCCGAAGAAGTACCTTGAATTTGATTTCGATAGTCATTCCAACAACAGTGTTACTGGTTCTCTTTTCCAGACCTCTTTTACAGTTATTTGGAGAAGCGTACACAGAAGCCACACTGCCGTTTACAATTCTTATCATTAGTAAAGGAATTTCGATTTGCTTTGGGATGTCTTCAGTATTTTTACAATACAGTCATTATCATCGATCGACAATCTTGCCATCAACTACCCTTTTATTGGTCAATATTGTGCTTTGCTTGTTCCTCATTCCCCCATATGGAATTTTGGGAGCTACAATCGCTCTTGCAGTCACTCGTCTCGCACTCGAAATATGGTATACAATTTTGATGGTTCACAAAAAAATGTTAAAGGTAAAGTCATGCTGAATGAAAACGATTCCCTCCAAACAATCTGCGAATTTATCAAAAAAGAACACTCCTGCAAAGCAATCATTTTATACGGTTCTCGTGCAAAAAAAACCGCTTCTCCTAAGAGCGATTACGACTTAGCAATTGTGCGTGATTCTAACTCTAAAGAACTTCTCTATAGGCAACTTATTAATCCATTCAACTTAGAACTCGATTGCGTTTTTATTCCCCTTAAACGCGTTCATGCATTTTTAGAGCAAAAACATGCAAAATATGATGAGCCCTTCAGGTACTTTTACAAGGGGAAAAACATCGATCAGACAACTTCGATTGGAAAACAGCTAATCGATAAAATCGAATATTTCATTAAATCAGGTCCTAAACCCATTTCTGAAGGAGATAAACAAGAACGAGTCAGATGGCTTAATAAAATGCTGAACAGATCTTATATCCACACTCCAGTTTATCAGTTCCGCAAATATGAATTTTTTACCCATCTTCTATACAATTATTTTTATCTCCGAGATCGATGGTACCTCGGGGCAAAAGAAAGTTTCTTGCAACTTGAAGAACAGGATCCAAAAACCTATGATGCCTTCTTACAAATCATGAATGGCAATTTCAAAGATGAAGACTTAATTAACCTTTTAACAAAAATCCAAAATTATCAATCAAATATATAGATTTTAAAAGCACACGAACCTATCCCAATAGGGTGTGCACTTTTTCACCTGCCAATTTTTTTGCGAGACGTCCTAAATCTTCAAGTCTATTTCGTATTGGTCATTCAAGCAAAAAAAATTGAGAAAGATGGGCTTAAGCAAAGAATCCGGGACGCAAGCATCGATCAAAAGATCTATAAGAAGTATGCAAACAAGTAGAATGAACAAATCGATTTCAACAACCCTATCGAAACCGTAAGAGAGGGCCGCTCACCGGATAGAAAGGCTGCCCTAATCACTAAAAAGTCACCTTCTTGCACGCTTCTCTAGCATCCAACACAGCCATCTGAATAAGAACTTAAGGGGATGTTTTTTTCAAAAATTTCGAACACCTAAAAGAACCAAAAAATTGTCCTTCAAATTTAAGAAAAACAAAGGAATAATACCTTACGCAATAAAATTAACATACCAGCAAAAAACATAATTAAATGTTCATAAAAAACTTTTCCGATTTCCTTGAGCAAGTATCGAATAAGCCCTATCCCGATGCAGAAAACCCTTTGATTGTAGATCCCTTTCGAATCGAAACTCCAGTACCTCTAAAGACCTACGTTCAAAGACTTTCTGACTTAGGAGGCCTTGAAGAACAAGCTTTCAAGCGCATTTGTATAACAACACAGATTTACATAGACAAAATCGCCCCTTCTTCAAAGATACTCCTGTCCCCTGACACGATTCATTTAATCTTTGGGACCGCATTTGCCATTTCGCAAAAAATGATTTTTGATGAACCTTGGGACAACTCTTTTTGCTCAAAGCTGCTGGGCATTCCCCTTAAAAGGCTCAATCACATTGAACTGGCTTTCTTTAAAGCTCTTCAATGGGATGCGAGTATCGGTCAAACCACCTATAAGAAATATGTGACCGCTTGGAATGAACTCTTTCCTGAAGATGAGCAAATTGCTCCAGAAGAACCGGTTCATACGCTTGTCGTTAACACATCTAGAGAAGGTCAAATACAATTGAGAATGTTTTCCCTACTCGAAGACCATCTCAACCCAAACAAAGCACCGCCACCTGAAAAAAAAGCTTCAGGAAGTATCGAAAAGTGCTCCCCTTCTTGCATCCTTCTCTAACATCCACCTCAATAGGGTCAGTGATTTGAAGAACTCCGTCCTTAAAAACAAAGGTTTCTTCGCCCAGGTATCGGCGACAAATTTGAGGTCGCAGTTGGATTGACAGCTCGCTTGGTAACCACGCGAGGAAAGACGAAGATCAATGCCCAGCAGCTCCCGCCCCAAAAACGAGGCGTTTTCGGGGGCCTCGGGAAGGCTTTTCTTTCCGGCCAAAAAAAAAGACCCAAATTGGGTCTTAGGTGGGGAATTTCTGAGGGGAAAGTGGGGCAGTTTGGATTATCTTGATGAGGGCAGTATGAATAATACGGCCGAAGAAAGAGAATTCGAAATGCACCGCTTTTCACCAGAAATTTGGCCGGAACTGGAATCGAACCAGCGACACAAGGATTTTCAGTCCTCTGCTCTACCAACTGAGCTATCCGGCCATAAAAACCATGCCAGCATAGCGCTTAGAGGACTTTTTAAGCAATATTTACTTCAAATCAGGAGAGATCTTCAATCTGTCCCTGTACGAGGCATATCAGATTGAGCCTCAAGTTCGATCATATCTTTTACGATATTGACCGCTTCTTTCATCTGGATGTCTTCCATTCCCACTTGAATCTGCTCGTCCACTGTATTTGGCGGCAAGGAGCCCGATCTTGCTTGGATCTGGTCTTGTTTTTTCAAAAAGGCTTGAAAAGTTGGGTCTGCAGCCATTCGGCTTGCGCTGTTTTGCTTAAGCGTTGGAAGCATTTTTTTCCAAAAACCCACCACTCTTTGAGTAAAGGGGAGATAGCGCATCTCAAAGAGCTTTCTCGTCTTCTCATCTAAGTCTGAAAGTGGGTCGACAAAAGCCGGCTCTACATGGTCAGCTGAAAGTGGATACTCGAGGTATTTTTCTTCAATTTTATATGGAGCATAGTGAGATGGGACTACGATGTCTGCAATCACACCATCAATTTGAGTACTCTTCCCAGATGCGGTGTAATAGCTACCTACCGTCACGTTGTAGAACATGTCTGCCTTCGCATCTGTCACAGTTTGGTACTGGATCGAGCCCTTCCCAACGGTTCTCTCATCGCCCACAACAAGGGCAACGCCATAATCTTGGAGCGCTTGCGCCACGATTTCAGATGCAGATGCGGACATTTTTGAGGTCAAAACAACTAACGGGCCATTATAAAAGCTCTTGGCGACGATATTGCGGAGGAAATGAACTTCCCCTTTGCCATATTTCGAGATAACGACCACCCCATTGGTCACGAAAAGCCCGGCTACTTTCACAGCTTGGCTCAAAAAGCCCCCCGAATTTTCGCGTAAATCGAGCACGAGCCCCACAAGGTCCCCTTTTTCACGAAGCTTTCGGATCGCCTCTTTAATGTCCTTTTCGCTGCTGATCCCTTCGCCACTTTCATAAAATGAATGCAAAGAAATCTTTCCGATAATTCCACCGTCCGTCTTATCGTAGCTCACCTGAATCCGCTCTTCCTTCATCGAAATCGCCCTTTTTAAAAGAGGGACGCGGAAAAAGTTTTGATTCTTTGCCTCAGCCCGCTTAAAGCCCAAGATAATTTCGTTACTATTTGTTTTTTTCAACATTTCAAGGACTTCTTCAAAAGGCCTGCTCGATGTAGGGACCCCATTGACCTCAACTAATAGGTCATTGATTTGGATCTGTCCTGATTGCTCCGCAGGGCTCCCCTTAATGAGTTCCGCAATGATTACACCATCTATCCCCTCAGAAAGGACCACTCCGACACCTTCAAACTGCTTCTCTAAGCTCATCCGCATTTCGAATGCCTCTTCAGGGCTGAAAAAGCTCGTATGAGTATCTAAACTTTTTGCCAATGACTTCAGAATGCGAAGAGTCAACAAGTTCTCAATACGTTCGTTGCTCATAGGGAGATTACTTGCGGTTAAAAATAAGTAGTTGTTCTCAATGCGCTGCACTTTTTTCTCAAAAAGGGCGAAAACTTTCGCTTTCCTGTCTGTAGTATCTAAATTTGTGCGCGCCTTATGAAATTGATAGAACCGAACCATACGGCTTTTTTGCCTTTGAATCAGCTCCGATTGCGTCTTCGCATATCCACTTGTTGAAGGAGATTTAAAGGAGTCTATCTCAGAAGAGCCACTCACTAAGTCTTTTGCCAAAAATGAGCGCACTGCCTGTGCTCTCACAACGGACTCTTGCATCAAAGCATTTAAAGCAAAAAAGTCACTATAATCGTGCCTTTCAAGACGACTCATCACCTCTTTTGCCCTTTTTTCACTCATATTCAAATAGGGCTGCACCTCTTCATCCATCAAGTAGGCTCTCTCAGGATCGAAGTACTCTATATAGATCTTCATCGATCTTCGAACCAAAGTCGTATTGAACTCCTTGTTCTCTATATGAAAGGAGAAAAAACGTTCCATGACGCGAGGAATATCATCTATTTTCAGCGACTGCTGGACTGAGCTCGCTGGAGAAATCCACAAAAAGCAAAATAATATGAAAAAAATCGTCTTTCGCACTGTAGCCTCGTTCTTACATTTGCAGATTGCGGTTAAAAAAATGGGAGGAAGAGGAATTAAAGGGCTAATAACTTTCGACGAAACGCCGTAAGCTTTGCCTTGTTCCCCTACCCTCCCAAAACAAATATATAATTAAACTATTAACCGTGTCAACTAAATTATTAATTACACTGCAACTACCTTTATTATCATTTATTTAGATATGCAATAAATTAAATAATAACTACGAGAGGAGAGGTTGTTTGAAAACTTGAGGAGTATAGCAAGGAAAATCCAGATTGACTTACTGAGAAAAAAAGATGGGAGGAAAAGGAATTAAAGGACCGATTACTTCCAAACTTAGCGTCGTTAGCCTCGCCTTATCCCTCTGTCCCCCCGTGACAAATATATAATTAAACAAATAATTTGTCAAATTAAACCAAATAAACATAATCAACGGTTAATTTGCAATTAGTTACAAAATGGACAAATCAACCAACGAGAACGTCAAAGAGATGGCGAACCGTCCCACTTCTCTCTTTTCTTTAATCTTGGCTCATAATATACTTCCCCACTGTTGTTATATTTAAATTGGAGATTGGCTTCATGCCGACAGTAAACCAGCTCGTAAAAACAGGGCGAACACCTAAGCCTAAGCGCCGAAAGTCCCCCGCTCTGCAAGAATGTCCACAACGCCGTGGCGTATGCCTCCAGGTCAAAACAAAGACCCCTAAAAAACCAAACTCAGCTTTGAGAAAGGTAGCTTGGGTTAGATTGTCTAATGGCCAGGAAATCATTGCATACATCCCAGGTGAAGGGCATAACCTTCAGGAACACAGTATCGTTCTTGTTCGCGGCGGCAGGGTAAAAGACCTTCCCGGCGTTCGCTATCACATCGTCCGTGGCGCTCTCGACTGCGCAGCGGTAAAAGATAGAAAGAAATCACGCTCGAAATATGGCGCGAAAAAACCTAAGTAATGCCAGGAAATTGCTGTCAATTTCCTAGCCCTCGGCTTGTACTGAAATTCAGTACAACCCAAGGCGCAGGAACCTAAGGGTTCCGGGTGAAGAAAAAAGATTAATTTAAGGAAGTACCTATGTCTAGAAGACGTCGCGCCACTAAGCGCCAGACCGATCCAGATCCAGTTTACCAGAGCGTTATCTTGTCTAAGTTCATCAATAAAGTGATGTACGGCGGGAAAAAATCGGTTGCCCGCGGCATCGTTTATCGCGCTCTTGAAAAATTTGCTGGACGCGTTAAAACAGATAATCCTCTCGAAGCATTCGAGCAAGCGATTGAAAATTCAAAACCATCCCTAGAAGTTAAAACAAGACGAATTGGTGGAGCAAACTACCAAGTTCCTATTGAAATTCCAGGAGACCGAAGAACTGCTATGGCTATGCAATGGATCATTCTTAACTCAAGATCCAAACCAGGAAGAGCTATGGAAGAGGCTTTAGCTAGTGAATTGACCGATTGCTATAACAATCAGGGCTCTACCATTAAGAAGAAAGACGATACACACCGCATGGCTGAGGCGAACAAAGCTTTTGCTCACTATAAATGGTAGGAACTCATAATGGGCAATAGACCGGAAACAGATCTTTTAGAAAACGTCCGTAACGTTGGGATTATGGCCCACATTGATGCGGGCAAAACGGCCACCACTGAGCGGATTTTGTTCTACTCTGGTAGACTTCACCGCATTGGTGAGGTTCACGAGGGTGCTGCAACAATGGACTTTATGGAGCAAGAGCGCGAACGTGGGATCACGATCACCTCAGCTGCGACAACTGTCTACTGGAAAGACTGCAAAATCAACATCATCGACACCCCTGGCCACGTAGACTTTACAATTGAAGTTGAACGAAGCCTTCGCGTTCTAGATGGTGCAGTTGCCGTCTTTGATGCGGTTGCAGGTGTTCAGCCCCAGTCTGAAACCGTTTGGCGCCAAGCTGAAAAGTACCAAGTACCAAGGATCGCGTTCATCAATAAAATGGACAGAACCGGTGCAGATTACTTTAATGCGATCAAAACGATGAAAGAAAAACTGCATGCCAATGCAATTCCTGTTCACTACCCAATCGGAGCTGAATCTGGATTTAAAGGCATGGTTGATCTCATCACTATGAAAGCCTTCTTGTTCCACAATGAAGAAATGGGTTCTAAGTACGATATCGAACCAATTCCAGCCGACATCTTAGAAGATTGCAAGAAACTCCGCAGTGAACTTCTCGATGAGCTCGCCACAATTGACGAGACAAACGAAGAATTCATGATGAAGGTGCTTGAAGATCCGGACAACATTCCTGAAGATGAAATCCACGCAATCATCCGGAAAGGGGTAATCGGGAATAAGTTTACACCTGTCCTTTGCGGAACTGCCTTTAAAAACAAAGGTGTTCAGCAAATTTTGGATGCGATTGTCCGTTGGATGCCGTCT